>NODE-909-length-10291-cov-3.97587_pt1 | contig 10291 bp, 11 predicted proteins | sample MGYA00139097_ERZ477577 | MGnify/ENA metagenome assembly ERZ477577 | reverse complement strand
CGAACAAAGCCCATTGCCAAAGCGCCTGGGTACAAAAAACAAATGATGACAGCCAAATTTGTGATGTATGAATTAAGATATAAAAAATTATTAGATAAGTTTTTTTATATTGCTTCAGAGGTTCCGTATCGTCATCAATCACTTTCTGCTTGGGTAGATGAGTTGAGAAGCTTCTTGCCAGAAATCTATCGCTTTAAGGGAAAGAACCTCAATAGAGATTACTGGTTAGGAAAGAAAGATATATTGGAATATTCACTGGCCAGTGGATCGCGCCATCTGGCCAGTTTATTGAATAGATGCTTTGAATAGAAAGATAGAATTAAAGGGCGAGAGAGACAGTCATTTTTACTTCGTCTTTGATGACTTTCTCGCCTAAATTTTCAAAAAAACGCGATGAGTTGTATTTGACGTTGTATTTTGTTCGATCAAAAACAATGTCAGCATCAAGTGTATTTTTATCGCTCTTTTTGGCCACAAAAGTAACGGGTGCTTTTGTTCCCTTGATGGTGAGATCACCTGTCACTTCCCATGCATCTTTTCCTTTGCTTTGGGCCACTTTGACGACAAAAGTTGATTCGGGATGATTTTTTGTGTCAAAAAAATCTTTATCTTTGAGATGATTTTCAAGTTTTGTCTTCCATTCACCTTCAAGATCTTCGCAGTTAATACTGGTCATATCCATAACAAATTCACCGCCCTTGAGGTTTTCTCCTTCAAGGTCAATTTTTCCACTTTTGAGTTTTACTGTTCCGTAGTGCTTGCCGAGAACTTTTTCTCCCAGCCATTTTACAGAGCTTTTTTCGAGATTAATGTCTTTCATTTCAGCAAAAGAAGTTCCTGAAAGGAAGAGCGAGAAAACAAGAGTGATGATAAATTTCATTTTATTCATAGAATATCTCCTTTGATAGTTTGTCTTGTATAACTATCGCGTTTTTGATGGAAGTTCACCAATAATAATGGCCGTTAAAACAAAAATTAAGCCGAGGGCATCGGCATAGGTAAAGACTTCATTGAGAAAAGCGATGGCCAAGAGAGAGACCATGATGGGGAGAAGGCCTGTGAAAACTGCTGCTGTTGAAGTTGAAATCGTCTCCATCGCCTTTCCCCAGAAAAAAAGAAAAACAAAAACCGCCGCACTGCCTAAAAAAATGTAGAGATAATAAATTCCCTTAATCAAAGACCAGTCAACGTCAGTGGCATGATAGAGGCCAAAAGGAAGAAAAGAGATAAAAGCAAAGAGGCTGACGAGAAAGGCCGAACTTAGATTGGTTAGATTGCTTTTACTCTGTTTGAGAAGAATAGAATAATAAGACTGAGGAAGAAGAGATAGAAAAACAAGCCCATCTCCTAAGAAACTTCCTTCGCGCTTAGTGGCATTAATAACAGCACTTGGGGACAGGTTATCAAGAGAAAGAAGGACGATGCCTAAAATAGAGAGAATGATGGCCCAAATTTTATTGTTGTTGATTTTCTCCTTTAAAAGAAAGAAAGCAAAAAGGGTTAAAACGGCCGGTTGAATGCTTCCAATAATAGAAGCAGAGGTGGCCGTGGTAAACTTGAGTCCTGAGTAGAAAAAAATATTAAAGAGAAGACCAGTGGAAATGGCCTGAAGAAAGTGATTTTTTAAGTGAAGAACAGGTTTTTCATGGGGGCCTTTTTTGGCGAGAAAGATTTTTTTTTGGCTCATGAGAAGAAAGAATAAGATGATGATGCTGGAAATAGTAAAACGAAGAGTGGCATAGGTGTAGAGATTAATGACGGGAAGGAGAAGTTTAAGAGCAATAACACTGACGGCAGTGCTAAAAAGGGCCAACACAAGATAGAGGTGACCTCGGACCATATATAAATCTACTTTTTTATTGCGAGATGAATTTCTAGCAATTTGGAAAGGTATATTACCATGAGTAATAAATGAATAGGCATGATTAATGAAGAAAAAGAACTGATGACAATCAAGAATCCCAGCAGGATTTCGGCCATAAGGAGAAGTGTCAGCTTGAGGGTTTCAGGATGTCTTATTTTGAGAGAAAAGAGGAACTGAAAGAAGAGAAGAATAAAGGCCACAAGGCGGTGAATGCTAAAACTTAGAGGCATCTTTAGGCCCCACATCGATCGCGGGATACTTTCTTCTAGAAGAAGAAGGCCATCGGTAACTTCTCTGACTTTGAGACCTAGGAAAATTTGGATAAAAGTAAGAAGTGTCAGTAAATAAAAAAAAGTCTTCTCTTCTTTTGAAAAATTTAAGTTGTTTTTTGGGGCCTCTTTTTGCCTGGCATAGAGAATAAGGGCGATAATGAAAAGCGTCATGATGAGATGAATGGAAATGGTGTTCACTTCAAGATGCCTGGAGACCACAAGCTTTCCAATAACTCCTTGAAGGGAGATGGAAACTAAAATGAGAAAGGCCATGAGGGATCGGTGTGTTTTTTTTGATCTATTTTTTAGCGACCACAAAAGATAATAAATAGCATAAAGGCCAAGTAAAACGCCTAGCAGTCGATTGAGGTATTCCACGTAAGTTTTAAAAACAGAAAAAGGGGCGATGCTTCTGCCATTCACTTGATAGAGTTCTTGGTAGTTTGCGGGAAGTTGCTCGACAGAAGTGGGAGGGATAAGTTTGCCAAAGCATTTTGGCCAATCGGGGCAGCCAAGACCTGATCCCGTACTGCGCACGTAACTTCCTGCAAGAACCACCAAAAAGACAAAGATGAGAAGTGTTGTTAATTTTTTATAGGCCTTCATTATTCAAATGATCCTGTTTTAATTTTGAGAAACATGCGGCGGAGTGGTTCGGCCGCACCCCAGAGAAGTTGATCGCCAATGGTAAAAAGAGAAAAGTAAGAAGAGTGGTGATTTTCTTCTTCAAGATGAAGCTTCTTTAAACGGCCAACTCCTATTTTGAGGGTCTCTTGAAAATAGGCGGGATGAAGTTCTTTAATGGTCTCAGCTTGTTTGTTGGGGACATAGTGAAGATAATTTCCCGTTTTCTTTAAGAGATTTTCTACTTCTTCAAGAGAGAGATTTTCTTTGAGTTTGAGAGTGAGGGCCTGAGAATGGCAGCGAAGAGAGCTGATGCGCACGCAGGTACTTTCAATGTGAAATTTTTTTCCTTCTAAAATTTTTTCACTTTCAATTTGGGCCTTAACTTCTTCTTTGGTGGACTCAGGGAGTTCAGCTGAAAAATCGTCAATAGCGGGAATGAGGTTATAGGCAAGAGGCGTTCGGCGGAGTTTTTGCCATTCTTCTTTGAAGTGGAGTGGGTTAAGAGTTTGATAATCACTAATAAGCTGCTCTGTGGCCTTAGAGCCGGCGCCAGAAATGGCCTGATAAGTGGTGGCGTTAATCCATTCAATTCTAGGGATAAGGTCTTTAAGGGCCAAAAGCATCAAAGATACGGTGCAATTGCTACCCACAAAAAGCTTTTTTCCCTCGTTAAGAGCATTTTCGATGGAAGCAGAGTTGAGGGGGTCGAGAAGAAGAGTGCTTTCGGGGTGAAGGCGGAGGGCGGAGGCGGCATCAATCCAAAATCCCTGATAATTTCGTTCTTTAAGGAGGGGGTAGATTTTATGGGTATAGTCGCTTCCTTGAGTGGTGATGATAACGTCTAACTTCAGGAGAAGGTCCATGTCGCAGGCATCATAATAAGGGCCTTCAGGGGAAGATTGACTTGTTGACAATAGAAATAATTGAATGTCTTCTAAATCTCCTTCTTCTTTCATCCTTTCTAGGAGAACTTTTCCCACCATGCCACGAGAACCGACTATTCCTACGGTTTTCATCAATACTTTCCGTTTGTTAGAAGTTCGAATTTTCAATTATTTAACCCATCTTGCCATCTATTGATAGAAGACGGGCCTAAAATAACAGAAAAGAGTTTCAATAGACAAAGGAAATTTCTTGAAGACAATTTTAAAGCTTTTTTTATTTACAGGCCTTTATTTTTTCACCGCCAATTATGCTGTTTATGGGGCGGATGGAGAGAGAGGAGTTGATCTGATAGAGTATCCTGATACAGGTGATCAGGTTCGTCGTGCTGCTCGATATATAGGTCGTGGAATTAGGTCTTTTGGGAGAAGAATTATGGGCCTAAGAAAAGGTCAAGAGGGAGATGAGATTGGAGACGAAGGAGAAGATCGTCGAGAAAATTTTAGCGCAGCTCCTACCACAATTGTAGGAAACCCTAACACGGCGGCCTTTCAGCTTTTTTCACGTTATTTTGTTCCTAATCGTTCTGACTTTTTCAACAAGCTCAATATGGGATGGCTTGAAGATAATTGGGTGGCCATTTGCCCGTCATCATCACCCATTGATTTGGCCATGAGTATGGTAAAAACGGCTTTGGAGGGTGAAGCGAGTGAAGATGATAAAAAAATCCCTGTGGTTACTCCAGATAGAAGAGAACATCTGGATGATGGGGTTGGAGAATCTCTTAGGGAAGAGTTGAAAATAAGAACCTCTCGTTTATTAGATGACAGAATTCACCAAGCAATTGGTTTTTTGAGTACTCGAGCAGGTGATATTTTACCTGGACCCTTGGCCGAACCTTTTTGCGAGGCGGAGGTAGACGAAGAAGCTGAAGAAGAGTCTGAGGAAGTTCAAGAAGAAGATCCTCGTTCTTCCTTTATAAAAAGTCTTGTCAACTCTTGTGGGAAATTTAGTGGTCTTGAGAAAAAATTTTCCAACATGCGTGAAGGGAAGAATGTTATTTTAGACCACCTTGCTCATCAGCTTCTTTTCAAGAAACCTTCGCCTCAGCAAATGCCTTCCGAAGAGGATCCAATGAAAGGCGCAGGATCCAAGACAGGCGCCACAGGAGAAAAAGCTGAAGAAGAAGTTGATGAAGAAGCTGAAGAAACTGAAGAAGAGCGCGCTCTAAGGGCCGCAGCACTTGGAGCAGGAGCGCAATAAAAGGTCACTTGTTAAGAAATTTCTCTGTTTTCCGATAAGATTTCTATCAAAACGAAGAGGAGATCTTTATGAGTGATGAAGAGAAAACTGAAGCAGAAGTAGCTGACTATTCTCCTGTGAGAATTGAAACCCTGCGACCAAGCTGTCCTTTTACTTTTGATCTTTATGTGAAAGTTAATGAAAAATATATCCACTACGTCAAAAAAGGCGATGATCTCGGCGAAGATAGAATTGAAAAATTTAAACTTATCGAAAAGCTCAAAGAAAAAGATGTCCAGCGTCTTTTTGTCCATTCACGCGACAAGGAAACCTATAATAAATTTATCGATGTAAGTATTGAAGAAGTAGTCAGTGCTCCCGAAATGGAAGTGGATGAACGGATGAATGCTATTTCTGAAATTGCTCAACAGGCCATTGAGGTGGCCTTCAATGATGAACTTTCTCGAGAGGCCTTTCAAATGACAGAAAAGGCGGCAACGGGACTAAGGAAAGTTGTTCAAGAGAATCCCAAAGCATTAAAAAATATTTTTGGCGATAAGAAGAAGTCTTCAGGGCAAACCATGGACGTTGTTCTCGATCACTGTAAAAATGTGGCCGCTTTGGCCGTTCGTATGGCCTTTGCCTCAGGTTTTAGAGGAGAGGACCTCGATGATATTTCAACGGCCGCTTTAATGCATGATATTGGTCTGACAACACTAAAAAAAGATGAAATTGATATCCTTTTTTTTCGTCCAGAAAAAATTATGTCAACAGATGATAAGCGACTCTACCAAATGCATGTCAAAGATGGTGTGGCGATGTTAGAGAAAAAAGAGTTTGTTAATCCAAAAATTATCGCTCTTGTGAAGGCCCATGAAGAGACTGTATCAGGTGATGGTTATCCTGAGCGCAAAAAAGATATGAATAAACTCGAACAGATTTTGGCCCTGTGCAATTGCTATGAGAAAAAAGTGACGGCCTACAAAATGTCGCCTATTGAGGCCTTTAAGAATCTTCAAATTAATGATGTTGGTCGTTATCCTCTTGAACTCATTAAACGACTGAAAGATATTTTAGAATCAGAAGAAGTCTTCTCTTTGGCCCCTCCTAAAAAAGAAAAATAAGTTTCTTCTTCGCCATTTTTCTTTAACTCAATAATAATTTCAATGCGCTGTCCTTTATCAGAAAAAGCGGCCATATTTTCTTGAGCAGAATTGCGAGGATATTTTTCTTGAATGAGATCTTTGTCTTCTTGAGAGAGTGTTGAAAAGACAGTTTGAATGGTAATGGATGGTCTCATGACAGAATCATTTTTTACTGAATGAGAGAGGCCAAGCAGATGACCCATTTCATGAAGAAGAACACTTTTAAAGTCAAAAGAACTTAAATCCTCTTCTCCTTCTTCTGTAGACTTGTCTGTAAAATTAAAAGTAAATCCATTCACAAAAATATCGGCATGATCGAGGGTAATGATGGCCTCTGTTTTACTTTTATAGCGGATGTAACCTTCGTAGCGCGTAATGGCCAAGGCATTTTTATTTTGAGAGGGAAAGAGATCTTTGAAAAAATAAATACCGATAGTGTTATCAGTAAAATCTTCAAGATACTCTGATTCAAAGGCGGGTGTTTCCCCTTGAATGCGGGCCACTGTCTTTTCTGTATTTTCTCCTATCTCTTCTCTCCAAAGAGAAAAGGCCTCTTTGACTGCTTTTTGTTCTGTTGGCGTTAGGTTGTCGGCATAGCGAATTTCTAGAGGAAGAAATTTAGCATCCCAGAAAATCTCTTCTGTTATGGTCTCTGGTGTATTTCGTGTGTCAGAGGGAGGTGTAGGCAGAGCACTACTAGGAGTCTTTTTTTCGGGAGTTTTTTGGCATCCAGAAAGAGACAAGAAAAGAAGAAAAGTGAGAAGAGAGAGAAGTTTTGTTTTTTTCATGGGTGATCTTTCGACGAAAAAAAAGTCCTCATAATAAAAAATGATTCTGCTGAAGGGGGCGGGCAAAAAGGAGCATTACTTTGACGGCCAGATTCTTTTCGAGTAGAGATAAGAGGCAAAAATGACCTCAATTTCTCAATGAAGGATGTGTATGAAATTTTTCTTAGATAGTGCTGATTTAGAAGAAATAAAAAAGGCAAGTAAGTTAGGTATTATTAGTGGTGTTACCACAAACCCCTCATTGATGGCCAAAAACTCTCGGCCAGTTTCGGAAATTATCAGAGAGATTTGTTCTCTTATTGATGGGCCGATTTCAGCAGAAGTTATCAGCACAGACTATGAAAATATGGTGGAGGAAGGAAAAAAGCTCGCCAAAATTCATCCCAATGTTGTTATTAAAATTCCCCTTACAATTGATGGTATTAGGGCCTGTAAAACTTTTACGGATAGTGATATTCGAACGAATGTGACTCTTGTTTTTTCTGCTAACCAAGCGCTTTTGGCAGCTATGGCAGGTGCCACTTATGTATCTCCTTTTATTGGGAGATTGGATGATATTGGTTCTAGTGGAATGCATCTAATTGAAGAAATTCGTGCCATTTACGATAACTACGCTTTTACTACAGAAATTTTAGCTGCCTCAGTGCGTCACGCGGAACATGTCAGAGATGCCGCGATGGTGGGAGCTGATGTGGCGACATTGCCGCTTTCTATTATTGAGGGCCTTTATAATCATCCTTTGACAACAAAGGGATTAGAAAAATTTCTACAAGATTTCAGCAATGCAAAATTAACTCTCTTTTAAAAAAAAATACTTTCTTATAGCCTAAGAGGATGAAGAATTTAATTTTTGTCCTCTTCTTTTTTCCTCTCTTTGTTTTGCAAGGTCAAGTTTTTGATGAGCAAGTGAAGCGAGCAGGTGATAGTTTCTATGATGAGAGAGAAAATTACTCTCGTTTTAGTGGTCGCATTACGGATAAAGATAAAAAAGCAGAAATCTACAAAATCAAAACAGAAAATCCCAATATCAGTTTTTTTCGGGCCGGAGATGTTATTTTTTTTCAGGTGGCCAATTTTGCCCATGAAAAAAAGATCAATCATTTTTCCTGCCGTGCCTTTGTCCGTTCTGTGGAAAAAGAGCATTTTGTGGTTTTTGTAAACAATAAGCAAACATGCCATGAAGGAAAGTCTTTTTTGCGAGGAACGGCCGTGACTTTTCACTCACCTCAATTAGCAGAACGGATGTTTACTGCCTCACAGTACAGAAGAGTTCTTTTGCAAAAAAGAGTAGACTTTCTTCATCAGCTCAATAAAATCAATAATTTTCTGTGGAATTACAAAGAAGAAAAACGTAAAAGCGTCATGAGTTTTGAAAAAAAAATCAATGCCATTAAAAAAGAGCGTCAAGAGGCCTTAGATGATTTAGTGGATAAGCAGCGTGAATATATTGTTTTGCAAAGAGATCTTCAGCAGGAGATAGATGACATTGACCACGACTTAGAAAACTACCGCATTAAACAAAAAGATCTCTTCTTTGATCGCTGGCATCTAGATCATGATTCTATTGCTAAATTTAATAAAAGACCTTCTGTTCGCGAGTAATCACTATCCTCATAGGCCTTTAAATAAAGAGAAAAATCATATTGTTTGGCGAGTCCTAAATATTCTTTGATGGTGTGAAGAGATGTTTTTTGGAAAAGCCAATAAAAGATTCCCGCCTGGCGAAGATTTTTTGGGGTGACTTCTTTTTTTACGAGATGAGAAAAATCTTTAAAAAGATTTTCTATTCCGCGAGAACTCATTCCTCCACCTAGAATAGTATAGGCATTGCCATTAAAAATAATTTCAGAGAAGGCCTCTTTGTTAAAATAGAGAAAATAGTTTTGAAGGGCCGTGTTGTAGGCCTGAAAAATAAGGTTAAATTCAACGGGAAGAGGGACTGTGACGGGGTCTCTGTTTTTTCGGGTGATGAGGAGTCTCATCTGTCCTTCTCGCCCTATAAACATATTGCGTGTGATACTTGCCAGCTCACTTACTTTGAGACCTGCATGAAAAATAAGATGAAAGATAACTTGGTTGCGCAAGCTAATAAGGTATTTAAGATAATTTTTTTCTAAAGAGCTTTTTTCATGAATGCTATTTTCTTTAATAGCGAGACAGATTTCTCGCCAGAGGTGGTTGAGGGTTTCTGTTGCTGGAGGTGCGGGGAGGTGGAGTTTTTTAGGTGCACTGTGAAATTTAATAAAGTGATTGCTGCTACACCAACTTTTTTTTAGTAAAAAATCAAAGAAAAGACGCATTGTTTGCATGCGTCTGCGAATAGAGTTATCGGTAAGATCATCAAGTGTAAGCATTTGATGATATTTTTTGGCCATCTCATAAGAAGTAAAATCACATTTTTGATGAGTTGAGAGGCGAACAAATCCTTCCAGGTCATTGCGATAATTTTTAATGGTGTTGATTTCTTTATGTGCTTCTCGCAGCGAATTTAAAAAGGCCTCAACGTATTTTTCTAACTGGTCTTGCTGGTCTTGATTCATTTTTTAGGTTCCATAGTGAATTGAAACAGTAGCATTCCTATCACCATAAAGAGCAAAAAAAGAAGAATATCTTTATTAAAGGTGAAGAAGTTTGCAATGGCGGGACCTGGGCAGAGTCCGCCGAGTCCCCAGCCAATGCCAAAGAGAGCTGATCCTAAGATCAATTTCATGTCGACATTTTTCTTGAGGGGAAGAGAGAATTTTTCAGAGAAAAGAGGGGTCGCTCTTCCCAGTATGAGGCGAAAAAAGATGATGTTGATAAAAACAGCAGAGAGCATGACAAAAAGAAGGGAGGGGTCCCAATCTCTTGTGATATCGAGAAAAGAGAGAACTTTATAAGGATTCATCATTTGAGAGACTCCTAGGCCTAGAGCAAAGAGAAATCCAGTAGCAAAAGAGATAAAAATATTTTTTTTCATAAAAGAAACCTTTAAATAAAATACTTTGTCATCATACCTGTGAGGATGAAGATAAAGACAGAGACAATAGATCTTATAGATAATCTGGCCATGCCGCAGACTCCATGCCCACTAGTGCAGCCACTACCAAGCCGGGTGCCAAATCCCACCAGAAGGCCGGCCGTCATCATTAAAAGAGGTGATGAAGAGAAGTCTTTGGCCGTAAATTGAGGGAAAAAGGAGATCATGACTCCGCCGCCGCAGAGAAGTCCTAAGAGGAAGGAGATCCTCCAGGATCTCTCTAGGCCCTTAGCGGGAAAAATACCGCCTATAATACCGCTTACACCTAGGATCTTGCCTAAATAAAAAAGAAGGGCACTTGAAGAGAGGCCAATGAGGAGGCCTCCAAGAATAGGGGAGAGGAAATCGTCGTTCATGGGAAGTCCTTTGATAATCTTTCTTGAAAAGGGCGACGCAGTAGGTATACTGCGAAAAGTTTCTATAAGATCTATTGTCTCTGTCTTTATCTTCAT
>NODE-908-length-10293-cov-6.64485_pt1 | contig 10293 bp, 9 predicted proteins | sample MGYA00139097_ERZ477577 | MGnify/ENA metagenome assembly ERZ477577 | reverse complement strand
TTCTCCGATGCGAATATCTGCCGCCAGGGCGAGCTCCAGCGATCCTCCAAAAGTGTACCCGTTGACCACCCCGATCACCGGATGGATCAGTTCCTCCAAGAGTCGAAGGATACGGTGACCGTGGCGGGTCCAGATCCGCCACATTTCGATCGGCTCTAACGAACCCCAGTCTTTTATGTCGGCTCCAACGCCGAATGTGCGCGGAGATTTCGAATAGATGATGACGGCTCGGATTTCCCTGTTGAGATCCAGCTCTTCAAAGTGAGTTTTGAGAGCTTGCATCATGTCCCAGGACAGGGCGTTGAGCTTGTCCTCCCGGTTTATGGCGAGAAGGCCAAGTTTCTCTTCTATGGTAAGCGCTATGTGTTCATTCTGGGTTTTCATGTTCCCGGTCCTCGTCGATGAAAATAAGGGTGACTTTCACAGATACGTCGATTGAATATGGTTCCTGACCGAAATCAGGTGCTCCCGCATTGCTCGTTCGGCTTGCTCTTCGTTTCTCTCCCTCACTGCCCGAACCACGGCGCCATGCTGTTTTTTGAAAGATTCCCAGTTCTCAGGGGTGATCCAGTGCTGTTTTCTCAAGCACCAGTCGTCGGACAAACGCATCTTGCTGATGCCCCCGTAAAGGGCTATGAGGAGTGAATTTTTGGTGGCAATCACCAGGGTCTCGTGGAAAAGAACATCCCATTTTTCGTTGGTCTCCAGGTCGTTGGCTTCGTGATTGCGTTTGGCGCACAGGGCCAGTCGCTCTATTTCCTGGAAAGAGGCGCGCTGGGCCGCCGCTCCGGCAATCTGGGGTTCGAGCATCAGGCGGGCTTCCATTATCTCCAGTGGATTTGTTTTACTGGTAACGATCCGAAATGACTCTGAACCAAGTGCGGGGCGCGGACCGGCGAAGGTCCCTTTGCCAACGTGGCGCCAGATCAGATCTTCGGCCTCGAGGCGGGATAGAACCTTACGCAGCCCACTGCGCGATATACCGAGCTCAGCGCATAGCGACCGTTCTGAGGGGAGTCGCTCACCAAGCTGGTAGCTGCCGCTGACCAGACGGTCGCGAAGCTTTTCGAGGGCGCTAATCGTTTTGCTCTGCATAGCTCAATTAAACAATGAGAGTTATTGTAAGATATAGTACCAATACTACAATTGGTATTATTTGTAAACAATAAATATTACCACTAATTCAATGGTTTGAAATAAAAATTATGATTTTATTAGACACCAATATGGTTTTGGTGTAATTTGTTTTCAGGCGCGCAGCTGGCCAGGTTTGAGGGGATTCAGCACAACGTCACCAGGAGATAATCGATGTTTTCAATCATCAGCGCCCGGGAAGCGGCAGATTTCATCAACGATGGCGTTACGGTGGCGATCGGCGGAGCCGGAGCCGGGCATGCAGTTCCAGACCGACTGATGCAGGGCTTGGGGGAGCGCTATGAACAAACCGGCGGTCCCCGCAAGATCAGGGTGCTTCATCCTTGCGGCATCGGCGACAATGACAGTCGGGGGATGAATCATCTGGCCCATGAAGGTCTGATAGATACGGCCATCGGCGGTTACTGGGGGAATGCTCCCAAAATGGTGGCTCTGGCTCTTGAAAACAAAGTGAAAGGCTATAATTTTCCCCAGGGGGTGCTGGGCCATCTGGTGCGGGCAACCGCCTCCGGCAAGCCGGGAATCATAACGCCGATCGGTCTCCATACCTACGTAGACCCCCGTCTGGAAGGAGGGAAACTCAACGATATCACCACCGAGGAGCTGGTGGAAGTGATTGAGATCGACTCCAAGGAGTATCTGTTTTATAAATCCATACCCGTCGATGTCGCCTTTATAAGGGGCACCACGGTTGATTGCGAAGGCAACCTGACCATGGAGGAAGAAGTCGGTACTTTTTCGATGCTCTCCATCGCCCAGGCAGCCAAGGTGAACAATGGAATCGTCATTGCCCAGGTGAAACGGACCTCCGACGGTCATAGTGATCCAGGCCAGGTGAAGGTGCCTGGGATTTTTATCGACCACGTGGTCGTCGAGCCGGAACAGGAGATGACGTTCTTGACCGCCTTCGATCCTGCCCTGGTTAAAAGGGATGTGGCCTATGAGGCCGAAGAATTGCGCCTCGAAGGGGTCAAGCGGGTCGTCAGTCGCCGGGCGGCGCTTGAACTTCGTCCCGGCATCTATGTTAATCTTGGTTACGGGATGTCCGACGGGGTGCCCATCGTCGCCCAGCAGGAAGAGATCACTGATGAGCTTGTGTTCATGATCGAGCAGGGTGCCATAGCCGGAATCCCGACCACCGGGCTTAATTTCGGGGCCATGTTCAACCCCACTGCCATCGTTGACGATGTCTACCAGTTCGACTTTTTTCATGGCGGAGGACTGGACATGGCATTTCTGGGATTCGCCCAGGTCGACAGAACAGGCAACATCAATTCGACCAGGTGCAACAACTTCATCACCGGCAGCGGCGGCTCCATCGATATCTCTTCGGCGGCTAAAAAACTCGTCTATTGCGGTACCTTTGCCGTCAAGGCCGAACAGCAGATTACGGTCGACGGCTTAAAGGTTACCAACCCCGGTAAAGCAAAGAAGTTTGTCGATCAGGTCGAACAGGTATCGTTTTCGGGGAAAAGTGCGCTTGAGCGGGGCCAGGACGTCTTTTATGTAACCGAACGGGCTGTTTTTACCTTGACTTCGGAAGGAGTGATGTTGCTCGAGATAGCACCGGGAATAGATCTGCAGAAAGATGTTTTGGCTATGATGGAGTTTGAGCCGATCATCAGCACCGAGCTCAAGACCATAGACCCCAGGATATACCGAGATGAGCTCCTTGGCTTGAAAAGCCATTTCCAACAACTGAAGAAGCAGAATTTCTAGCAGGAAGAGACAGAGAACCATGCTGGTAGAGTTACCCAAAAACAGCATCGATATCTACGAGCAGATACGGGAGATGACCGCCGACTTTGCCCGGGAGCAGATACGGCCGCAGGCCGAGAGAATCGACAGGGAGGAGGAGTTTCCAGAGGATCTTTTCAAGCAGATGGCTGAACTCGGACTCTTCGGTATCACCATTCCGGAGAGCTACGGCGGCGGAGGGGTGGACTGCTATGGCTACGCGATCGTCATGGAGGAGTTGTCCAGAGGCTACTCGTCGGTGGCAGATCAATGCGGTTTGGTGGAACTGGTTTCCACCCTCATCTACCGTTACGGAACAGATGCCCAGAAAGAGCGCTATTTGAAAAAGATCACTGGTTTTGAAGCCAAAGTCGCCTATTGTCTCACCGAGGCGGAGGCGGGCTCCGACCTGTCGGCAATCAAGACCACCGCAACAGGGCACGGTTCGGGCTGGCGCCTCACTGGTTCCAAGCTCTGGATCAACAACGGACCACTGGCAGATGTCGGAATTGTGCTGGCCAGAACCGATCCCGCTAAAGGCCACAGAGGCATGAGTGTTTTTGTGGTCGATCTCCATGCCGAGGGGGTGAGTCGCGGCCCAAAAGAACATAAAATGGGGCAGCGGGGCTCGCATGTCGGCCCCCTTTTTTTCAATGAGGTGGAGTTGGGTCAAGAGGCGCTCTTGGGTGAGTTGCACCGCGGATTTTATATGATCATGAGTGTCCTGGAAAAAGGCAGGGTCGGAATTGGAGCGCTGGCTGTTGGTATTGCTCAAGCTGGGCTTGAGGCGGCGCTTGAGTATGCCAAAATGCGCAAGCAATTTGGCAGCCCCGTCGCCAATTTCCAGGGGATTCAATGGCTGCTGGCCCAGATGGCCATGGAGATAGCCGCGGCTCGCGGCCTGGTGCAGCGGGCCGCCCTGCTGCTGGACAATGACAAGCCGGCAACCGAGGCGAGCTCGATGGCCAAGTGTTATGCATCCGATATGGCGGTGCGGCAAACCGCCGAGGCGGTGCAGATTTTTGGTGGCAGCGGCTACATCAAGGGCTACGAAGTTGAGCGACTGTACCGGGATGCAAAGATTACCCAGATCTATGAAGGAACCAACCAGATACAGAGGACCATAATCGCCAGGCAATTGCTGAAATAGGGGAACGACTATTTTGTCGAATTTCTTCGTTGTGCTCGAAATTTTATCCTCGAGATATTGAATGTATGCCTGTGGTAAAATTTCTCGCAGGCCTCGATCTTGAAACAGAATCTCTCGTTTCTGGACGAAACCTGTACATTGCAGCGCAAGTCCAAGAGGCTTAAGAGGGCTCATTTAAGCAGCGCATGATCGAGGAGCCTGCTGAGCAGCCTTGCAGCGCGGTGACTACATTGCAGTGAGCAACGCAGCGTGAGCGGATGGCTTGGACTTCTGTAGCTGTGTAAAAAAAATATGGATTCAAAACCGACGACAGGAGTCACGGAGGTGCAACCATGCTGAACATTGACTACTCAATCAGGCCGGAAGGGTTGGGGGCTCAACTGGACAAGATGTTCGACCTTGCAGCTCAGAAGATCACCAGCATCGAGAACAGCTGGGATCCCTCCCGCGGCACACCGGTGTTTACCATAAGGGGTGAATACACCTCCCGCGGCTGGACGGAGTGGACCCAGGGCTTTCAGTTTGGCTGTGCAATTCTGCAGTTCGATGCCACCGGTGATAAGACATTTCTCGACCTGGGCCGAGATCGCACCGTAGCGCATATGGCGCCGCATATCAGTCATGTGGGTGTCCATGATCACGGTTTCAACAATGTCAGTACCTACGGCAATCTGCTGAGACTGATGAATGAGGGCAGAATCGATGAAAATCTGCAGGAGAAACGATTTTACGAGTTGGCCCTGAAACTGACCGGCGCCGTTCAGGCTGCCCGCTGGACCGATGTTGTTGACGGCTTGGGCTATATCTATTCGTTCAACGGTCCCCATTCGCTCTTTTCCGACACCATCAGAACAGTTCGGGCACTGACTCTGAGCCATCAGCTGGGACACGTTCTGATGGGCGAGCAGGATGCCAAGATTAACTTGCTGAAACGCGGACTCCAGCATGCTGAGACCACGGCCCGCTACAACGTGTTTTTTGGAAGCGGTCGAGATTCCTACGATATCAGAGGGCGGGTGGCCCATGAAACGATTTTCAACGTCAGCAACGGCACTTACCGCTGCCCCAACACTCAGCAGGGCTACTCTCCCTATACCACCTGGACCCGGGGACTGGCTTGGATTCTAAGCGGTTACCCTGAGTTGATAGAGTACCTGGAGACCATAGACGAAGCACTATTCGAGGAATTACTGCCTCAGATCTATCCCGATAAACAAACAGTGCTCAATCGCTTCGTCGAAGTCAGCGAGGCGGTGGCTGAATTCTATATAGATCACTGTACGCCGGACGGCATAGTCTTCTGGGATACCGGGGCGCCAGGGCTGGGGAAACTGGGGGATTATATGAACCGCAGATCTGATCCATTCAACGATTTCGAGCCGGTTGACTCGTCTTCGGCGGCGATCTGCGCCCAGGGTTTGCTCAGGTTGGGCAGGTATCTAACCAGCTGCGGTGCTAAAGACAGAGGACAGCGCTATTTGCAGTCCGGCCTCAGCCTGGCTGCAACCCTGCTGGATGAGCCGTACCTGTCTTTTGATCCGAACCATCAGGGGCTGTTGCTTCACTCGGTCTATCACCGGCCCAACGGCTGGGATCATGTACCCGAGGGGAGTAAAGTGCCCTGCGGGGAGTCATGTATGTGGGGGGATTACCATTTGCTGGAGCTGGGCGTCTACATCCAGCGTCTGGCTGAGTCGACGACCTACCACAAGTATTATCTCGATTAGTGACTATACATAGCATATAAGTCCAACTCATCTCATATGGCAGCGCAGCTCGCTGCGCTGGTTGCTCACAGTCTCCGCCTGCTCCTCAAGCGCATCGAGCCTGGATGAGCGGCTTGAACTTAGGTTACCAGGTATGGATTGTTGCAGATCAACCGTGGGTTAATAGATAGACAGCGAGGCACTATGACAGCACCAATACGATGGGGAATATTAGGGGCAGGAGAAGTATGCGAAGTGAAGAGCGGCCCTGCCTTTCAGAAGGTCCAGGGAGCAGAGTTGGCGGCGGTGATGCGCCGTGATGGTGAGAAAGCTGCCGATTTTGCCCGTCGCCATCAGGTTGGTAAATGGTACGATTCGGTAGAAGTCCTGCTGGGAGACCCCGATATTGACGCGGTGTATATCGCCACACCGCCGCGCTATCATTTGGAGCACTGTCTGGCAGCCTTGGCGGCCGGTAAACATGTCTACCTGGAAAAGCCAATGGCAATGAACGCATCGGAGTGCGCAGCCATTATTGAAGCTGAAACAAAGAGCCCAGGGAAAGTGGCGATCGCCCACTACCGGCGGCAGCTACCGGCGTTTGTTAAAGTGGGTGAGCTGATCAGAGATAAAATGATAGGCGAGGTCCGGTTGGTCGAGGTCAATTTCTTCCTGCCCGAAGAAGAAAATGCGCTGGTACCAGATGCCGGAGACAACTGGCGCTTGAATCCGGAAGTCTCGGGCGGCGGCCTGTTTCACGATCTGTCGCCCCACCTGCTTGATCTGCTGCTCGTCTATTTCGGCAAACCGCTCGAATACCATGGATTCTCCAGACGGTTGAACCCGGCTGCAGCAGCCGATGATTTTGTTCAGGGGACTATACTGTTCGCCAACAATATAATTTTTCGCGGCTGCTGGTGTTTCAGCGTTGCCCCCTGTGCGGTGTCGGAACGGCTGGTTGTTACCGGCAACAAGGGTGTGGTTTCGGTACCATTTTTCGGTGATGAGGTACGTCTCTGCACGGCTGGAGAAGAAACGGTGCAGCCGTTTGACAATCCCGTCAATATTCAATTGCCGATGATTGAAGCGGTAACCAACTATTTTTTGGGTCGGCAAGACTGTCCCTGCAGTACAGCAGATGGGCTGCAGGTGATGGAAATTATCGACAATTTTACCTCCTGAAAGGCAGGTAACCTGCAGAGGTGGCTATGAATATAAAAAAAGCATTAGTGGCCGGCAGCGGCCAGATGGGACCGGGAATCGCTTATACCCTCGCCTCGGTAGGGTGTGAAACGAAAATTTTTGGTCGTACGGCTGAAAGCGTTGACAAAGGCATGAGTGCTTATTTCCAAATTCTGGAAGTTTTGAGCGCTGAAGGCTGCCTCGCTGCCGACCGGGTTGCGCCGCTCAAAGCGCTGGTGAGTGGAACAACAGAACTCGAAGCCGAAGTTGGTGGAGCAGATCTGGTCATCGAATCGATTCCGGAGAACCTGGAACTCAAACGGGAGTTCTTCCACCGGGTCGAGCAGCACTGCCCGCCTGCAGCCATCCTCACCTCCAACACATCGGGGATACCGGCTACCGATATAGCTGCCCAGCTGGGAAAACCGGATCGCTTTGCGGTAACCCATTTCTGGAATCCGCCCCATCTGATGCCCCTGGTGGAGGTTGTCAAGGGTGAGAAGACCTCGATGGCCACGGTGGAGACCCTTAGCGATCTGCTTAGCCGAGCCGACAAGAAGCCTGTCAAGGTCCTCAAGGATACACCCGGCCAGTTGGGTAATCGACTGTTTCAGGCCTTACTCCGGGAAGCCATGTATATTGTCGAGGAAGGTATTGCCTCGGTGGAGGACGTGGACACCGCCATCAAAAACGGATTGGGCAGGCGGTTCCCGGTTTATGGTCCACTCGAGCACAATGATGTGGTCGGCCTCGACACACTCTATGCCATTCAGAGCTATATCTGCCGCTCGCTCTGCAGCTACGTTGAACCGCCTGCGCTCTTAAAGGATAAATTCGACAGCGGTGAGCTCGGGGTGAAAACAGGTAGAGGCTTTTATGACTGGCAGGTCCGCGACAGCGATGAACTTATCGAAAAGAGAAATCAGTTTCTGCTGGATCTGCTGAAAATGGAACGTTCGAGAAAATCATAAGGCTGACAACCACAATCAGCATTGTCCGGAAATCATCACCCACGAAGGGTTGAGAAAATAAGCTGATCATTCACCTAAGAAGGGAGGAACACATGGATATAGATCTTCAAGGAAAAACGGCACTGATAACCGGTGGAAATCTTGGTATCGGCAGGGGCGTGGCGCTTGCCCTCGCCCGTTGCGGGGCTGAAGTGGCCCTCACCTATTTCTCGCATCAGCAGGAAGGCGAGGAGACGGTAAAAATGATCGAGGGAATGGGGGGCAAAGCCCATGCCTTTAAACTCGATGCCACCGACAGCGCTCAGGTTAATCAGGTGGTTGATAGGGTTGCCGAGACCCTGGGCGGCCATATCGATATTTTGATTAATAATGCCGGTCACTTGGTCGGACGTTCAACGATTGAGGAAATGAGCGATGAACACTGGCACAAAATAATGGATGTCAATCTCTCCTCAACTTTCTACTGCACCCGGGCCGTGCTGCCCTATATGAATAGTGGTTGGGGACGGATCGTAAACATGTCGTCGCTGGCAGCTCGCAACGGCGGGGGAGACGGTGCCGTGGCCTATGCCGCATCCAAAGGGGCGATTATCGCCTACACCAGAGGATTGGCGAAAGAGGTGGCAGGAAAAGGGATCACGGTCAATGGACTGGCTCCCGGGCTGATTCTAGAGACCCCTTTCCACGAAAATTTCAATACCGATGCCGGCATCCAGGGAGCCATTAACGCCACTCCGTTGAAACGGGGCGGGACCCCGGCTGATGTAGCCGGAGCGGTGGTCTATTTCGTATCGGAACTGGGTGCTTTTATCACCGGTGAAATCATTGAAATCAATGGCGGTCTCTATTTCGCCTAATGATTGTTGGTTTCAATCTGAACGATCGATAAAATGGTCATGCAAAAAGTTCGAGAGCCATCAGTAACTTACTTCGAGTATCGATTATGAGTCCGACCCTGCCAACCTTATGCGGCTCGATGGCCGCTCATCCTTACAGGCTGGCGGTGGAGTTGCATAATGCCGCCTACAGGGAGTTGGGACTGGACTATACCTTCGTCTACTTTGGAATTACCGATCCTGCCGCGGGTATCGAGGCCATACGGACGCTGGGAATCAGGGGCATGAACGTATCGATGCCGTTCAAAGCTGCGGTCATTCCTTACCTTGACCGTCTTGATCCAGCGGCGCGAGCCATCGGAGCAGTCAATACCATTGATCATCGCGATGGGGTATTGACCGGCTACAATACCGATTATATCGGTGGAGTCAAAGCTCTGGAAGAGTTGACCAGCCTGGCAGGGACCCGAATCGCTCTGCTTGGTGCCGGCGGCGCCGCCAGGGCAGTGAGCTATGGCTTGGCGGAGAAAGGGGGAAGGGTGACGGTATTCAACCGGTCTGTTGAACGGGCCCGGCAGCTGGCGGATGATTTTTCCCTGACGCTCGGTGGATCACTCCATGACTTCCCCGGTTGTGATGGGTTCGACATTCTGGTCAACTGCACTGCGGTAGGTTTCCGGTCAGCGGACGAGAGTCCCGTGGAACAGATCGCACTGAACCGTGACACCATCGTCATGGATGTGGTCTTCCTGCCTTCAGACACGAAACTGCTGCGTTCTGCCGAGGCTGCCGGCTGCAGGGTTGTCCGGGGGGTGAAAATGCTGCTTTATCAGGCCTGTGGACAGGTTGAACTTTACACCGGCTGCCCACCCCCGGTGGCCGTTATGGAGCAGGTGATCGAGCGGGAAGTCAGAAATCTGCAATAGGTCGGCTGTGTTCTGGACCTGAATCGATCTGATCCTTTCTCAGGAGTTGGCCACCCATTTGAGGATATGGGTGGCCACTGCCACCAGTTCGCCGTGCTGATTGGTAATCTCAATACGTGACAGGGAGCGGTTCTTTTCCTGGTCGACGGCTTCGATCTCATAATTAACCGTGATCGTGTCATTGATGAATACCGGCTTCAGAAAGCGGATACGGTCATAGCCCAGTGAGACGGCTGTCATATTCTTGTTTTCCGAAGGATATGTCTGCAGGATCATGGTCGATGCCGTCGACGCATAGCCGATCAGCAGGGACCCGTGAGCGATGCGTCGACCATAAGCGGTGCTTCTCATGAACTCACGGTCCACATGGTTGGGGGAGAAATCGCCGGTGATACCGGCAAAAAGATAGATATCGCTTTCTCCCACGGTTTTCGAGAACGTGACCCGGCAGCCAACTGCAAATGTCTGTGCTTCCATCTCCTGGCCTCTGTAAGTGTAATAGTTCTGAGCCATTTGCAAAACGATCTTTTCGCCCAAACTCTGCGTTATGCTCAAAATTTTATCCTCGGAATATCAATCATATGCCTGTGGTAAAATTTCTCGCATGCCTTGATTTTGAACGAAAATCTT
>NODE-907-length-10297-cov-5.19684_pt1 | contig 10297 bp, 10 predicted proteins | sample MGYA00139097_ERZ477577 | MGnify/ENA metagenome assembly ERZ477577 | reverse complement strand
GATCTCTGTCATCGAATCCGAGGATCTTAAAGATGCCTCGTTGATAGTCCACGCTAGATAAAAGATTCCGGCAGCAATAGCGATGCCTGTGATGATCTTGAGCCAGTCGATCACTTGGCTATTCGTAGGGGTGGGGTCGTTAGATTTGGGGGTGGGGTCGTTAGATCCAGATCCCGACAGCCAGTTTTTGAGTCTCTCTGCCTCAGTATCATCATTCGTATCTTCAGTCTCGTCCATGGGATCGCTTCTACCAGAGCAGGCACTACAGTCCAACCTTCGATGCTGGATTATGCTTCCATGCATCCCGGTCCTGCACGTAGGAAATAGCGATTCGCTCAGTCCTCCATCCTCCCTGCTGCATCAGCTCTGCTGTGGATGCCCCTGCCTTGGCAGCAGATGTAGCGAAGCCAGAGCGCAGGGAATGCCCTGAGAACTGCCCAGGAGCAAGTCCTGCTTGCTCTGCGCGTGCCTTTACGACTAGGGCAACGCTCTACGCAGTCAGGGAACCGTTCACTTTCCCGTACCTGGTGATTGCACGGAAGACTTTCCCTTCCTCGATGCCGGCAGCATCCATCCATGCCTTCAGGGATCTGATCGGGCAGGTATCCAGATGAGATCCGTATGGAATGCGCTTCTTGATCCCCTTACCTTCCTGATCGGTCTTCGATTTACGCACCAGCACCTCCAGCCCTTCATCCACAAAGGACAAGTCTGCCATCTCGATCGCGACCAGTTCTGATCTGCGGAAGCATCCAGAGAATCCCAGCAGGAGCAGAGCGCGATCCCTTTTCCCCTTCAGATCCTCGCCACAGGTGGCTACCAGCAGGCGCAGGGTTTCCATGGTCACAGGCGCAGATTTGTCTGGAGCAGTCCCTTTCTGCCGTTTCAGTCCTCTCCAGACTTCCTTCACTGCTGGATGCCGGACAGGTGACTCCAGCTCTGCCAGTTCATGCGCTTTTGATATTGATGCCTTCCTTCGCTCCAGACTGGAGATTCTGAGGCTGTCTGCCATGTCGGCCAGATAAAGTGCCACAGTGGAGGGATCAGCAGGCATTGCTGTCCGATCGTGCCTGGCGCACCACCTGGCGAAACAGTTCCAGTCAGACTTTCGCGCTCGATGGGTAGAGCTACTCAGGCTGTCCCTGATCGCAGCAGATGCTTTATCTGCTACTGCCGATAGTTCCGTGGATAGTGTCGTTCCCTGTTCTGCTATGGCTAAAGTGGTCATTCTGCTCTGGCTAGTGATAAGGTTCACTTATCGTTAGTCAGGAATAACAGGGTGTCAATACCTTAGTCTAATAGTCTATTAAACTCATTATCTACCGTGTGAAAGTCCCTGAGTGCAGCGTATTTGCCTCAAGGTGGTAGTTGGCAGGAGGCTTCCATCACAGAGTAGGCAACGTCCTGCACCTCCGTTGCGGGGTGATCCAGTTGTGCTTTCAACGTCCATATCACTAGCTCGGCTCCGGTTGCGCCTTAGGAAGTCCTAGCGATGCCGCCTTGGGTAAAGCAAAATCTGGTCAGAGATTCGCAAGTCCAGCGGAGAAGGGCAGGTGCCGTGGTGCTACACACCCTAAATGGAAACGAGATTTAGAGTTGTTACGGGAATGGCTATTACTAGCATCATCTTCGCCCTGTCTATCCAAAGTGGCGGCGCGGCGGGGTTTACACTCACGGATTTGGGGATAACGCAGTATCAATATTATGGGGGAGGACTCGATATCAATAATTCCGGTGTCGTCGTGGGCACCCAAGCTTATGAACCGCAGTTCAACCTGGGTGATCGTGCAGTGGTTTGGACGCCGGGGGGCGGAGTGGAAGAGTTACCGACGCTCGGGGGGGAGTGGAGCATATCTCTGGGGATTAATGATGTCGGCCAGGTTGTTGGTTACAGCCAAGTGTCGCAAAGCAGTACCTCCGACGCTTATCACGGGTTCGTCTGGTCATCGACGGAGGGGATGATAGACGTGGGAACCCTTGGCTCAAGGGGAAGCAGAGTGGAGGACATCAACAACTCGGGCCTAGCAGTTGGCACCGATCAACTCGGAACAGGAAGAGCGTTCACCTGGACGGAGTCTGATGGGCCGACCGGTTTCGACGGATTGCTGGGCGACCCGAACGGGGCTCGGGCCTTTGCTGTGAATGAGGCGGGGCAGGTCGTCGGTTCGAGCGATGGGGTAGGTGCGTATGGTCAACATGCGTTTGTCTGGTCGGAAGCGAATGGCATTACAGATTTGAGTTCCGCTTACAGCGAGGCTCTCGACATTAACAATGCGGGTATGATTGTTGGTCGGAGCAACGGCTCTAACTTTGGGCGATCACAACCTGAAGCGGTGGTCTGGAATCCCAGCGGCACCATGACCGCGATTGGGCCAGGCTTCGCTTATGGAGTCAACGAAACCGGCCAAGTTGTTGGCAAAAGGAACGTTTCAAGGCCAGGGCCAAATTTGATTGGAGGTTTTCTGTGGGAGGAGGGTATTGGCCTACAGCACTTGAGGCTCCTGGATGCATCGGCTGGATTCATATACAGCGTCGATGCAATTAACGATTCTGGGCAGATGGTTGGCTGGCTCTCCACAGGTAGTATCTTGCACACTGCTGTTCTATTGACCCCAACCTCTGATGCGGCAAACGCAGATGTGATCACGAGCCTGCTATGGCCCGATCCTGACAATCCAGATTCCGACTGGGACGGCATCCCAGACGACGAGGACGCCTGCCCGGACTCGATAGGGGTCGATGGCACCGTCATCATTGGAGAGTGCGATTCGGGTGTGGAGAATGTCTTGTTTGAAGATGGCTGCACCATGGCGGACTTGATTCAGGAGATTTCGGATTTATCCGCCACTACCAAAGAGTTCGTGGCAGGCACCAGGGATTTGACCAAAGCATGGAAAAAGCAGGGCCTCATCAGCGGGAAAGAAGCATCCCGAATTAACCGATGTGCCCGCCAATCAAGCTGATCCAGTGAGCCTCAATCAACATCGAGCTGGAACCTGTGATAGCAGCAGAGGGTGAAAATTCTGAGTGGGAGACTGCTCCCTCCTGGGCACCCCCGGTAAAGGAATCTCTTCAGGCAGATCACTGATGCCGCAGGTTGCCGCATCACCATTTGCGGGGGCTGCGGTAAAAATTCAGTGATCTGTTACAGTAGAGTATCAGAAAGAGTCCTCAATCGTTGTCAAATAAACCACCTTGCTGGGGAGGCAATCCCGAGGTGTCGATTCCAGATGTTTGCTTAATTGCATTGACCACCATGCCGGGGAGCATTTTTAAGGTAAGCAACCCAGGGAATACCGCGCCAGCTATTAAGCCCTCCTGAGCAGCATTGGCTGTCCGATCACCGATCCATCCGGCCACAAAGAATCCGCTCCAAACAAGAAGCGCACAAATCACACCCAGAACAACGTAGAGACCCAACAATAGGATATTCAGTCGTGGTCGATAAGCAATCTTCGCAAGTGCGATGACAGCGCTAATCATGAGTCCAAGTGTGGTAAATGCACCGGCCATCATAAAAAACCCCAAGAACGAATAGAATATGAATAATAAGATAGAAGACATCAGGGCTACTCCTCCCACCTATTTGTAGCGCAGATCCTGCTCAGACTTCAGATCGTTCACCTTCCGGCGCAGTGCCTTGATATTCGCAGAGCTGCTGAAGGCAACATGCAAGGCAGCACGCATAATCTGGCTCTGATTGCTCCTGATACCATCCTCAGTCAGTAGCGTGATCAGTGCTTTATCGACCATGGCGGTTTCATCATCGTAGAGCCAGAGACTGACAGTCTTGCCCGGATCTCTGCCCTTGGATCGCTTGATGGCAGGCTTTGCATGGGCAGGAGCCTTGGATGCTCGCTTCTTCTTCGCCTTTGTTGCTGGTGCCTTGGCCCTTCCTAATTGCTTCAAGTATGCGGCTTCAGTAGTGGTTTTCTTGGACATTATTGGTTCTCGTTCGGTAGTAATTATTTGCGCAGGCACTCCAGACTCAATTTGTAGAGTTCCTCCCGTGCAGCAGGAGTCAGTGCCTTCCATCCCTCGATGAAGAAGGTGCGGTAGCATGTCCTCAGTCCAAGTGTGCTTTTTAGCTTAGGAAACCCTGTCAGCTTGGCGATCTTGGGCAGACTACGATCCAGCACAGATCGTTTTGATACCTGCGTGAACAGGCAACAGGCTCTGGCACTGCGCTTCATGGACTTCCTGATGGAAGGTGCCGCTGCGATCGTTGCCTGCGCATCCAGTGGGCTACTGGTCAGCACTACCAGCACTAAATCCGCCCTACGCACAGAGTCCTTCAGTTCCTCTGCCTCGATGCGTGGAGGAGTGTCGATGATGACATGATCGTATTTCTGGCCTTCCCTGGCTAATTCAAAGCCCGGTTCCTCATGGGATTCTACCCACATAGCAAGACTCTGCTGCGGATCTCTATCGACCACTCCAACGGAATGCTCTGCACGATGCAGGGTGCTTGCCAGCAAGGCAGAGACGGTGGATTTACCGACTCCACCTTTTCCATTTACGACTGCGATAATCATAGGTTGCTGGTCTAATAGGCTACCGGAACATTACATGCACGCTAATTTTACTTTGCTTTGTAAAGGCAGTAATCCAACTTCATGAGCAATGAAAGCACAACTGGTTACCAAGATTGATCCTGATGTCCTCGAATATGCACGGGACTGCGTTTACTGGAGTCCTGATCTCACTCTGAGTGGACTTGTGGAAGAGTCCCTGCGCAGAGAGACAAAGCGGCAGGAGCGGCTGGTAGGAGGAGAACAGTTTCCATCACGCAATGGCAGGAAACTCACTACAGGGAAACCCCTGAAATGACTGATGTAATCGACAATCTGCCCACTCGCACAGCAGAGCAGCAGGATGGTGATCACCTGATGGAGCGCAGGCTGCTGCGATCATACGTGGATGGTCTACCTGATCTGATCAAAGCCGATAGAGAAACCGTAGAGGCATTCCGGCAGCATCAGGAGGATGACTTTACGCATCCACTACATCAGCAGTTCCTCCGTGCAATGCAGCACTGCGCCAGTAGCACAGGCGGTATTGATCCTCAGATCCTCCAGAAAACCCTGCTCGATGCTGCTAAGGATGCAGGGCAGAAGGCGGAACTCGATGCCGTAGCAACTGAGATCCTCGATGCTGATCCATTTCCGGCATCAGGGATGATTCAGGAGCAGGCGCAGGCACTCCACAAGCAAGGCCACAAGCGCAGGACATTGGCTGCTCTCCATCGTGCAGAGGCAGCAGTATTCGCAGGTGAAGATCCGACAAAGGAAATTGCCAAGCTCGATCAGTTTTCACTTCAGGAAACCGTGGGCATCAGTGCCTCTATCCCTACTCGCACTGACCTGACCGGAGAGTGGCTCGATGCCTTGGAGGAGCGAATGAACTCGGGAGACAAGCTACGTGGATTGAAGTCTGGATTCGACTATCTAGATCAGGCATTCAACGGACTGAAGCCTGGTCTGCATATCATTGGAGGCACTCCCGGATCCGGTAAGACTGCCTTTGCAGTGCAGCTTGCTGATCAAGTTGCGGAAGCGAACGATGCAACAGTCATCTACCTGTCCTGGGAACCGACTCGGGAGGAGATCCTGACCAGATCCATATCGCGATTGTCCAGCATAGGAATTGCCACTCTGGAGTCTGGCAGTCTGACGAAGGAGAACATCGCTACCCTGACTAAATCCATCGAGGAGTATAGCAAGAGATCCGGCATCGTGATTCCGATTGAGGGGCATAGCAGCATCACTATTGATGATATCAGGCATGTATGCTCCGTGCATCGAGCACAGGCGGAAGCAGCAGGGGAGAAGCTCGCGATCGTAATTGATTACCTCCAAATCGTTCCCTGTAGCCATGGCAACAGCACGAAGGAGACTTTGGATTATGTGGTTAACAAATTGGCCATGCTATCCCGTGAACTGGACTGCCCGATCGTCTTGCTGTCTGCCTTAAATCGTGAGTCCGTAAAGGGTGATGCCACTCTCACCATGCAGGCATTCCGGGAATCCAGCAGCATCGAATACAACGCAACTACGGCAAGCATCCTCAAGGCGCAGGATGAACTGACTTCCATGCATCTGCTGAAAGTGCGAGGGCCAGGGCAGGGGAGGAAAATCCTCTTCAGTTTCGATAGGGAGTGCGGAGAGTTTGAGGAAACATCCATCGAAGATGCTGGATGAGCAGCGTAGCAGTAGCGCAGGAGTTTAATTCTCTGCTCCAGAAGCTGGAGGAGACTCCAGAGCGAGCGATGGGAGTGGAGAATGCCATGGCAATCTGGCTGATGCTGGATGTTCTGGACGCTATGCAGGGAGGCAAGATCCCTCGGGACAGGTGCCTGAAGGAGTCAGGATTCCGATTGGAATATGAATACAGTCCTCTCAATACTCGGCAGCCAACTGCATTGATTAAGATTAGGGATGGAGGCTCACTCCAAGCTTATCGGCATGATCCAGATTTCGGCATCCTGCGCCAATATGGGATGAAGAATAAATCCCCACTGTTCACCTGCTGGAGGCTCAACAGGAAACTTGTGAGCATGGCGACAGAGGGCGGCAGGGAAATATTCTATGACCCGGATAACCTGATGGGAGATGACCCCCGGGGTAATCTGGAAAGGATCAAGACAGGCACCACATTCGGGCAGAGCAATGAACTGGTTTCAACCGAGCCAGGGCAGGAGTTTTACCAGTCCATCCCAACATTAAACAGCTACCCAGCAATAAAGCTCCGACTGAAGACGGCAAGCGGACATCAGCTGGAGATCGCAGTCACCTTGCAGATCCCCATCACCAGAGCGCGGACAAAAGACTCAGGAACAAAGGTATTGGAGCAGGATGTTTACGGTGGTTTATCCGTTACAGAAGGTGATCCGGAAACCCTGTCTGATGAAGAATGGCAGGGGATGCTCGCAACATGCCACAGGCTGCTCTGTGAAGATGTTTTCGTTCCAGTGATTACTGGAGACAGGAAGACAGATTACTTCCGCACTCCCGGCAACTTTGGGTTCACTCCCAATCAACTGGCATCCCAACCACCATCAGAGGAAAGCATGGGGATGCTGCAAGAGTGGAGAGAATCCCAGACTCCACTAGACCGTGCAGTAGGCTACGCAGCTTTTGCCCTGACAAATCCCCGGGATCCGGGCGCAATGCAGCGTTTCTCTATTCGTCAGCTCAGAGATAAAGTCTGGCCACAGAAAAACCATCCCAAGCAGTGGCGTGAGGATCTCTGTGAAAGCCTGGGGCGCTACCAGTCACAGACGCTTTCCATTGCAAAAAAGGATCTGGAGCAGCACGGTCGATATTGGGTGCCAGTAGTGAAGTGCTATGATCTGACTCCACTCCCTCTACTCGGATTTGTTTATCTGGATACGGAATCAGGGAAAGAATTCAACTCCACCCGAGGCCCGGGAATGCGGATAGCGAAGAAGGTGACGTTCCCCCGGAGGAAACGCGAAGTCAGCGTGAAGGTTATCCAGCAGGAGAAGAAGAAACTGATAGCAGTGGAGATCCAGTGGAATCAGGCTCTGGTGGACTGGATGATGATGGAACCCAAGCTGGACGATAAAGGCAGGGTGCTGAAGGATCGCAGGGGGAAGGTTATCCGTAAGGGATCATTCTTCCTGTTGGCGCAGGAGCGATTCTTTGACCTTAATGCCGCAGCACGCACGGCAAAGATGGATATTGCCTGGGATCTGTTTGAACGGCTGATCTACGACAGGAGGAGACTGGAAGGATCTTTCGAGATAGCAGCTCCGGTATTGTTCCGCCGCATGGGGTGGGACTGGGAAGACTCCAACAGGCGAGGCAGGCACAAGGAACAACTGGAGCGTGCCATCAAGTGGCTAAAGCAGGAAGATGTCCTGACAGGCGCATCCACCGAAAAACAGCAGAACAGTAAGAATCCTGATCGAAGGAAGGAGCCTTACTACAGATTCAGATTCACGCCGGGATGGGTGAAGAAGATCAAGGATGCAGAATCAGAAGTGACCGATGCCGCAGTGATAGCGCAGGAGGATCTGGAAACTTCTGCTGATCCTGCTGTCACTTTGTCACCTGCTGTCACTCCCGAAACTCCGAAAACTCCTGAAACCTCACAGGCGGAATTTGATCTGGGGGTATCATCAGCAGCAGTCCCCGGGGCGATCGTGAAGAGGATACGGGATGCCGCATCATTGAACGTGCGTGAGTGGGCGAGACAATACGGCTCATCCAAGTCAACATGGTCGAAATATGAGAGTGGGTTATCATCAAAACCACCCGCGATTCTGCCCGAAAAATGGCAGGAAATCCGGATTCTGGCTGAGAATTACAACATCAATATAAGTCTGTAACATGTTGATTATTAACGCATAACTTATAAATACCTGATAGTGAGCAAGTTAAGAGAAAAGTAGGACAGGAGGTGTCATGGGTGGTGGTAAAAGGTGTCATGGGTGGTGATAGCGGGACAAGCTACTTCCTAAGCATAAACGAGTTAGAAAATCGCAAAATCGCTAATACTACTAACAGAGTAGTAGAGAGGAATGACTCCTTTGAGGGAGTCATCCTCTTCCCTGAATTTGAAACTGACCCTGACCCCACCGGGGGCACTGAAAGTTGTTCCGCCGAAAATATCATTTCCCATCAACCGTGGATAAACTCGAACAATACCGGCAGCACCTCGATGAACTGAAATCATCAACCGACTGCGCTGAACTGGCTGCTGACCTCGGCATCATCCAGAAAGGCCGGCGGTGGTATTGTCCATCCTGTCAGCAGGGATCTGGCAAGTCACCGGACATGCAAACTTCTGCCCGTGGATGGCACTGCTTCAAGTGCGAGGCGAAGGGTGATGCCCTGGCGCTGATCGAGATCACCAGATCCTGCGATCATGCAGCAGCAGTCAGCTATCTGGAGGAATTTACAGGCATTCGTAGGCCAGAGCGCAGAAACAAGGCCACAGAATCGCCACAGAGCGCGTTTCAGCTATCGAGTAGTATAAAGTCACCCCCAAGCAAACCTCCTGCTCAAGATCAATCAGAGCGCATTGCCATCATCACCGCATTCATCCAGAAGTGCAGTCCCCTGTCAGGTGATGCCCTGCAATACATGGAGCGGACTCGATGCATCCCCAGATCCATCCTCGAGCGTGCCAACATCCGATTCTGCGGCAGTGATTACGTGGAGATCGTTGATGATCTGGGTAGCACATTCGGAAAGGAACCTGTGAAGGCAGCAGGATTATGGAGTTTCTACGGCTATTTCAAGGCACAGGTGGGATTCTTGCTGCTCCCCTACCAGTCTGGCGGTCTAATAGTCTACCTGAAAGCCAGACCGCCACTGTCGAAGCAGCAGTGCGAGGATCTGGGGGTAGAGCGATTCCTGTTTATGCGCGGATCAGTCCCCTGTTTTTATGCGCAGGGGCAACTCCAGCTCCATTCCGAACGTGATCGACTGCTGATCTGCGAGGGCGAGATTGATTGCCTGTCTGCCATTGCCATGGGTGAGGCTGCTGTTGGCATCCCCGGGTGGGCAGGATTCAAGACTGAATGGGTGCGGCAGCTAAAACCCTGGGATGGTAGAGTCTTGCTCGTGCTCGATGGTGATCCGGCAGGGCAGCAGGGAGTGCAGGATATTTGCAGCAAGTTCCTCGATGCAGGATTGCAGGCACCACTGGTGAAGGAACTGCCTGCTGGCAAGGACTTGAACGATTTACTGGTGGAGCAGTGTCGAAGTAAAAAGTGATGCGCTTGGTCGGGCAGTCCCCGGCGCGCTATGGCTAAGGTTGGTAATGATTATTCTGCAATCTCGTATTGTCCCTCACTCATAAATCTCTTCGCATTGAGAAGGCGGATCATTCCATCAATAGCAGCGAGCGAAATCTCGGCGTGTTCAATCACCCCTTGGGGATAATTCGGGTCTCGACTTAAATCTACGGCTCTAGTCCATAGGGATCGCATTTCTTCAAATCGAGCTGAAGCTTTATCGTAGTCAATATCAATCCCAGCATCCAGCGCATGGGAGTACTGCGCTACCAATGGCATTTTTTTGTCAATTGTAGCCATGACCCGGTTCAACTCGTCTGCTTTCTGTGCGCTTTCATCCCTTTTTCTCTCCTGCCTCACCAGATGTTGCGCCCTTACGCTTCTCCCCCTTGCACGCTCTCTATCGTCTTTTGCAGTTTGTTCCCTCCGCTGGCGCAACTCCTCATCTTGTCGCTGCTTTCGTTCCTCTAGCGCCAGCTCCTTCCTTGCACTCTCAGCGCGGTAATCAGAAACCCATCCGGATAGTGCCCC
>NODE-906-length-10298-cov-4.97335_pt1 | contig 10298 bp, 9 predicted proteins | sample MGYA00139097_ERZ477577 | MGnify/ENA metagenome assembly ERZ477577 | reverse complement strand
TTCACCCGAAAAACCTGTCCCGGGCCGTCGAAGACAGCGCCACGGTGACCGGTTGTCTGGTTCCCTGGAATTCGGGCGGCGTCTATCAGGCCGCGACCCTGGGAGTGGCCACCATCGCTTATCTGCCGTTTGCTTTTTTTAACTGGTTGTCGCCGTTGGTTACCTTGATTTACGGTTGGCTGGGCATCACGATCCATCCGCTTGATGAAGAAACGAAAAAGCGACTGGAAATGGCCAAAGCAACTGAAGAAGCAGCTTCCAAAAGTGCCTAACCCAACGGCTGCCAGATAAAGGCCATAAAGGGAGGTTTCAAAATGAATAGATATGTCTTGAAAGAACTGGTTGCATTTGTGGTAATGTTCTTTTGCGCTTTGCCGCCTGCTTTCGGTGCTGATATCGAACTTGCCGAGGATTCAACCCTTGAGGGAATCCTGAAAAGAGGCAAACTTCGGGTCGGCTTGGAACCCGGTTACATGCCCTTTGAAATGATTGACAAAAGGGGGGGTCTGCGCCAGCGGGATTTACGCAGCGGAGGTGTGCGCTTCAGAGGGCAGCAGGCAAGCTTTATAGGCTTTGACATCGATGTCGCCAGGGAAATGGCCAGGGCCCTGGGTGTAAAATTCGTTCCGGTCAACACGGCCTGGCCCAGCATTATCCCGGCGCTCAACCTCGGCAGATTCGATGTTATCATCAGTGGGATGTCCGTGACCGAGGAAAGGAAGAAAAGAGTCGATTTTGCCGATCCTTATATGACCGTGGGCCAGACCGTTCTGGTCAATAAAAAACATAAAGGCGTGATCACTTCGTACAAGCAATTGAACGATCCTAAGTACATCGTGACCTCCAAACCGGGTACCACCGGAGAGGAGGCAGTGCAAAAATTTATACCCAAATCCACCTACCAACCCTTTGACACCGAACTGGAAGGGGCCATGGCAGTCATTAAGGGTCAAGCCGATGCGTTTGTCTATGACCTGCCTTACAATGTAGTCTTCATGGCCATGCATGGGAAAGACGACCTGGTTTTCCTAGATAAGCCCTTTACCGTCGAACCCCTTGCCTGGGGTATCAGAAAAAATGATCCGGATTTTCTGAAATGGCTGAACAAATTTTTAAAAGAGCTAAAAGAAGATGGAAGGTATGACAAAATCTACAAAAAATGGTTTATAGATTCCGAATGGTTCAGACACGTTCGATAATCTATTTTCCCTAACGTTGGGTCGCCTTATCCCGTCGTCTTGTCCTGTCGTAGCTCGAAGAGCGGAGTTGGAAGCTCGAAAAGCAACATCTGAAAATGGGCAATGGATAAAGCACCATTAGATATACGAAGGTGAACACTCGTTTTAAGTCGCGTATGAACATTATATTAGCCATTGCCTATCCCGTCATTTCAAATTTATTCTACACCCAAAATCGAACGAAAAGGGGTTTAATAAAGAGGGGATTTTCCATACCTAAAAGACGTATTTTGAAGGTTACGGTTGGTCTTTTTTTTGGATGTATGCAAGTAAATTCAACCATCCTCCTAATCTTTTTCCACAGATCAATCTCTATTTTCCTCGATCCTGCCGCTGAAAAAAATTAATTCCATCGCAAGAATCGGATAGAAACATTATCCCCATCGGTATTATATTATGTCAAAAATTAATCTGAGGAAAAATATCATGGATTTATCAAAGAAGACATTGTGGCAAGCTGTTTTGAAGCGTGACCGTCGTTATGACGGCATATGCTTTTATGGGGTGATGTCCACCTTTATCTATTGCCGGTTTCAATGCCCGAGCAAAAAACCACTGTTTGAGAATACGAGGTTTTTCTTTTCCCACAACGGCGCCCAAAAAGCGGGATTCAGGCCATGCAAGCGCTGCCGTCCGGAAGCGGCAAAGGCGCCCAACATTGACGAGACAGCCTCTAAAGCGCTCAAGGTATGCCAATATATGGAATCCTGCGATTATATTCCAACATTAGAAGAACTTTCCCGACAAGTACACCTAAGTCCTTTTCATCTCCAGCGGGAGTTTAAAAAAGTTTTGGGTATAACGCCAAGAAATTACGCGGATGCGATCCGTCAACTGCGGTTAAAAAAAGCCTTAAAAACAGGAGATGATATTGCTCTCGCAACCTACGGCGCCGGCTACGGGTCAAGCAGCCGACTTTATGAAACGTCATCTCGTTTTTTGGGCATGACGCCGAAGGCCTATCAGCAACATGGCAAAGGGCAAAAAGTTTTTTATTCAGTGGTAAAGTCTCCCCTTGGGTTGCTTTTATTGGCGGCAACAAAAAAAGGTATTTGTGCCGTGCGAATAGGTGAGTCTCGCAAAGATCTGGTTGATGAGTTGAAAAATGAATTTAGAAATGCAGACATCAATGAAACAAACTCAGAATTATCAAAATGGCAACAACTTCTCATTGATTATCTGGCCGGCAGCACCCCGTGGCCGAAATTACCATTTGATATCAGGGCCACCGCATTTCAACGCAAAGTATGGGACCATCTTAGAACCATTCCCGAAGGGCAAACCGTGCATTACAGCGAAATCGCATCCGCCATCGGCCAACCAACGGCGGCCAGAGCCGTTGCCCGCGCATGCGCGACCAACCCGGTAGCAATCGTTATACCGTGTCACCGGGTCGTCCCCAAAACCGGCGATGTTGGTGGATACCGCTGGGGGTCTGAACGAAAAAAGAAATTATTGGCTATTGAAAACAGAAGATGATTCCAGCTTCATTGATCGCCCTTGCCCCCGATTTGCGGTCGGTAACCAGATCGATACCGATATGCAGTCCCAGGCCGACAATATGACCCATGAGATGGTGTTTTCCGCTATGGCCGATCATATGCTTTTCTTTCGATTTTAGGATTCAGCTCCTCCCGCAGCCAGTCAGCAAAAAGATTAATTCCCACTACCAATAACATCAAAGCTGCTCCCGGAAATAGGATCATCCACCACATCCCGGCATAAATATAATCCTTGCCCAGGGCGATCATCATTCCCAGTGATGGTTCTGTGATGGGAACACCGACACCTAGAAAACTCAACGTGGCTTCGGTCATAATCACTACAGCCAGATCCACGGCCATGACCACGAAAATGGGGGGCAGCGCGTTGGGGACCACGTGCTTCAATAGAAGTCTCAGGTCTCCGGTCCCGGTGGCCCGGGCGGCCATGATGTAGGCCTCTTCTTTCACTTCAAGGACACTACCCCGCATGGTTCGTGAGTAACGCACCCAATCGGCAACACAAATGGCAATGATAACAACCAGCACGCCTTTCTGCTTGAACATTCCCAGCAAAAGAAAGGCAATCAAGGTGGTCGAGAAAGAGAAAAAGGTGTCGGCCATTCGCATGATCAGCGCGTCCAAACGTCCTCCGTAATATCCGGCTATCAATCCTGTTGTCACCCCGAAGCTTCCGGCTATCAAAACCACGCCAAATGCGACTATTAGAGATGTCCGGCAACCGTAGAGAATGGTGCTGAGGATGTCCCGCCCCTGGTCATCGGTTCCCAGCAAAAAAGGTGCCTGCCCGTCGGCCATCCAGATAGGCGGTGTGAGGAAGTGCTCAAGGTTTACTTTTTCCAGGTTATACGGATCTTGGGGAGAAATCCAGGGGGCCAACAGAGACGCCAGAATAAAGAGCACCAGGATGGAGCTACCCATTATCGCGGAAGGATCACGCAGATAGTCATAAACCAGCCTTGACTTCATGAAACCCTTAGTCATAGCGGATCCTTGGATTGAGAAAGGCATAGGTAATATCAACCAAGATGTTGATGCTCAGAATAATAACGGAAGCCAACATAATGTAGGTGACGATGACCGGCTGATCCGATTCATAAATGGATTTGAGCAGAAGATTGCCCATGCCCGGCCATTGAAAAATAGTCTCGGTAACCACGGCAAATGCGAGCAATTCGCCCAGCATTAGACCGGACATGGTCACCACCGGAATAAGTACATTTTTCAAAGCGTGCTTAAAAATTACGCGTTGCGGTGAGAGTCCCTTCGCCCAGGCCGTCTTGATATATTCCTCGGTTAGAACCTCCCGCATCCCGGCCCTGGTCAGACGCAGCAACACGGCCAATTGATAACCTGTCAGGGTGAGGGCCGGCAGAATCAGATGAGCGATCCCGCTGCGCGTCAAAAAACCGGTACGCCAAAAACCGATGGTTACCGTTTCCCCACGGCCAAAGGGTGGCAGAATACCGAGATAGACTGAAAAAATCATAATTAACAAAATACCGATCAGAAAAGTAGGGATGGAGATCCCTCCCAGAGAAGCCGCCATGATGAGGCGATTCGTGGCCGCATAAGGCTTGAGGGATACTAACACGCCCAAGCCGGTGCCCAGCACCAAGGCCAAGATGACAGCGGTTACGACCAGTTCCACAGTGGCGGGGAATCTTTCCATAATAAGCCCAAAGGCAGGAACGCGGGTTACATAGGAGTTGCCGAAATCGCCCTTAGCCGCCCGGGCGATGAAGCTCACATATTGAACAATAACAGGCCTGTCTAGACCATAAGCCCTTCTTATCTCTTCCCTATCCTGTATAGTGGAATAAACGCCGGCCAACGTCACCACGGGGTCTCCGGTATATCGGAAGATGACAAAGCAAATAAAGGAGACGCAGAGTAAAACAATAACACCTTGAATCAGCCGGCGAGTGATATAGGTGGCCATAATTCGTAAGTTTCCCTGTCAGGGGCGGGGATACTTAACAGCTTCCCCGCCTCACTTCCAATCCAATATTATTTTTTGGAAATATCCTTGAAGATCAGCCATCGGTCTGGCCGCGGCGTGAAATTGATCTCGGCCGCCTTCTGGACGGCATAGGTGTTCAAACCAAGGTGAAGTGGAATCACACCGATCTTTTCCATGACTTTACGGCTCAAGTCCTCCAGAGCAGCGCGGCGCTCCTTCTTGTCAACCATTCCGTCGGTAGCATCGAAAAGCTTGTCAAGCTCAGGATCGCTGTAGCTGGTGCCATTCCATGACCCATAGCCTTTTTCCTGGCCCCGCGTATAAAACAGAAAAGTATAGTTTTGACGATAATCGTAGGTGTTGGACAACCAGCCCAGAAGATAGAAGTCATATTTATCACCTGCTATGATCTCCGGAAAAAAGACGGCTTTGGGCTTGACGTCGAGCTTGCAGTCGATACCGATCTTGGCCAGATACTTCGCCACCGCCTCACAAATTTTCTCGTCCTGGACGTAACGGTCATTGGGCCCGGCGAGCGTGATTTCAAACCCATCGGCATACCCGGCCTCCTCGAGCAATTTTTTGGCCTGGACCGGGTCGTAGGGCAGGCGTTTTATATCTTCGGTATAGCCGACCATGGCCGAATCCGCGAGCTGGGTAGCAGGCGATGCCTGCCCTCTCATGACCTTGGCGATGATCTCTTCTTCGTTAATAGCCATGTACATGGCCTTACGAACCCGCATGTCCGCCCAAGGTGCACCCGGTTTGTTGCCCAGAGCCAGAAAGATGGGTCTGCGGCCCGGACGGGAAACGACCTCGATCTTGGGATTATTGACCAATTTGTCGTAAAGCTCCACCGGCACACCCGAGATCATCTCCACCTCTCCGGAGACCAGAGCGGCAAATCGGGTCGAGGACTCGGTAACCGGCCTCATATCCACGTCCCGGATGGGCGGAGCTCCTCCCCAGTAGTCCTCGTTGGCCGTCATCTTCACGTAGGATCCCTTGACCCATTCCACCAGCTTGTAGGCGCCGGTTCCGATGGGTTCGATCCCCACCTTGCCCTGGTTCCTTGCTTCGGTGGACTCCTTGTCCATCATGAAGAGATAATCGAGATTCTGGTCGAACGAGGGATCCGGAGTTACTGTTTTAATGACGATAGTGTAATCATCGATGATGTCCGCCGAAGCGATCTGGTTCCCGATATCCATGAACTCGGAGCAACATTTGGGATCTTTCAAACGCTCAAAGGTAAACTTGACGTCAGCGGCGGTAAAGGGATTGCCGTTATGGAATTTGATCCCTTTCTTGAGATAGAACTTCCAGGTCAGAAGATCTGGATGCTCGTAACGCTCGGCCAAGGCTGGATATAGCTTGCCATCCTCCCGCCGCTGCAACAGGCCATCGAAAAAATTTGCCATTACCGAAAAATTCGGGTCCGCGTTGGAGCCGCCCGGATCCATGGTTATCGGAGCTGAGTCCACGCCAACCACGATGGATGAGGCACCCTTTGCATCTTCTCCAAAACCAATTAAGACCGCAATCAGAATTCCCACAAAAATAGTAGAGAGCATCTTTTTCATATTTTTCCTCCTTTCAATCCTTGACGATTTCGCAGAAGGGCAGTCATTCTCTCCCCTTTGAGGGACCGGGAGTTTTTTGACTTTCTACGAAATCAGCAATAACTATTAACGGTTAAGGTGTTTCCCCCGTATCTAAGAAATCTTACCACCTCCTTTCTTTATCCCTTGGGCTAAAAATACCTTCCCTGTCTCAATCCGATCCGTAAAGATAGCATGCAACATGATGGTGGCCTTCGAGGTCCCTTAACACCGGTTCGGTCCTGTCACACGGCTCCATACGATGGGGACAGCGCGGATGGAAATTGCACCCGGACGGTGGGTTGATCGGGCTGGGCACATCACCCTTGAGAACAATCCGCTTCTTCCCGGCCTTGGGGTCCGGTACAGGGATGGCTGATAGCAGCGCCTCGGTGTAAGGATGCTTGGGATTGGTATAAATTTGCTCGTAGGTGGCCATCTCCACAATTTTGCCCAGGTACATAACCGCAATCCGGTCGCAGATGTGCTCCACCACAGCTAAATCGTGGGCGATAATGATATAGGACAAATCGAATTCTTCCTGCAAATCGATGAGCAGATTGATAATCTGGGCCTGAATCGACACATCCAGAGCCGATACCGGCTCATCGCCGATGATCAGCTTGGGGTTCAAGGCCAGCGCACGGGCAATCCCGATACGCTGTCTTTGTCCGCCACTGAATTCATGGGGATGACGCTTGCCCTGCTCCGGCCTGAGACCGACTTTTTCCAGCAGATACGCGACCCGCTCGGCTCTTTCGCTGCCGGGATAGACCTTGTGAACTTCCATGGGATCGCCGATTATCTGGTTGACGGTCATTCTGGGATTGAGCGAAGAGTAGGGATCCTGAAAAATGATCTGCATTTCTCTTTTCAGGGACCGCAGCCGGCTCTTATTGCTTTTCAAGAGGTCCACCCCTTCGAAAGTAACCTTGCCCCCTGTAGGATCGATCAGTCTCAAAACGGCGAGACCGGTGGTGGTCTTGCCGCAGCCGCTCTCGCCAACCAAACCGACGGTTTCTCTTTTTGAGAGGCTGAAGGAGACACCGTCAACTGCATAGACGTATCCGACCGTTTTCGACAAAAGCCCTTTTTTGATCGGAAAGTGGACTTCTAATTTTTCGACATCAAGCAGCGTTTCCAATTTTTTGTTCTTTCGGCTGATCAGCCTGGATAAAGCCAGCACCTGATCGAATGGGCGTCGCCCGAGTCGACAAGATCGGGCATTTGTTCCCGGCATTGGTCCATCACCTGGGGGCATCGCGGCGCGAAGCTGCAACCCTCGCTCAAATCATATAGACTGGGGACAATCCCCTTAATCTCTTGAAGCCGATGCCTGCCGTGCAGGGCCCTTTCACCAAGTTTGGGGATAGACTTCAGCAAACCTTGCGTGTAGGGGTGTTTGGGTTTTTCGAAAATAACTTCGGTCGTGCTTGCTTCCACAATTTTACCGGCGTACATCACAAGGACCCGTTCTGCTATTTCGGCGATAACCCCAAGGTCGTGAGTGATCATGATGATGGCCGTGTCATAATCTTCTTTCAGCTGCATCATCAGATCCAGGATCTGGGCCTGAATGGTGACATCCAGGGCGGTTGTCGGTTCGTCGGCGATGAGAATCTCCGGATTGCATGAAAGAGCCATGGCGATCATGGCGCGCTGCCGCATTCCGCCCGAGAGTTGATGTGGATACTCGTGCACGCGCTTTTCAGGAGCAGGAATCTGCACCATTCGAAGCATCTCGACGGCCCTTTCCCAGCTTTTCTTCTTGGAAAGCTTCTCGTGGAGAGTGAACATCTCGGTGATCTGGTTTCCGATGGTATAGACCGGATTGAGGGAGGTCATGGGTTCCTGAAAAATCATGGAGATTCGGTTGCCTCGTATTTTACGCAATTCGCTCATCGACAGATAGGAAAGATTTATCCCATCGAAGTTGATCTTTCCATGGACGATTCTCCCGGGTGGTTCCGGTATGAGCCGCATGAGAGAAAGGGCTGTTACACTTTTACCACATCCCGATTCACCTACCAATCCAAGAGTCTCTCCCTTATTTAGATAGAAACTTACATCATCCACGGCTTTGGCCGTACCCTCAAATGTATAAAAATATGTTTTAAGCTCCTCTACGTGAAGGAGGTGCGAACCGTTTTTCATCTTGACAGCGTATTTTTCATAATTTGGCCTTCTTTTAGAACCATGTTCACAGATTCAAATCCTCTTTCGAAAAGCGACAGATCTTCCAGGGGATTGCCATCAACGACGATGATGTCGGCTAACTTATCCGGTTCAACGGTGCCAAGTCTATCCGCCATATTAATTAATTCTGCATTGGTACGGGTTGCTGAAACGATAGCTTCCATCGGGGTCATCAGTTCTGCTTTAAGGGCAAGCTCACGTCCTTTTAATTCCTGGTTTGGACCGACAATATCAGATCCCGAACAGATCTTGACTCCGGCTCGGTAAGCCATCTCCAGCGCTTCTAAGCCTTTATCGAGAACTGCTTCGAGTTTTTCGATCATATAGGAAGTCATATAGCCACGACTTTCTTTAGCCAGTACCTGATAGCAGGTTAAGGTTGGTACGTAGAAAACCCCTTTTTCGACCATTAAGGCTGCTGTCTCAGGGTCCATCAGATTTCCATGCTCTATCGAGCGTACCCCGGCATGGATGCAGTTTTGAATGGCAGTGGAGCCGTAAGCATGTGCCATTACATATGTTCCGGCCGCCTCAGCCGTCTCGACAGCGGCGGCGATTTCCGGAACCGTGAATTTCCACTGGTCGGGCGTTGCCCGGTCCTCTTTCGATTGGGAAACAACTTCCCCGCTGGCAAAGATTTTGATCTGGTCCGCGCCCAGTCCCAGCGCACGGCGAGCTCCTCGACGGACTTCGTCCGGTCCATCACAGACCTGAGGTATCATGCCCAAACTGTTTTGAGGCATGGGGTCACGCAGCTTGTAGCCAGGACGATAGGATTCAGCACCGGATTGCACGATCTGGCTAGTGGCCAGATATAGTCGGGGGCCCTTGATGTATCCCTGTTCGATGGCCGTTCGGAACCCTCTATCCAATGTACAGCCGTCACGAAGTGTGGTGAAGCCTAATTTCAGATCGTTCTCCAGATTTTTGGTGGTTTTATGGATGAATACCGCCGGCGGAATATTCATCTGATCCTCCAAATTTAAATCCAAGGCACCGGGATGGACATGGGCATCTATCAAACCAGGCATTAGACACTTGCCTTTCAGGTCAATCTTTCTGGCACCATCAATTCTGACTTCTTTGTGGGAGACCTCCTTGATGATTCCATCGGCAACGACCACTGAGACACCCGGTTGAGGATCACCGCCTTTACCATCGATCAAAAGAGCATTGTTTAGTACAAGCATTTTCGTCATGGCGGAGTACCTTCATTTTTTTTTATTTGGCTGATTCTTCAAGCTTCAACAGCAGTTGATGCATTCGATCTCTGAATATCAACATTTGCTGTTTTGCTTTTTCAGGTTGTTTGGCTGCTATCAATTCAGCAATTTTTCTCTGACCTTCTACTGCTGCCAGCTTATATTGTCGATGCTCTTCGCCTTGGCCCTGTAATACATCAAGGTTAAAGGAGTCTTCTACATCAATCAATATCCGCAGGAGAAGATCTTCGATTTTTGCCAGGATCTTATTTTTTGAAAGTTTGCCGAGCAACGAATAGAATTGCCATCCGGCACCGGTGATTTTATCACTGTTCATTTGGTTTTCATGTCTCTGTATGGTTTCCTTTAATTCTTGAATCTCTTTTTCGGTAATTCTTTGCGCGACAATTTCAACTAATCTGGATTCTATTATTTTCCTGGTTTCATGGAGCTCCTGTAAGGTGCAACGGCTTGATTTCAGGTCTTCGAATACCAGTTCTATTCCCGAAGAAGGGTTTTCGTTGATTACAACACTTCCACCTTTTGCTCCTCTTCTTTTCTCGATTTGTCCATATACAACCAGCGTTTGTAATGCT
>NODE-905-length-10306-cov-4.01405_pt1 | contig 10306 bp, 7 predicted proteins | sample MGYA00139097_ERZ477577 | MGnify/ENA metagenome assembly ERZ477577 | reverse complement strand
TTGTACTATTCTTGATAAGAAATAAAAGAGTTCAAATAAAAAAACATAAGAATACAATAAAAAACAAAGGCCACCTTTTCTTCATTTTCATCTCCACTGGCGAACAAATTCTTCTCGATTTAAATATTTCTCACCTGCGTAAGATGTTTCCATTAAATCTAAAAGAAACATTTTTAATGAAAAACCTGAATCAAATAAATAACGCCGACTCAACCAAGACGCGACTCCTGCTATTCGAGGAGAGGCAAAAGAAGTTCCCTTTCTTCCTTTCACATCAACATCTGCAAAGACATCCACATAGTCTCTGCCATAATCACTCAAGCTCCAGCGATAATTTCCCTCATATCCTCCTACGATTATTTTATTTTCCAATTCTAAGTTTTGAGGACAACGCAACACAGGATTTTCTTTTCCTTCATTGCCCGCTCCCATCACAAAAAGAGTTTGGGGATTGTCTTTTATTATTTTATAAAGCGGTGTTTGCTCACACATCTTCTGTCTATAACTTTGAAAAAAACTAAAATTTGCAACTTTAACATTTTCATCATTAATAAGATTATGAATTCCACCTTCTTCACTAAGACAAAAATCTAAGGGGACAGGGATAATGATACTTTCTGTATCAAATTCTCTAAAGGCCCTAATGACGTCGTTGCCGTGATTATTCGTTTGCAAGCATAGGCCAATTCTTCCCATACAACTGGCCGTCAAAAGAGATGTTTTCTGTTTATCACTCCAATTATTGATAAAAGAAAGAGATGATTGATTCTCAAATAAAAGAAGATCCCCATAGTTAAAATGATCACAGACAAGCACAACGTTCTTTTTTTTTCTCTCTCTTTTTTGATATTTATCAAAAGAAGAGAAATCTTTATTGATATCTTTTTCAAATCTCTTTAATAAAAATGATTCTCCTCTTCCTTTTAAAGTAAATTGATTTTCTCCAATAATTTTTCTCCCTTGAAGATTTACTTTTGAAAAGAGAGACCACTTTAAAGACGCTTTTTCATCAAAGAAGTGCCATTCCATATCGGTGTTAAGATGATTCGTTTTTTTCAGCAACCTCTCAATGATCACTCCATGAATAAAACGAACAGTTAACTCCATTTTTCTTTCTTTATTTTTCAACTGATAAAGACAAGTCATTCGGCAGTCGCCACTTGCTGTCCAAAGACCAACAGACTGCTCGAGAGGAAAAGAAACAAACACATCCTTGGCCCATAAAAGATCATCTGACATCTCATGTTGGGCATGATTTTCCTCCGCAAAAAAATGAAGATTAACTATTTCATTAGTGACAAAGAAAATATCAAAAAAAGTTAAGCTCGATGATCCATGTTTAATTTTATTTTCGTTGGCCTTTCCCCAGTGGTAGGAGAAACGAATATTGGGTTTTTCAAGAACAGGAAAACTTGTAAGAATTTTTAAAATTCGCTCTCTTCCCTCCTTGGTTTTATAAAGATTTAAAAATTCTCTCGTCTCTTCTCTATTTTCTGTTAAAAGATCAATTTCCGTATAACCAATATTACTGGAAAACTTAAAACACTTTTCATCTTGATTTGTTTCACATTCAGGAAGAAGCGTATAAAGTCGATTATTCTCCGCACACATTCCTCCTTCTTGAAGAATGAATGTTTGTCCTTCTGGACAATTACATTTTAAATGTGATTCATCAAAATATCCCCCACTTGTCTCTTCACAAGTCTTACGCAATCCCTCAATTCCCAATTCTTCGGTGAAAGGAATAAACTTATAATGACGATAAGAATAAGGGGAGAGAGGAGGTGGCGGTGATGATAAATCTTCTCTTTTTTCACCATGGCAAGAAACTGTCAGCAAAAGAATTATTATCTTCATCATCCATGGAAACATATGCTCTCCCCCTTTTTCTCTTTACAGACTACAGCATAGAAACATCGAGTGAGTCTCTCATTAACTGTCGATTAAGATAAACAACACCATCGTTTTGATAAAAACTACTTCCCATCAACAATCCCTCGGCCACCACTAAATGAGAATTTAAATTCTCTGTTTGAGGTTTAACATTGTAAACTTTTCCAAAATAATCGTATTTCCTCAAAGAAGTAATTCTCTCTATTCCCCCTTCTTTTGATAAAAGATGATCCTCTCCTACTTTTAGGTCTGATGCTTCTTTCAAATAACCTGCTGACGTTAAAAGAGGATGATTGGTCGTCACATGTGCTACTTTTCCACTTTCTGTTTTTATTTCCATCATCACTTGATTGGCAGGCATGATATCTTTTGAATAGCTAGCAACAGGAGCAGAGACATAAGAGAGGTTATCGAGAGTCGATTCAGGTGATACCACCATAATCTCTCTAAGATTATTTTTCTGTGCATCAAAAATTCTCACTTCCCCTATGCTGAAGAGAATTTTCTGTGTAGGAAGATAGCAAGAAGATGTGCAAAGGACTAGTCGTGGCGTATGGGCCGGAGGATTCACACAAGGTGCATTTTCATCAAAAGGAGCAATCCAGCTTCCTTTCGCGTCGGCCGTTACATACGTGTTATAAATAGGGCGTGGTTTTACAACACCGTTTTCATCATGTAAGTAAAAATCAACTTGACGGGCCGAAATTAAATTACATTTTTTTGACCACTTTAAACGACCAATGGCCTGTTCAGGCGATAGACTATCATGTGCACATCGCTGATCGAGGATAGCGGCCTCACTGGCCATCAATTTTCCTGCTAATAGCATTACCCATAAAAATTTCATTTTTCCTCTCCTTTTTTATCTTTTCTTTTATTTCACATTGAGCTGCAAGGAACATATCCTGCAACCCCCTGTTTGGGTTGATGGATATTTCTAAAAATAGGAACATAGTTACTTTCCACCATGGCCATGTATTCTCGTTTATCGATAATATTTTCTCTCATGGCCAGATAGCGAAGATCTTCACATTTTTTATTCTCTTCTCCATGATCATTATTTTCACTTTCTGCTATAGGGACACCTTGAATCTCCAACAAAGAAAGATCGTATTGGTTCAAGGAATCAAATTCTTTTTTGGCCTTCTCAAGGCATTTTTCATTCATATTCACCTGGCAAAACTTAGAGAGATGAAAAATATTTCTTGCATTATCACTGGCCATCTCTTTGATTTTTTTAACTTTTTCTTGCTGCTCGCTTGTCAACTCCGAGGCGTAATAGCGCAAAAGTTTGCGTGCTCGTTCTTGATGAGAGATAGATTCATTATATATTTTACTCATCTCTTCACGAAGGTGATTAATTTCAAGATAGAACAGTTCATCAATGCTTTCTCTATGAAACTCACTAAAACCTGCATCTTCATAGGGCGTTGTAATATAAGAGATGATATTAAAATCATCTGTCTTGTTAAACTGCGAAGGAAAATCTTTTTTGGCGTACTTCACAATTTCTACAAAAGAATTAAAACAAGGTTGCGGATTTTCTAAAGTACATTGAATAATATTTTCCGGTATCGTACTGGCCAGCAAAAGAGGATTTCCTCCCTTCTGGATGGCATTAACGCTAATTTTCACGCTTTTCTTTTCATCAATAGAGAGTTTATTTAATTCTCCCTCCACATCTACAATGGAGATAATTTCACCAACTTTAACTTTAAGTCTTCCACCAATCTCTTTTTTTTCTTTTTTATTGCGAAATTCTAGTTTTAAATTAACGCTAAGATGGCCTCCATAGCGAATTTTGCTCACAAACTCATGGCCACAATAATCAGTAATGTTTTCCAAAGGTATTTTAGGATTTATTTTTAAAGAGTTGAGCTTCATCCCTTTAGATTTGGGGTTGATGCTGTAACTAAAAAGATAACTTGTTGAAAATTCATCAGCGGCCATCTCTCTAGCGTAGCTTGCATTGGCGGAGGCCCGCACAACACCAAAGTCAACGTCAGCACTTAGACGACCACTGAGGCGATCGAGGACAACAGAATATTCCGGACTTATATCCAATTGATAGCTTCCACTGCTATTTCCCACGAGAATTTCCACCGCATCTTCTTTTTCTGGAAGAAGACACTGGAAGAATTTTGCTTTCATTTTAAATTTGTCGTAGGCAGAGCCTAGGAAGATAGGGGGATCTGATTCACTAAAAGGAACTTCTGTTTTTAACTCCATACTCACGAGATTTTGAGCAAAGACAGATAGAGCAATCATCATCATCATTTTTTTCATAAAACCTCCCGCTAGCATTGTAAGGAGGTAAAAGGATGAAGGCATTTATTTTTTTCTTTTTTTTCACTTTTGATTTTTTTCTAAAAATCAATGGATAAATCAACTTGATTTTTTCCTTGTCTCAACCTATCTAGGTTGCTTCAAAGGACTTTTTCTATGCTTAAAATTCTTCTTCTTTTTCTCTCTTTTTCTTTTTATTCTCACCACCTGGTGGCCAATGACTCTTATGCTCAAACTTTCTTTAGAGAATTTATGAAACGACATAGTGATACAAAAGAAATATGGAAAGAAAATGGCGTGCCTCAACTTAAAGATTCTACCCATTGGTTTTTTTCTCGAGATCAATTTAGAGATTATCTCATCTCCAAAATACTTGTCTTTAAAAGACTCACTGAAATTGTCAAAGACCATCCAGACTTATGGAATTTAATGAAACAAGAGGAGCTGCTCCAATCTCATGAAGAAGCACTTCAGCTCAATTTTCCCGAAATTAACCTTCAACGAATTTATGAAAATCGCAACAAAGTCCATACTCTTATTGGACGCCCTCTTGCACAAAGTGTTGCTGATCAAGTAGAGCATTTAGAAGAAATAAAGGATCATCCCACTCGCCTTCTTAAAATGATTTTTGCCCATGCTTACGGTCAAGAGTTTGGCGCTAATACTTTTTTTAGACGTGCTCAGAGACTTTACCCCGAGATGAATTTTTCTCGTCTTTATCGATACCGTCTTGATCTTCAAGATGTACAAAATCTACAAAACAATTATTTTTCTATTCATGGTGATGGTAAAGGCGAAGAAGATATTTATCGCATTTTTCATGGAACAATTGGAAGTATCTCTATTCTTCATCAAGAAAATCTGCCCAGCTCTTTTCAAGAGAGTTTTTCTTCTCTTGCAAGCTTACTTGATTCCTTCTTTTCATCGTCTCATTATTGTTCCTAAATTGTCTGCGCAAAAAATAACTTCCATTTACAAAAAATCTTATAAAAAAATTAAATCTCCCACTACTCGCAACTTGTACTAGGCAGACTTCCTATCTCCTTCATCTTTTCTATAAGATCGACAATTGTAGATTCTCGAATACTTCCTTTGTTAATTAAGTGCAATTTATACTGTTCATAAATCTTTTGTAGCATATCTCTCTGATGATCTGATTGATTTTTGAGATCCTTCTCATCAACTCCTTGAGCATCAAGAATATCAATATTTTCCTGCATTTTCTTAATTAAAAAAAGTGCACAGATTGAACCTGCTCTTGTTTCATTAAGAAGATAATTATCGCTTTGAGCAGACATAACGTTCATATCCTTCATCATCGCCTCCTGTGATTTTTCCGAATCGCTAACTAAACCGAAGCGGGGATGAAAATACTCTCCTCCTCCAAACATGTTATGATCAGCAGTCATCCCATCATTAATGAGCATGCATCCTCTTACAGTGTTAAGATCATCTTGATCAAAATCCAAGGTGTAGAGAAAAAAGGGATTTTCACCTTTAAGTGCTTCCATATAATATGAAAATGTACAGGAAGAATTATCAGCACCTGCATCGCCCAAAATCCCCCCCAGTAAATCATTGGCAAAAGAAAGTCCATAGATCTCTGATGCAAACTTCTGATGACCTAGGCCCAAATGGCTCAAAATTTTCTTGTCTTTTATATTTTCCATCACAAAAAAAGTTTCTTCTATTGTAAGTGAATCACGACCTTCCTCCATGATTTTTTCATACAGTTTTTTTAGCTCTTCTTTTTTCATAAAAGATGTTTTGTCTAAAAACTCACGATCAATGGCAGAACCTCTAATATTTAAAGGCATATCAATAATTCTATCTTCTGTATTAAATGGTATTCCACTAGTGTGACGATAATATGAAGTTTTTCCTTCCCTGAAATTATTAATTTCTTTCTCCAATAAACGATCTACTGTTCTTTTATATTTAGGATCGTTTAACTCATCGATTATTTTTTTAGCATTTACAAGTGCTATATTTTTTTCAGGAATAGAACTTATTTTAGAAACGACAGTTGCTTCTTTTAAGATAAAAGAAGAGACGTTCTCTGGGTCACTTCCATCCAATCCTTCGAATTTATTGGCCATAGAAAAGTATAAATCTCTACTACTTACTTTTCCTTTAAGATAGGCCTCTTCATGCTCTTTTTCTGCTTTATTTCCTTCAAAAAAATTATCAGTTTTTTTCCAACTATCAGTAATGGATTTACCACTTGAATCATTATAAGTTTCATGCTTCGAGAGAATTTCCGCCGTTACGGCAACTTGGTAGGCAAAGTTTGGAACAAACTTATACCTAAGTTTCTCCAGATTCATCTCTTTAAGTTTATTTTCAATATTTTTCAAATCAGGAATAATTGACCCATTAAGAATGTCGTAAACTTTTTCTTTTTGATTATTATCAAGGTTGAGTTCATCGAGATTATCAACAACTAAAATGGCCTGAGCAATAGAGAACCAAAGTAATGCAGTAAAAAAAACTATCATACTAAAAATTTTAGACATCTTTCAACTCCTTCTCTTTTTTCAATTATAAATCAGATTTTTACAACTAAAGATGATTTTTCTTCAAAAAAGATATATAGCGCCGTCCAACTATTCAAAAATGAGAAATCTGTAAAAGGAATAAAAAAAATCAGATAATGCAATATACTTATCTGTCTCACAGGAAGATCCTTATCTTATTGTTAATACTACTTTAGTAAAATGGAGTTCATTAATATGAAAATTTCTTACGATAAAGAGGCCGATGTATTAACTATCATCTTAAAAAATGGACATATTGTAAAAGATATCATGCTCAGCGAAAACACCTTTGCAGGATACTCAAATAAATCAGAGAGAACCATTTTGCAATGGATTGAAAGTGGGAACAAAAAATCATCTTGATGCTTCGTTATTAGAAGATATTGCTTCATAACTTAACAAATAAAAAAAGACCTAGCGAAGAGAATACTCTATATAAAAACCACACAGAGCATTCTCTTAAATTTTTTAATTTTTACTATCATCACATTTTGGTTCCAAGAATGATCCTATTCCACCTAAATCTAGTTTCGATACATTTTTTCCTGCATCAGGGGAATGGTTTCGCTGTGGCATAGCTATACCATGAAGCTTATTCCAGTATTTCGTAAAACGATTAAGCACATCTTGTGTCAAAACAGCACTCATCAAAAGATCCCAGCTCCCTTTATTTTCTTCAGTCATATTTTTTAAAGCACCTACTTTTATGGCATAGGCAAGAGCAAAACTTTGAACAACTCCCACAAGCTCATTGTCTCTATTACTTAAATTTGGATTCTTTAAAGACCCATCATCTTTTACTTCACTATATTCACGTGCCCCACCCTTGGTCTCATTTCTCTTTTTTCGATCAAGAGCACCGGCCACCATTTCAGAAATAACTAAATAATCTTTAGTATTCTCTGCAAGAAGAAACCTATCTTTAAATCCTCTTAAATCTTCTAATTGGTTTCGTTCCATATTTGGATCTGCCACTTTCCCTTGAGGTAATCTTCCTTTTAAAACAAGATTAGAATAAATAGCTGTTTGACTAAAGATTGCATCGCCCAATTTCTCTATTAATTCATCTCTTTGCTCTCGACTAGGATTATCTCCAACTGTCTTCTCCCAATAGCGATAATCATTTAAGTAATCTTCACCTACCAACTCCTTCATCTTTGTTAAAGAGTATAATGAATTTCTCATTTTTGAGGCGACTTCTTTTTTCTTTATTTCTGCCAACTCACCACTCTTTTCTCTCGCAGCATTGCTCATGCTTTTTTTCTGAAATGCATATATCAATGTATGTTTCTGTTTTTCTTTTAATCGCTCAAGACTTGCTTCTTTTTCTTTCAGAGAATTCATGGCCTCACTTCTCTTCGCAAATAAATCAGGTGTATCTTTTTCAAATATTACACCGGAGGAATTTTCTTCTTCTGTAATCTTAAGATTCGTCATAAAAGATGGGTAGTAATCAGGAAGTGTAAGTTTTCTTGCCTCTTTTTTTTCTCCTGCCATAAGAGAGAAACCCAAGAGGGTTAAAATAAAAATTGTTTTCTTCATAGTGAATCCTTTTAACTGTTTTTTGATTTTTATTATTACATTAAAAAAAAAACAACAACACGCGTCACCAGAAACACAATTTTTTTTATTTAAAAAAACTTTTCTAAATTGTCTGCGCAAAAGATTGCACATAAGGCCTCATATCCTCGCGCCCTTTTCTCTTGCGCAAAAGATAATCCGTCAGCTGATCATCATCAATTTTTCCAATACGAAAATAGCGCGAGTCGGGATGAGAAAAATACAATCCTGAAACAGAGGCCCCTGGATACATGGCAAAATTCTCTGTTAGCGACACACCAATCTTTTTCTCCACATTGAGGATCTTCCACAACGTCTCTTTTTCTGTGTGATCAGGACAGGCCGGATAGCCCGGTGCCGGACGAATCCCGCGATAGCGCTCGCGAATAAGATCCTCCTTACTCAAATCCTCTTCTTGCCCGTAACCCCAAAAATTTCGCACTTTTGCATGCATCATCTCGGCCAACCCCTCCGCCAAACGATCGGCAATGGCCTTCACCATAATACAAGAGTAATCATCGAGTTTTTGCTTATAATCTTCCGCCAAATCTTCAATCTCTTTTCCCGACGTCACACAAAAGGCCCCTACATAATCATTCTTTTTTGCCTCGCTCGGCGCAATGAAATCACTCAAAGAATAACAATAATCGCGCGTATCACTTCTATCCTGCTGGCGCAAAAAGTGCAGCGTCTCTTTCTCTTCGCCTTTCTCATTTAAGAGCACCACATCTTCTCCCACTCTCTCACAAGGAAAAAGACCAACAACTGCTTTCATCTTTAAATATTTAGGATTCTCTTTTAAAAAGACAATCATCTTCTGTGCATCATTATAAAGATCCGTTGCCACCTTTCCATATTTTTCACTTTTGAGAATTTGCGGGAAATTCCCCTTTACATCCCAGCTCCAAAAAAAAGGCGACCAGTCTACATAAGAGAGAACTTCATCTAAGGAAAAATCATCAAAAACTTTTACCCCCGTGAAGGCCGGAACTGGTGGCGCATACTCACTCCAATTAAATTTGAAAGCTTTTTTCTTTGCCTCTTCAAAAGAATAAAAAGAAGTCTCATTCTTCTTCGAATAAAAATAATCACAAACCTCTCTTTGATCTTTTTTAATTTCTGCAACAAACTGCTCTCGCCCCTCTTCACTTAAAAGTCCTGAGCAAACATTTACAACAAGTGATGCATCGGCCACATGACAAACAACTCCATCGGGATAGTGATGCGCCATTTTTACCGCCGTATGGGTTCGACTCGTAGTGGCCCCTCCAATTAAAACAGGCAGCCCTATCTTTAATTTTTGAAACTCTTTTAAATTAAAAATCATCTCTTCAAGAGACGGCGTAATTAAACCACTTAATCCAATAAACTGGGCCTTATGAACTTTTGCCGCCTCCACAATTTTATCCACCGTACACATCACCCCTAAATCAATGACCTTAATGCCGTTGCAACCCAAAACCACCGAGACAATATTTTTTCCAATATCGTGCACATCGCCCTTTACTGTGGCAATAACAAAAACCGTCTCATTTTGATCTTGTTGAGCTTCTTCTTTTTCCTTTTCCATCATAGGCGTCAAATACCCCACTGCTTTTTTCATCACACGGGCACTCTTTACCACCTGAGGCAAAAACATCTTTCCTTCACCAAAAAGAACACCCACCACTTTCATGGCATCCATCAAAGGCCCTTCAATAACAAGCAGCGGCCTCTTTAACTCTTCAAGTGCCTCTTTGGTATCCTCTACAATATATTGATCAATTCCTTTAACTAAAGCATGCTTGAAGCGATCACCAAGGGGAAGTAATCTCCAATCATCTACTTTCTTTTCAACTTTTATTCCTAGATTGCCTTCTTTTTCTTCTTTTTTCTTGCGAGCAATTTCTTCGGCAAAACTAATAAGATCTTCTGTGGCATCAGGATGACGAACAAAGTAAATATCTTCAATTTTCTTTTTGAGCTCTTCGTCAATATCATCGTAGACACTCATCATTCCCGAATTGACAATCCCCATATCAAGGCCGGCC
>NODE-904-length-10311-cov-5.70213_pt1 | contig 10311 bp, 10 predicted proteins | sample MGYA00139097_ERZ477577 | MGnify/ENA metagenome assembly ERZ477577 | reverse complement strand
CGGCCTTCTCTACCACCATCTTGAAGAACCGTTTACCGCCGACTCATTTACAATCATTGCCAGTCAGCCAACAGAGGCAACCAATGCCGTAATTCCTCCAGATATTGCCGTCTGCGTCGATTGCCTGAGGGAGCTGTCAGACCAGAAAGACTTCCGTTTTAATTACCCGTTTATCAACTGCACTAATTGCGGTCCCCGTTTTACCATTACAGAATCAATCCCGTATGACCGACTCAAGACTTCAATGAAAGTCTTTCCCATGTGCAGTAAATGTACTTCTGAATACGAAAATCCAACGAACCGGCGCTTTCATGCCCAACCAAACGCCTGCCCCGATTGTGGCCCGGCTATTTCCTGGCATAACCGCTGCGGTGAAAACATTAAATGCGAGGACATTATCTCCACTGCTGTCTCATCCTTGTGTGATGACGCAGTAGTTGCAGTTCGAGGTTTAGGCGGGTTCCACCTCTGTGTAAACGGCTGCTCGGAATCGGCCGTCACCATCTTGAGAGAACGCAAACACAGACAGGAAAAGCCACTTGCCATAATGATCAGGGACCTCGACACTGTTCGTAAATTCTGCGCTGTTTCTGCCGAGGAGGCTGAGTTGCTGGTCTCCCCGGAACACCCCATTGTTCTGTTGAAAAGAAAGGGTGATGATGATCTTGCAGACAACCTTGCTCCGGACATCAGTGATCTGGGAGTAATGCTTCCCTATACTCCGCTCCACCACCTTCTGTTTAAACAACCTCATTGCCCGGAAGCGCTCGTTATGACAAGCGGCAATTCGAGCGGAGAGCCAATCTGTATTGGTAATGAAGATGCGCTGGACCGACTGGGATCGATAGCGGATTTCTTTCTCCTGCACAACAGGGATATTGTCACGAGAGTTGACGACTCGGTGGTCAAATTCGTCGACAATACGCCCCGGCTGTTCAGGCGGTCACGCGGTTATGTCCCGTCTCCCCTGCAGATACCTTTCCATCTGCCCCAGATTATCGGCTGTGGTGGCGGCTTGAAGTCAACATTCAGCCTCGCCCGGGAACAAACCATATTCCCAAGTCAGCACATTGGTGACCTCTTTAATCTTGCTTCGTTTGATTTTTTTACCGAGTCTGTTGACAACCTGAAGCGGGTCTTAAGAATCGATCCTGCGGTTGTCGCCTGCGACCTTCACCCAGATTATATGAGCAGCCATTATGCCAGAGAACTCAACCTGCCGCTTTATGAGGTCCAGCATCATCACGCCCATGGCGTAGCGGTTATGGCGGAACATGGCATCACCGACCCCGTTTTGGCGGTTATTCTGGATGGCACCGGCTTCGGAACAGACGGAACAATCTGGGGTGGTGAAATTCTGCTCTGTGAACTGACATCATTTTCCCGCCTCGGGTCCCTGGAGTCCATGCCGCTGCCGGGGGGGGACACTGCATCATCAGAACCCTGGCGGATGGCCCTTTCATTTATCCACAAAGCACAGGGTGCTCAAGCCGCACAATCAGCCATTCTCGACAGAATTGATCAGGAAAAAATAAAAATGATCATTCAAATGCTTGAGAGAGAATTTAACAGCCCTCTCACTTCGAGCTGCGGCAGGCTTTTTGATGCAGTATCAGCGATTCTTGGCCTCAACATGGTTTCCAGCTTTGAGGGACAGGCTGCCATGCAACTTGAATCATGTGCCCGTCGAGCTGTCACAAGTGACTGGAAAAACAACCTGATTCATGCACTCCATGATAACTCTGCACATCTGCGGAAAAAAAATAACCAGCGGTGGGAGATTATTTCCTCGGAATTTGTTAAAAAAGTAGTATATGATGTTTCTTCTGGTAAAAGTTCACCGGACATTGCATTGCAGTTTCACTCCTGGCTTATCGGCACTATTTCCCGCCTTGTTGAAACACTTTCCAAAGTCACTGGAATTAACGAGGTTGTATTGTCTGGTGGCTGTATGCAAAATGAACTCTTACTTGAAGGATTGATATTTACTCTGACCGAGCTTGGCCTCACACCGTATAGCGGCTCTCAGATTCCTGTCAACGATGGTGGAATCTCAGTTGGTCAGACGATTATAGGAGGTTTACAGCATGTGTCTTGCAATACCCATGAAAGTTGAAAAAGTAGAGGGCAACCCTGACGATTTCACTCAGAACCAGATTGCCACCGTTAACATGAATGGTATCGGCAAGCAGGTTCGTCTCGACGTTGTTGATCGCTGGCCTGAAGTTGGAGATTATGTCATCGTTCATGCCGGATTTGCTATTCATTCCCTGGTTGAAGAAGAAGCTAAAAAAAACATTGAACTTATCCGGGAACTTGCATCTCATATGCCTGAAGAGATGTTAATTGCCGGTGATGATTGATGAAACATCTCGACGAATACCGGGACAAAGCGCTGGTTAAACCGCTTGTTGCTGAACTTGCCAGGTCAGTCTCTAAACCGGTCAGGTTAATGGAAGTATGCGGCACCCATACCATGGCAATATTTCGCAATGGTGTTCGCTCAATTTTACCTGAAGGAATGGAGATCGTTTCCGGACCGGGGTGTCCGGTCTGTGTCACATCGGCATCCCACATGGATGCCTTCATTGCAATGGCGGAAATGGCGGGTGTGCGGGTCACCATTTTTGGAGATCTGTTCAGGGTGCCTGGCAGCAATGGCTCCCTGGCACAGGCAAGTTCAAGGGGTGCCAAGATCGATATTGTCTATTCTCCAATGGACGCCCTTGACATTGCCAGAAACAACCCTGAGGATATGGTTGTTTTTCTCGGAGTCGGCTTTGAAACCACAACACCGGCGATTGGTGCAACGATACTTGTCGCTCAGCGAGAACACATTGACAATTTTTGTGTTTTTTCTACCCACAAAGTAATTCCAGGTCCGCTTGAGTTGTTAATGCAGGACCCTGATCTCAAGATAAATGCCCTGCTCTGTCCCGGACATGTTTCAGCAATCATCGGTGCAGGTGCCTACCAGCCATTCGTTGATAAATTTGGTCTTTCCTGCGTGGTTGCCGGCTTTGAACCTGCCGATCTGCTCAATGGTTTGATTTTGCTTGCACGACAGGTTTCAGAAAATAATCCACGCGTTGAAAACCTATACCCGCGGGTCGTCTCCTGGGAAGGCAACGGGCGGGCAATAAGCATGGTAGATGAGATCTTCGAACCGGTTGATATGGAATGGCGAGGGCTGGGTGTTCTTCCGCTGAGCGGCCTTGCCATCAAAGAAAAATATGCACACTTTGACGCTCAAAAGCGATTGGACATCACCATTCCAGAGTCAGGTGAGGCAAAAGGATGTTTATGCGGACAAATTCTCAAGGGCATAACCATACCACCTCAATGCCCCCTTTTTGATAAACGCTGCACCCCGGCCAACCCCATTGGCCCCTGTATGGTATCCAGTGAAGGGACCTGTGCTGCCTACCATAAATATGGTAGAGACGATTAAACTTCCTCCCGACAATCTCCCGCCCGGGCATGAGTGAAAACTAAAATGTATAGATCGGTGGAGCCAATTTTATCAAGTGGACTAGAAAAATATGCCAGATAACACAATTCTGCTGGATCATGGGAGCGGTGGCATTGCCAGCCAGGAACTGATTAGCAAAATCTTTCTCAAACACCTCGACAATCCTGTCCTGAGAACGCTGGAAGACAGTGCCGTCATCGAACGTCAAGATGGCCGTCTGGCATTCACTACTGACAGCTATGTTGTCGATCCGATTTTTTTTCCTGGTGGAGATATCGGCAAGCTTGCGGTTCACGGTACCATAAATGATCTGGCGATGAGAGGCGCAAAACCACTCTGCCTGAGCCTTGGAATTATACTCGAAGAAGGAATGAATATTGACGATCTTGAAAAAATCGTTATCTCCATCGGTCAGGCATCTAAAGAGAGCGGTGTTCCTATTGTCACAGGGGACACCAAAGTCGTTCCAAAAGGAAAAGGAGATAAAATTTTCATTAACACCTCCGGTATCGGGGTTGTTCCTGATCATATATCCATTTCTTCGAAAAACGGCCAGCCGGGCGATGCTGTTATTCTCTCAGGATCGATGGGTGATCATGGTATTACGATCATGACGCGCAGAGCAGGAATATCGATGGATGGAAATCTTAGAAGCGACACCATGTCACTGCATAAAATGGTGTCCTGTTTATTGGCAGAATTTCCTGAAGCTGTTCACACACTTCGAGATCCAACCCGCGGTGGGGTGGCCACCTCCCTGAACGAAATTGCTGCCAGCAGCAAGCTCTCGATCATTATCGAAGAGGAGCGTTTGCCGATTCACCCCGAAGTTCGTGCCGCCTGCGAAATCCTTGGGCTTGAAGCACTCTTTCTTGCAAATGAGGGAAAGTGCCTGGCAATTGTTGATGGGAAAAAGGCTGACGATATCCTCAAACTGATGCGGACGACCGCTGAAGGACAGCAAGCCGTCATCATCGGCAGGCTGGTTGACGGTAAGCCTGGTCGAGTATTAATCAATACGCCGGTCGGTGGTTCCAGAGTGGTAGCCCCACTACACGGTGAGCCGCTGCCAAGAATTTGCTAACAGGAAAGATCATGGAACAGACAGAGAAAAAAATAGGTGTACTTGGAATCGGCAACCTGATTGTCGGCGATGAAGGATTCGGCATTCACACCATTCAGTATCTTGAGGAAAACTATATATTCCCGGACAATGTTATTCTCAAGGATGGCGGAACCGCAGGAATTTACATGAGCCCCTTCCTCGAAGAGTGCGATCCTGTTATTGTTATCGATGTGGTCGATATCGATGCCGAGCCCGGATCAATGCACTACTATAGTAACGAAGATGTTAAAGCCGGAAAAATCAGCACCAGGATGTCACCTCATCAACTCGGTCTTCTGGAAGTACTCGAGATTTGTAAGCTACGTGACGCCGCGCCTGAACAGGTTGAATTTTACTGTGTCGTTCCAAAGACCCTGGCCACAACAACCGAACTCTCCGACGTTGTCGCCCCCCGCGTAAAAGATATTGCCGAGCTGGTCCTCAAACGTCTTGATGAAGCTGGGGTTCAGGTGGTAAAGAAATAAAATCAGAAAAAGGTCTTAATCATGCATGAAATGTCGCTGGTACAGGGACTCTTCCAGCAGCTTTACAGTCTTGCCAGAGAGAACAACGCAAACAAGGTTATCAGGCTGAAAATGTCAATCGGTCCATTATCCGGCGTGGTCATCGATTCTTTCCAGTTTGGATTTGACATTTTATCCAAGGAAGATGATCTTGTCCGGGATGCACGACTTGAAATAGTTATTCCGGCAGTCACCTATCGCTGCAGCGCTTGTGGTTATAGTGTGGAGATCACCGGTGAGCGGCCGGAACAATGTGCAGAGTGCGGAGACTCGCTTCTTCTACCTGAAGGTGGAGACGATCTGATTCTGCAGCAGGTAGAAATGGAGTAGTTTTAAAAGGTATAAAGAGGGGAAACAACCATGTGCGACGCTTGCGGATGCAATACACACACTCACAGTCATGACCATAATCATGATCACGGTCACTCACACAGTCACGACAAATCAGTGATTGTTGACATTAACCGCTCACTTTTTGCGGCAAATGATGCAATGGCACGCAGTAACAGAGAGCACTTTGATGAGCAGGGTATCGTCACATTGAACCTGATCTCAAGCCCCGGCTCGGGCAAGACAACACTGCTTGAACATACGATTGAAAAACTCGGCAAGGAATTCAATATCGCTGTTATTGAGGGTGATATAGAAACAGAGAGGGATGCCGAACGAATACGGGCCAAAGGGGTACCGGTAATCCAGCTCACCACCGGTGGAGCCTGCCACCTTGATGCATCGATGATCCATAAGGGCTTTCACCGGTTACAGAAAGAACCCGGCGGAGACAAAATAGACCTGCTGGTAATCGAAAATGTCGGCAATCTCGTCTGCCCTGCAGCCTTTGACCTGGGTGAACACAAAAGGATCGTGCTCGTTTCTGTTCCCGAAGGTCCAGACAAACCGGCAAAATATCCGAAAGCCTTTACCTCTTCTCAGGTCTTTCTTATCACCAAGACAGACCTGCTGCCCTACTTTGACTTTCCCGTCCCGGAGGCAAGAAAAGAAGCGCTCGGGCTGAATCCTGCTCTGACGGTCATGGATTTTTCATCGACGAGCGGCGAAGGTTTTGATGAGTGGCTCGATTATCTCAGGAAACTCGTTAAAGAAAGGAAAACTGCAGACTGATACTATTATTCTATCGGCAGAACCATATCCCCCGATTCTCAGGCCCGCACAATGAGATCTCCAGAATTCTCATCCTGGAGATCTTCGCTACTGTCAGCTCTTTTGTACTCTCTTAATCGCTGCAAGCACCTCTTTTCCTTCATTCTCCAGAACAAAATTTCCAAGCTCCAGCCCCAGAGTCTCTGGATTCTCTATTGCGCCGATCAACGTCTTGCAGAGTAACCAGCTGCCATCAAGGTTTGCCAGGCCTGCCTGCAGATGGATAAGATCATCTTTTATGACGGCATGCCCGAAGGCAGGAATCGAACATCCACCTTCCAGTGTCTTGAGATACGCTCTCTCGGCTCTGAGGCAGATCTCGCTCTGGATATTGTTCAAACAGTCACGAACCATCTTTTTCTTATCTTTAACAAGATTGTCAGCAACCTCAATAGCAATACACCCCTGACCGACGGGAGGAACAAATTTTTCTTCCGGAAAGTGGTGGATAATCATTTTATCATACTCCATCCTCTTGACGCCGGCGTAGGCCAGCATCAAAACGTCACAGTCACCATTTTTCAACTTCTTGATCCGGGTCTGTAAGTTGCCTCTCATCGGTACAGACTCAAGGTGCGGGTAATAGTGTTTTAACAGGGCAACTCTGCGAACTGAAGAGGTTCCCACCCTGATCTGCTGATCTTTATTCTGCAGATCGATACCGTCGCTGAAGCCGACCAGCACGTCATGACTCTTTTCTCTTTCGGTAAAGGCGATCAGGCTGAAGCCTTTCGGAAGGATAGACTGCATATCTTTGGCACTGTGAACGGCAATATCAGTTGAGCCATTGGCAAGTTGCTCTTCCAGCTCTTCGGTAAAAACCCCTTTGCTGCCTATTTTGGCAATGGATCGATCCAGGATTTTGTCGCCCTTGGTTTCCATAGAGACAATACTCGTTTCTATACCATTATCATTTAAGATCCGGGCAATTGCTTGGGTCTGCCACATGGCGAGTTTACTTTTCCTTGTTCCAATTGTAATGATTGTCATAATGTCATTGTATTTATTGTTGGATATTTTCAGGCCCCACACGATACCACAGGACAAGGCCCTTGTAAGCTTTTATCAGGATCACATCTCACAAATTACAAACGCTGAATATCCTTTATATTCGACTGCTAGCCGCCCTGCTCCAGCTCGACACGAAATGTTGTCCCCTCGTTGAGCGTGCTTTCAACGTCAATGGTACCATCATGGGCTTCAATCACTGCCTTTACATAATTGAGTCCGAGGCCAAGCCCCTGACGGCTGCGGCTTCGATCACCCCGATACAAGCGTTCCCAGATCCTGTCAATTTCATGGGCTGAAATTCCCATACCGTTATCCTGGAAAACCACCACTATCCTGTCGACAGAGGGATAGCCTGATATCTTAACGAAACCTTTTGGCTGATTATACTTGATTGCATTATCGAGCAAATTCGCCCACACCTGTGAAAGCCTCGTCCGATCACCTCTTGTCCATAAGTTGGCTGGTACATTCAAAAGGATCTCCACGTCCTCCTCCTGGGCGCTGTACTCATACAATTCAACAATTTCCCGGAGATTCTGAGACAGATCAATAGCACCATGTTCCAGCCTCAAGGTGCCCGACTCCGCCTCTGCAACACTCATCATTATTTTCAGCATTGACAAAACCCGTTCAGACTCCTCAAGACAATCGGATAAAGCATCCCGAAGTTTTTCCGGATCTTCACCAGCCTGCAGGCCATACTCGGCGACTGACCTCAACCTGGTCATAGGGGTTCTCAAGTCATGGGCAACATTATCAAGAGACTCCTGCATCTCTTTTACCAGCTGTCGGTTCTGCTGAATAATCCTGTTCAGCCGTTGGTAAATGACCTGGTGTTCCTTTATGCCGGTTGAAGAGACTTCGAGTAAACCTTGTTTATCAGTCTGAACCGTCAGTAACCGTTCAGCCAGATAGTTGAGTGGAAACAGGCTGAGTCTGAAACCAATATAGGCAAGAAATGCAGCAACCAACAGGGCAGGGATCACAGAAAACCAGAGAAAACGAACGAGATTTGTATACAGTCGATGCAGATACTGATCTCTGCTGCCTGCCTGAATAAGCAAATTGTCTATCGGTGACAATGAGAGAACATTCCACACCACTGGGTCTATCGAGCTTTCTTTAAACAGAGGCAGCCAGAAGCCACTCTCATACGGATCAAGTTCAGCCAGGCTCCTGAAATCCAACCGATTGTCGGTCGAGGTTGAATAGAGCCACTGCTCATTATTTTTTATAATTCTGACAAAATTCAACCCCCTGAGGGAGTTCTCGTCAAACACCGACGCATACCCATCAGCAGAACTGAGAAGGTTCTGGTTTCGCTGGAGGAACAGGGTAATCGAGCTCTGTAATTCTTCCCCAATGATATGATGCAGGTAAATTTTAACAGAGTGCAGCATAGTTGATAGAAATACCAGCTGCAGCCCCCAGAGAACGAGGGTAGTAATCACAAAAAGCAGTTTTCTGTTTTGCAGCGATCTTTTATCAATCAGTTTTGAGAACATACCCCATACCTCGGACGGTATGAATCAGCTTTTGATCAAAATCCCGATCAACTTTGTTTCGGAGCCTGCACACCAGCACGTCAACCACATTCGTCTGGGGGTCAAAAGAATAGTCATATACTCGTTCAAGTATAGATGTCTTGGAGATAACCATCTCGGCGTTTCGCATCATATATTCAAGCAGGGAGTATTCCTTTGCCGGAAGATCAATTTTTTCCCCATCACGGTGGACAGTGCGGCGCAGCAAATCCATCCTGAGCTCTTGATAATTGAGCGTCGTCGGTTCGGTATGCTTACGATTACGTCTGATCAGAGCCTGGATCCTGGCCAGCAGCTCGCTAAAGGAAAATGGCTTGATCATATAATCATCACCTCCCTTCTGCAACCCGCTGATTCGATCATCAACCGACTGTTTGGCGCTCAATATCAACACAGGAGTATTTACCCGCTCCCGCCTTAGTCGCTCAATCAGCTCCAACCCGTCAAGTTCTGGAAGCATCAGATCGATAATTGCCGCATCATAATCTCCTGAGAGCCCATGCGCCAGGCCAGAACGCCCATCATGGCAGACGTCAACGGAGAAAGCGGCCTCCCGCATACCCTTCTCGATAAAAGCTGCTATTTTTTTGTCATCTTCAACAATCAACAGTCTCATTTCCTCTCCTTTTGTACCTCACAGCGTTGGCTGTAAACTGATAACTGCACAATGTCTGCCAGTCCTGCCGTCACCATTCCTGCAGGCTCTGCGATAACTGAAATAGTCGTTGGAACAGCTTGTGCAGATACCGGCAATTTCGATATTGTTATGCGCCAGCCCCGCTCCAGTGAGCTGGTAACGTGAGATTTCCCAGAAGTCAAAATAGTGTGGTTTAACCTGAAAAGGGTAAAAATCATACGGCAACTCTTGTCTATAATGGATAAATTCAGCGCAACAGGGCCCCAGTGATGGGCTGATATAGGCATACAGGGTTATCGGGTCAGAATTGAAAACGGCAGTCATTTTCTTCACAGTCTTGTTAATAATCCCCAGCACGCTTCCGCGCCAGCCGCAGTGGACGGCAGCAACAACTGAATTCACCGGATCATGGAGCAGCACCCCCTGACAATCAGCGAGCTTAACAGCCAGGCCGATACCTTCACGGTTTGTTATCAATGCATCAACGCCATCCACACACTTGTCTGAATCAACAGCGGAATCGACGATTTCAATCGTGTCCCCATGAACCTGGTGAGCAGTGATCAGCACCTTTACACCGGACTTTTCCTTAACACGCCGCAGATTTTCTCTGACGCTATCAGGACTGTCACCAACGGATATTGCAGTATTAAGACTCTCGTAACAGCCACTGCTCACACCGCCGTGGCGGTCAGAGAACATGTGGCGGCTCAACAATTTACTGCCCGGCTTCTCAACCCTCATCACTTTTCATTTCCCATCAACACCTGTTAAAAGACAGCAACACGTTTTCACCACATCCCAGGTAATGGGTAAAACAGGGGCCTGAAAAATTCAACAAAAAAAGGGGTGTACCG
>NODE-903-length-10311-cov-5.85784_pt1 | contig 10311 bp, 8 predicted proteins | sample MGYA00139097_ERZ477577 | MGnify/ENA metagenome assembly ERZ477577 | reverse complement strand
TAGCTTTATGCTTACCCCGCGGAGCGCTAGCCGGACGCGCAGCAGGCCGCTAGTACTAGGTAGGCGAGCGCGCGCTCGCCCTCTACCTATCCTATCCGTAGGATGAGGATGACATGATGATGCAGCTAACCAAAATGCAAAGAGCATTGTTCTTCTGCCGCCGGCAATGTCCTAGAAATTCTTCTTTACCTCAGGGTGGCAGTGCACTTTCCAAGTGTTGCAGTCGTCGGTACTACGTTCCTGCTGGCAGCAACGGAACTCCATCGACTGCATCGCCATTACAATTGTCATGCTGGTATTCTGGTGGCCGCAGCAGCAAAATAATTATCAGATCCATCACAACCGGTGCGGCAGGAACGGCTTATGATGACGCATCAGTAGCAGCAGAAGAAAAATGCGACGACTCCATTGCAGTGGGGAGCAACGACGACAAAACCGATATTATTTCTCGTCCATATCACGGCGAGGAGCCTTTCACCAACCAACAAAATAGCCTGCTGGAATACACGCAATCGATCCTCCCCAACACAAGCGAATATCCCATCGGCACGTTATCCTACGCGCAAATAATACAAATAGCCAACACAATCGATCGTTGGACATCGTCTGGAGAGCATCGTTATTTGGGAGCAGAACAGGCTTTGAGGTTAATGAAAAGATTGATTGTAGAACGGGGAGGCGGGCGGAGCCTGTTGACTGAGGAGGAGAAGGAGAGCATTGCTGATGGAGGTGGAGGCACTGTCAAATTGAGAAGAAACGAAGATGTTACCTGGGATATGTATCACATTCATCCGGTGATTCAATATCTGAATGCCCTTTACAGTGGAAAGGAGTTCGTGGATCGGATCCTATCAATTGTTATCACTCTGGAAGAAGAATACGTCAACGATGACAACAATCTTGCAGGTACCAATCGGCTCGAATTGCACTACAAGGATATCATCGCATCCCTGTGCGATCATCGTACTCCCCACGCCACCACGGCTGCCGAAATCATATTGCATCGATTCGAAACGAGACTGCGTCAGACCAGTCCACAATATCACCATCCAAATCCGCCCGGCGTTGAAACGTACAATAACATCATCAATTGTTGGAAGCGGATGGGGGGACGAGCGTCGTATCCGCCAGACGTCTCACATCCCTACCTTCACCATCCCAATCCGGCTTCGAACTTGCTGACGCAAATGTTGCACCTTTACAATTCCAATCCAGAGGATAATCTACGAATACGACCCGATTTTATCACGTTTAATTCAACCATATCGAGTCTCTCGAAGGAACAGACTGATAACTATTGGAGGGGGAAGGATGTCAAGCTATACAGTGGGAAGAGATGCTTTGAGCATCTCATGAGCATGTTGGAGGTAAGACGAAACGCAGTCTGCACAACACATCAATGCATTCAGAGCTGACACTAATACTCATACACTCACTTCTCCTGCAGTTATACAACAAGGGAGCTGAAAGATGTGCTCCTGACTTGATAACGTTTTCTACAGTTTTGAATACATTGTGGAGGGGGAAGGATAAAGGCGACGAGGCGAGGGCGAGGGAAATCTTGGAAGTGATGCTTCGTTTGAGTGGTCTTTTGGCTGATGGTAATGAGGACAGTACTTCATTTCCATTCGATGTCGTGCCTCGCAACAAGCACTTCAATTCAACTCTTGCACTCATGGCGAATAAGCAACATGTCGATGTCAAAGCGTTGGGCCACGCTCAATGGTATGTGAGTATCATGGAGAAGCTTGGTGAAAAGGAAGAACGGGGAGAAAAGCAGTCGCAAGATTTGCCGCAAACTTACAGGGATCCGGAAGAAGGTGATAACGGCACATCCATAGATCCACCTACAGTAACAGAGGAAGAGAGGGAGAGAGTCAGAATTTCCGAAACGAGCAGTGCCGCAGATATTATCACATATAACACACTCCTTAGTATTGCCGCAAGGGCGAAGGAGCCAGAGAAGGCGGAAGAAATACTGGAGGAAATGATTAAGAAATCAGCCGATGGAGCATCGAAAGTGAAGGAGGATACCGTTTCGTTTAATACGGTGCGTGATTGTATTATTGTCTCGGTCTGTGAGATGTCGTAGCTACCAGTTGTGAACAGTCCACTCATTCTGTTCTTGTTCCCCAGGTCTTATTGGCGTGGTCTAAATCAAAGAGCGCCAAAGCAAAGTTTAGAACAGAAGAGATTCTTCAGAGGATGCAGGAAATGGCAGATAATGGAGATACCAGTGTCAGACCAGATCGGGTGAGAAGAATGTACTCGACATAATGTTTTGTTATTCTGAGAAAGTGCTCTTATGTTTTGCCAACACAACACCCACTTGATACTTCAGGCGAGCTTGACTACAGTCATTAATACAATTATATCTTCAACAAAACGCAACAGATCTGCACCACATCAAGCTGAGAAAATTATCGAACGAATGGAAGCCAATAAGGATTCCGATCTTAGACCTGACGTTGTTACATATACAAATTTGATTAAGGTTTGGGTTGAGAGTGGCCATTCGAGGTCAGCCGACAGGGCCGAGGAAATAATTAACTTCCTGCATCGCCGGTATGATGAGGGATATAAAGAATGCAAACCTGATACATTGGTGTACAACGTGGCGATGAATGCACTTGCAAAAAGCGACAAACCGGGAAGTGCCAAACGCGCAGAAGCACTTCTTAACCGCATGCAGGATCATTATTATGCTGGAGATTCAGACCTTACACCAACAACACAGTCTTTTTCTACAGTTATTCAAGCGTACGCTAACTCCAAGGATCCAAAGGGCGCGATCAAAGCGGAAAAGTTATTGCAGACAATGCATGATTTAGAGGAGTCAGGGGTTGGCAACGTGTCACCGAATACGATTGCCTACTCGACAGTCATTCTAGCTTGGCGTAATTCAGGAGGTAGAGACGCTGGCAGATGCGTGGACACTCTACTGAATAAGATGGAACAATACGAAAAGAAAGGGCTGTCTTCCTTGAAGCCAAATTACATATCATACACCAATGCTATGGAAGCGTGGATAGGCAGTCGGCAACCGGAGTCCCTTGAGAAAGTGGAGGCCATTCTGGAGCGTATGATCGAACGATATGAGGCAGGAGACACTGAATCAGCACCAACAGTTACAACTTTCAATGTTGTCATGAAAGCTATCATGCACAGCAAACTTCCGGCGAAGCACAAAAAGGCACAGCATCTTTTGGACCGAATGAAGGAGCATGGAGCTCTCATCGATAAACGAGTCAGGCCCAACCAAATAACATACAATACGTTTTTCTCGGCGTGTGCGTGGACAAGCGGCAGTGCCGAGACGAAGGCAACGGCTTTTTCAATGGTTCTCAATGCACTGATAGAAATGCAAGAACACAACCACCTACGCCCCGATTTGTACACATGGCCAGCCATCTGGAGTGCATGTCGGGAGCTTCTCGACATAAAAAGAGATATGGCACGGGTTAACCGCATATTTGATCTCACTATCAAAAGTGGTAACGTCAATGAATATCTGTGGAACAATTTAAGAAACATCCTCCCCGCTCAATATTTGCAAAGAAAGCTTAATACAAGTGATGATATTAAACAAATAACTGTTCATGATCTGCCCCCGGAGTGGACGTGCAATATAAAGCTCGGAAGAAATCGACAAAGAGGAGGAAAGGGACCGAGCAAAAACAACAAAGCAAAAGTTCGTCGCAATGCCAGTGTCTCGACTACTTAAAACAACCGCGGCTTAAACTTATTGGGATTGAGATTCAGCACTCATATTAAACATCCACCATTGCTCACCCTGACAGCAGAGCATCTTCACGAGCCTGCTCATTGGCGGCGCGATCAAAGTCATAAGCAGAATCTTCCTCATTGGTCACCCACTTCGCCTTGATTTTGTCCGTAAACTCGTCATACTGTGCGACGACATCCGGGCTGACAGACCGACGGGCCTTGCTCATCGAATCTTCAAAGTGCGCGCGAGTAATGCATGGGACTGGGTCTGGCAACGCATCTGCCTCCTCCTGTGTCATCTCCCCCGCCTCGACACGACGCTGGCGTTCAATTTCTCCCGTGATAGATTCGCGGATTGCATTCTTGGCCGCTCGTTGGCATATTTCGGTAATGTCAGCGCCAGAGAATCCATCGGTGACCTCAGCAAGAAGCTCAAAGGTAATATCATCGGCAACGGGGCTCTTGCGCAGGTTGGCCTTGAATATCGACATCCGTGAGTCGTAATCGGGCAGAGGTATGTAAATGAGCTGATCCAGCCGTCCAGGACGCATGATGCCGGGATCAAGGATGTCGGGCCTATTCGTGGCACCAATGATGAATAGTGTCTTTCCAGAACCGATTCCATCAATTTCGGACAGAATCTGGTTGATGACGCGATCACTTGTCTCTGAGCTCCCGCCCCCGCTTCCTCGGGCACGCGCAATGGAGTCCAGCTCATCGAAGAATAAAATGCAGGGACTGGCCGCACGAGCCTTATCGAACAGATCACGAACGTTAGCTTCCGAGCCGCCAAACCACGCATTCAGGAGCTCGGGTCCCTTGACAGAAATGAAGTTGGCACCGCACTCGTTGGCGATTGCCTTCGCCATCAATGTCTTTCCGCACCCGGGTGGGCCATAGAACAGGACGCCACGGGAGGCCTCCATGCCAAACTTTTCGAAGAGGCCCCTATGCTCAATGGGATAACGCACCATTTCTTGCAAATCGCGTTTGGTATCCTCAAGGCCACCAATGTCCTCCCATTTGACGTCCGGCACCTCTACCTTGTTCTCACGCAATGTGCTTGGATCGCAAACGCTTAATGCGTGCATAAAGTGCTCGTTCGTGACGACCATCTGATCCAAGACATCGTCCGGAATGGGCTCCTCGCTGTCGACGTCGAAATTGGCAATATTACTTCGGATGCACTCCAACGCCGCCTCCAAAGTCAGCTGCTGTAAATCAGCACCGATAAAGCCATGCGTGTCCCTTGCAATCTGGAACAAATCCACGTCAGGACTGCATTTCATATCCTTCATTTTGATCTGGAGTATCTCGTACCTTCCGTCCTCGTCGGGGATGGCAATTTCGAGCTCACGGTCGAATCGACCAGGACGACGAAGAGCCGACTCGATGACGTTTGGGCGGTTCGTGGCGCCGATGACGATCACATTCGAGTTAGGCTTCAATGAATCCATCAATGTAAGCAATTGCGACACGATGCGTTTTTCCGTCTCGCCTTGGGCCTGATCTCGCTTCGGAGCGATGGAGTCGAGCTCGTCCATGAAAATTATCGCCGGACTGTTCTGCTGCGCCTCCTCGAATGCCTGGCGCAAATTCGCCTCAGACTCGCCGCCCTTCCTCGCCATGATTTCGGGTCCGTTGATGATTACAACGTGCGCGCCTGTCTCCTCCATGAGAGCATTGGCTATCAAAGTTTTACCTAGGTGAAGATGAAGTCATAATATCAGAAGGTGGTCATCAGCAGGTTTACACTCGCATAGAAACATCTATCTATCCCTGTATTTAACGACGTGCAATAAAACAAGACCATAGCCACAATCAATAACTCACCGCATCCGGGCGGACCATGGAGCAATACACCCTTGGGAGTGGGGACGCCCGCAGTCGTCCAGAGTTCGGGGAAACGTAGCGGTAGTTCGACGAGTTCTTGCATGAGTTTGATGGCCTTGCCGCAGCCACCCACAGAGTCATAACCCAGTCCAAACTGGGGACGATCGACAGAGGAACCAATGATGACTTGGGTGGATGCATCGATGATCCCAGCGCTGACTGTAGCTTCTGCAAGTATAGATCGGAAGCATGTATGTGTGAAAGGCAAAGACGTGTAATTTGAGAGCTAGGATCTAGATGCACGGTACTTACCTTTCGTCTCAACCTCTGCCGCACCATCATCACCGACCTCTTCACCCTCTAAATCCAAATGGCTCACGGTAAACTCTAAAGAAACCTTATTCGCATCCATTAACACCAAGGTATGTCCTTCTTTCAGGAGTACCTCCTCATCCGTCTCTTGATTTAAGTAAGGCACAACAAATCTTTCCATAATCTCCTCCTCGCTCAACTCATCACCCCCCTCGCTCAATTCGACAGAATGTAAGCTATCCTTGATGGGAGAGAATGTTACCGAGTATACCACGGATGGCTGGGCGTTCAATAGTGCCATATCTCCGCTATGGGCCTCCTCGTCAATGTTGCCCTCGTCAAATGGGACAATTTTCACCTTGTCTGTATCCCTCACGCGAAGGTTCGATGCCAGGTTATGACGTATGCCCACACTCGAAGTTGCCATCTTGGCCACGTTGACTTTGGCATACGAGGCGTGGCGTCTACGACCGACGACGACAACGACGTCACCACTTTTGACACTCAATTCTTTCGCCTTGGCGGGGGAGATGGTAATGGTGTAATCGGTGGATGCATCGGCGATAGAACCTTTTCCCGACACGGTTGCATCCAATAAACCAGGGAGGTATAGCACATCCTCTGCTACTGCTGCTTCGGCATCACTGTCGGCTCCACCCCTGGCAACGGACAATGGATGTGGCCATGTCTTTGACTGACACTGTCCGCCGAATAATGATGATGCACTACTACCGTGGCGAGAAGTGACTCCAAAAAGACTGGAAGTGCTACTACTACTACTACTAGCCACTGCAGATGCAGTTATAGCCACTGCTACCGACGCTGCGGTAAAAGTGAACCTCATGATGTTGGTTTTCTACGAACAGTGATGTTTTGGTTTGGAGTTGAGGAGGCAAAAGTTTTTGCTCCACGCGGAGGTTGGGGGGGGAAGATCACCTCAACATTCTATATCTAGGATGGTAATAAATCCGGATCTTTGTCGGCAGCGTGGTAGGTAACACAATGGACGCCGTGATATGTCCCAGCAGAGGCGCTCATCGTATCTTCAAAACGCTTCTCGTCTTTTTGGGCATCTTTGCCAACACTGACAGTGTGGTTGCTTTTCAGACGGCGGCAAGTTGCACCGGAAGACGGCAGTCTAAGAACCTGATACTGCAATTGACGACAAACAATAATAATGATTTGCTACCCGCTCCGCTCCAAAAATTACGCTCTCCATCCAGTGGCAGCAACGATGCAACCACCAACAAGAACGACAACGATACCGATCCTCCACTTCAATTCCAAATTCAAGTGGAAACACTCTCCCGCATCCTGGTACCGTCATTCATCGCCTCGTTTAGCGCATTCCTCCTATTCCCACCCCTCTCGTTGGGTCTATCCTACCTCATCAACGACTCTGCTACCTTTGCGGTCCTTTCCGTAGACTCGTCGCAGTTCATACAAAATTTCCTGACGGTAACTGGTTTGACATTTTCAATACTCGTCGGACAGACTTATTACTTCATGTATCAACAGCAGGAGGCGGTGTTCGTTAGTTTGTTTGGGGAAGTCACAGAGGCTAAGAGTCTGTTGGAGCAGGTGGCCTTGGTCTGTCAGGGTAGACGAGAAATGTACGAGTTGTGTCTGGTGGCGGTGAAGCGGTATGTTCTTCTTGTTGTTCTACGGATTGGAATGTATGATGATGCACAAATGCAATGAATTTCAGCGAAATCACCATTTCTTGAACTTAATGTCAACTGTAATCTTTCCAGATACGTGGAGGAAGATTTGAAGAAGGGGTTAGGGAAAGAGCCGGCAAAGGTGTTGAGTGCAAGGCCAATGGATGATCCGTTGGAGATTATCATGTATTTGACAAGGTACGAATTGTACGCATCGTGCGATAATTTGTTTGTATTTCTTCCTGACATTCATATGAACCAATGCAAAATCCTAGTGTCGGCGTACCCTCGTCCGTCTACGATACTGTCCGCTCTCTTCGCCAAGCCCGTGCACTGCGCCTTGGAGCATTGCAGCGAAAGCTCCCTCCTGTCCATCTACTTTTGTTGTGGCTGCTGGCCGTCATAGAGCTGTCATCATTTCCAGTTTTAGGAGCTGGTACGCAGAGTATCGGAGGGTACAATATATTGACTATTGAGGGATGTCTATTTGGCATAATGACTTTTGGGATAGTATTAACCTTGAATGTCGTGGGAGAGCTATACGTAGGGAGTGGCGGGGCTTACAATGTTGATTCTGTACTGGGATTAATGGTGAAAGGGTTAGATGAGGAATTGGCCACAAGGATGAGGGATATCGACGAGGAAGCATTGAAGAAGAAGGCACTGAGTGCTAGAGAAAGAGAAGAGGCAGAGAGGAGAAGAGCGATGGTGTTGCCCTCTCCAGTCTACTTTCCCATGAGATATACCACAACCGATATAATCGGCGATTCAATAGAAGCTAGAAGCTAAGCATCCACACCTTGCGTGTTAGTGTTAAAATCACGCAGCCATACGTTCCACTTTCTCCACTAACTCCTCGCTCAATTTCCTCTCTTTCATGAATTCCCTCATGTACATAATTGGCTCACTTCCCAATTCGATCGCATCTATGCCATTAATTTTTTGTCCCGCGAGTCGATTCGGTGGCAAATGCTTCGACAGTTGCAATTTAGAATTGACATTTGAAGACGATATCATATCCACAATGTCATGCACAGCATCTAAGTCATTCATTTTCATGAAGGGACAGGTGGCACACCCCCCAGCGGTGGAACAACCCTCTCCCCCGGCCACTCCAGGAACTACTCCTAATGAGGACGTGGATTCGTTTGTATCATCATCTACGCCCATGACAGCCTCTGACGATACCGGAAAAATAATCTCAGCCTCGACGTTCTGACAAGCATTCGAATCAAGAATGTCTTGCACACTCCTCACGATGGAAGTTACCATACCAGCTTCCGTTCCCAAAATGAACTTGAGACGTTGTTTCTTCCCTCCCCCTCCACTCTTGGCGGCCTCCTCCACCTTTCTTTCAATGAAATTCAAGATGTTACTTGTGCTCCCGACGACGCCATCATCGTCAAGGCTCTTACGCAATGCAATCTGGAACATCTCTCCCGGAACTTCGAGATGAGCGGTCACGTACGCATCGGAATAATTGTTCAAGACAGTCTCGACTACCGAGTGCCCAAACATGTGATGGACAACACAATTGCCGGATGGATAGACATTGATATTATCCCTCAGGGCTTGTATGGTCGACCGATTGTGAGCCGGGTGTAAATCGGCCTTGATTCGTTCGTCTGACCATCCCGATGAAATGACCGCATCCAACAGCGAGACTAAGTTCTCTCCCATGTAGGTATCGGGACCATAACATATTTGCAATTCTGTGGGGCCGATTTGTGAGCTGGCCTGTAATATCGTTTGCAGTACATTCGAGGAAGTGCATGTTATGGTAGGAATGATGCTCGAGGACACAGCCTTGGTTTCCATCGACGTGTTTATGTACACTACATGTAATGACTTTTTATCAGACGCCGATGCAGATTTTTGCAGCCATGCCTTGTAGTTGTCGCCCTCGGCACTCTCAGCGAGCGAGCATCCGATGTGCCTCGTGGTGGCGCGATACACAGGTACGTGACCGAACCCATTCTTGCCCATGATGGCCGCGACGCTTTCGGACATGAAATCGACGCCTAGACATATGATAGAGTCCACTCCATTTTCGGTGCACATTTGAACGGCATCGTCGCCCATCTTTAAAGAATCTGCAATGGCCACCAGTGGATATTCAGGTATTCTCCTCGTATTGCTACCCGATCCGCCATCCTCTTCTTGTAGTTGCTGTTGATGCAGCAGTTCCATCTGCCGACGTTTTACGGCATGCAAGACCCCCTGCAACTCCACATCCATGTAATAATGAGCAACTATTCCCACTTTCAGATCGATCAATTGATCCAATAATGACTCGACTGTCTCTTTGGGTGGTTCAAGGAAGGCAGCCTGAGCCTCTGCAAACGATCCCTGAGGGGAGAGTTTGTGATTCGGGCCGACGACTAGAGAGGGGAAGCTGGTTATTTGTTGTGCTGGGGGAGCCGTGGGAGGTGCCCCCGCGGCTGCTGTGGAGAGGGTGCGCTGCACATGATAAAAATTGGTTGTTCTTCTTGCAACTCTTTGCTCATCGAAAGAGCTGTTATTGAAACCTACTATCGTCACATTGTTATTGAAGGAAGTGGTGGTCAGGCTTCTTGTGGCAATACCACAACGGCGCTCCGAGCAGCGGCTTGCTATAGCGAATATTGGCCGTCGACCCGAAGTGGCGGTGGTCAATCTATGCATAGCAGCGGGGAGGATGAACATGGTTGCCTATTTCCTATTTTATGAGTGGACGGGATGGTTGGACCATGGTTGGACGGTGAGTGAGTGAAGGGGAGAAGAGCTCCTCACGACGTCA
>NODE-902-length-10319-cov-4.60561_pt1 | contig 10319 bp, 8 predicted proteins | sample MGYA00139097_ERZ477577 | MGnify/ENA metagenome assembly ERZ477577 | reverse complement strand
GAAACTTAATGCCAGCAAAGTCAGAAGTATAGTCAGCTTTTTCATCATCAGTCTTCTAAGTTGTGAATTAAAATAGCTACTAAAGGCTAACAAGTTATTTTGTGTTTTCAATTTTTCGAATTAATCTGAGGGACAAACGCATTACAAAAAAGGCAAGCCTCTCCCTGGACGTCACCCTGGAAAGCAAGACACTTGAGGTGACAACCGTGTCTACCTGTGTGGAATACGAGCAGGTGGTGATGACCGGTCCCCTGGATTTTTCAGGGCAGATCAGCGGCCAGGGTCAGGTCGATGAGTTGATTGCGGTGTTGCAGGGCCCTCTGAAAGCAACCTTTTTCAACGGCTTGATTAAACACTGTCGATACGGTCGTCAAGAACTTTCCCGGAGTCAACGACCTGATGGCCGGCAGCCTGGTCGCGATCCCGTTCAGTATCAAGGGTCCGCTGGATGATCCGAAGGTCCGGGTTCTGTCGGCATCATCGATCGGTCCCAGCTTGCTGAGACTGGGGGAGCGGACCATCAAGTCACCTCTCAAGCTGATCGAAACGTTTACACCTAAGGGTGATAGTCAGGACAAATAACGTTTTGTCCCCCCTGTTTTTACCTCTTTATTGGGGAAACTCTCACAAAGCATGCGAGGTAATGTGATTCCAATCCCTGAGTTAATTTGTTAGAGTTAAGCGCTAATTGGTTTGGAAGAACAACTTGTGTGGAGAAATTATCTTCTGGCCCGGAAGACTTCCCGGGGCGGTGGAGCATTTAATCTCTGATTGATTGAAGGAGGACCCATGTGCAAACAACTCAATAAACTGCTGGGTGTATGCGTTTGTCTGCTGATGTTAAGTGGCAGCATGGCGTATGCGTATGACTACCCGTTTGCCGACCCCTATGTTGCCACGGTGGTCGGCACACCTTCGGAATACATGGAGGCTCTGCCTGCAGATGTGCCGGTCAAATTCGAGACCCTCCAGATGTTCCCCGAGCGTGAAGTGCCGGGCATCCTCTGGAACCTTGATGAGCTGCGTTACTCCTACATCCGTCAGAAGGACCCGGCTCCGCTGATTTTTTTGATCGCCGGCACCGGTGCAGGCTTCAACAGCCCGAAGATGCAGCTGATGCAGAAGGCTTTTTACCGGGCTGGTTACCATGTCATCTCGATCTCTTCACCGACCCACCCGAATTTCATTGTTGCAGCGTCGACCAGCGGCGTGCCGGGGCATCTCGAAGAAGACTCTGCGGACCTTTACAAGGTCATGCAGACTATCTGGCAGAAGCATCAGAAGAAGATGGAGGTCACGGACTTCTACCTGACCGGCTACAGCCTCGGTGCGGCTCAGTCTGCTTTTATCGCCAAACTCGATGAGCAGGAAAAAGCCTTTAACTTCCGCAAGGTCCTGCTGATCAACCCGCCGGTGAGCCTTTACAACTCGGTTCTGATCCTCGATGAGTTGCTCGAGCACAACATCCCCGGTGGGCTGGACAATTTCGACGCTTTCTACAAGCGCATCGTCAACGCCTTCGCCGATGTTTACGCCAATGGCGAGAATGTCGAGTTCAATAACGATTTCCTCTACCGGGCTTACCAGTACCGCAAGCCACAGAGTGACGACCCCCTGGAGGCGCTGATCGGCCTCTCTTTCAGAATCTCGTCTGAAAATATGGTGTTCACCACCGACGTGTTGACCAAGGCCGGTTACGTGGTGCCCAAGAACCTGATACTACAGCGTCATGACAACGTTACGGATTATGCCAAGGTCCTGGGACGCCTTTCTTTTCTTGATTACTTTCGCGGGATCTTCCTGCCGCATTTTCAGGCCAAGGACCCCAGCGTGACCGAAGCTCAGATGATCAAGACTTTGAGCCTGCGATCTCTCGATGGTTACCTGCGCGACTCCGGAAAATTCGGCATGATTCATAACGAAGATGACGTGATCCTGCTGCCTGGCGAGATCGATTATCTGCGCGATCTGTTCGGCAATCGCGCGACGATCTTCCCGCATGGCGGGCATTGCGGCAATATGGCCTACCCGGACAACGTGTCCGCCATGGTCGGCTTTTTTGCCGATGCAAAGAATTAAGGGAGGGAAGACAGATGAATAAACCCATTGAGCATAAAATGCGGATATTGATGATTGTCCTGGTCGCGTTGTCGGTGCTGTTTGCCTCCGGTTGCAGTGTCACGCCAAAGGTTGACCCGAACATCGCTTATGAGCCCCCCAAACACAAGGTCGAAGACACTTTGAAGGAAACCGTGGTCTATGCTTCTGATGTTTATGACCCGTGGGAAGGCTTCAATCGGCGGGCCTACACCTTCAACTACTACTTCGACAAGTTCCTCTATCTGCCAATCGTCAATACCTACGAGTTCATTACCCCCAATTACGTCGAAAAGAGAGTGTCGAACTTCGTCGATAACGTTTTTGAATTCAACAATTTCACCAACAACCTGCTGCAGCTGAAACTCAAGCGGACCGGGGTCACATTGGCTCGTTTCCTGGTCAACACAACCGTTGGCGTCGCCGGTTTGTGGGACCCGGCCACCGGTTGGGGTATGCCGCGTCAGACCGAGGACTTTGGCCAGACACTGGGCCACTACGGAGTTGGCGACGGGCCTTATCTCGTGCTGCCGGTATTCGGCCCTTCGAATCTGCGTGACACCACCGGGCTGGTTACGGATGCCGTGGCGTTCTCTGTCGCCGGTCCACCGGCCTGGGTGGATGACGATACGACCACCTTGGTATTCAACGGGGTTGCCGCGGTCGACAAGCGTCACCGAGAGTCGTTTCGCTACTACCGTAGCGGTTCGCCGTTTGAGTACGACATGATTCGCATGCTTTACAAGTCGAAACGCGAGATCGAGATCGCGAAATAATAGTTTGGAAGTAGGACATAAATATTTCATGGGCATGGAGCCTCTTGAGTGTTATTCGAAGTCTGAACTCCCAGAGCGATGACACAGCTTACGAGAGATCCTGATTTGACTTCTCGATTTATTGTAATGCATTGATTGGAAGAACTTCTTCAATGAAAATTATTGGTCTTGTGGTTGAATTGTCTCAGATCATTTTATGGACTCATAGCAAGAGATTGAGAGTCTTGTTATTGATTGTTGTCTTAGCCCTACTTAAGGCAGCGCCTCAGGCTTTGGCCAGCGATGCGCGATTTGGTGTCGGCACCGGAATATTTGACACTCTATGATGATAGGGATGCTTTGGTGGGCTCGTTAATTCTTGAGGCAAAACCACTCTCAGGAATATGGGGTTTGAGACCGACTATGCAGCTGCTGGTGATAGACGATAGTGGCTACTACTTGGGCGCGGGGGTTCTGAAGGAGTTTTTTATCAATAATGACTGGATTTTCGGCCTCGGATTCAGTGCGGGAGTTGCCCACGAATCAGAAGAGAGCAGGGCTCTTAATTATGACTTGGAATTCTATTCCAGGGTGTTTCTAACCAGACAGATTAATGTGTGCAATTCCTTGCGTCTAGAATTTGGACACATCTCTAACGGAGGTCTCGATGAAACAAACCCAGGCACGGAACCTTTAATGTTGTTGTGGATCTACAGTTTCTAAGGACTTCATTTTTGCAGCAAAAAGCTATAGTGTAAACCGGTCGCATCACCTGGCAATAGCAGGGGTAGGGTTTTATTTTTGTGACAAATTTGTGCCACAAGGCTACAAACTCTTACGACATCAGACCGTTTGGCGCGACAAGTTACAACATATACTTCTGAAGCTTACAGAGTTGTAAATATCAGGAATAGCGTGCTGTTGTCAGTCTGGAGTTGTTGTAAATTGTCGCAGCGTGCGAGGCATCAAGGGCCCACAGATGGGACTTAAAATCCCTGGGAACCCTCCCGTATGAATCCCTCGATTTCTCTGTGAGAGGTACTGTAGCCGTGAAGGTCTGGGCGTTGATGGTGACGATGCTGGTAGGGAGAAGAAACTGTCGCCTTGGTACACTCTTGGTACACTTGGAAACAATAAGCTACAAAATCGGGCAAATGAGGACAACAGTGCAATGGTCATAAGTTGGCGGTTTCATTGTTGTGTACTCTTGTAAGTTGCTGTAGTCATTGGGAAAAGAGCGACTCGAAATCTGTTGTAGGGCAACCCACCGTGAGTTCGAATCTCCCCCATTAGCCATAATCAGAGACAGGGGGGAACGTGTCCACTCACCCCATCCGCACCCCACGCGGAGGCTTATCCTGATGCACCTGCTGCAACTTCACATCGGCACCCTCCACGGCCTCGCCTAAAGCCTCAATGATGCCCTTAGCATGCTTTCTGGCGGCAGGATCGTCCTGCTCCTCAATTGTCACCGTGAATGTCAGCTTGTATGTGCTCATAACTTTTTCCTCACGTATGGCGAACTGCGGACTCCGCGTCCACTTGCCGATACCGATCCTGATGCCGAAGAAATAAAAAGGCCCCACGATTTCTCGTGGGGCCCTTCGGCTTGGCTCCGCCTGCTGGGCTCGAACCAGCGACAAGCGGATTAACAGTCCGCTGCTCTACCAACTGAGCTAAGGCGGAATAAACAGAGCCAAACTAAATTTTTAATTATACATACGCCATAAAACTGGGCATGAAGGACGTTTGTATACACCTTGAAAATTTTTGTGTCAATACATTTGTGACCCTATTCCGTAGAGACGTGGATAAGGTGGAAATACGACCGCTCTTATTAAGAAACCTCCGCATTCAAAATGCGGGGGTTTCATTGGTTTGAACTGACGGCAAAGCTTTCGGCTTTTTATCTTTCCGCGCTCTATCGTCTTAACTTCGGCTCGAAGTGCCTGTCATCATTCTTTCTGTTCAGCCTCTTCACCACCATTCGTATTATCAACCTGTTGGTGGACCAGGTACAAGCCGACCAGGCGAGCAACCAGGATAGTCAGGTAGACCTGTCCGATAATCGCTTCCAGAGTGCTCAGGGTCCTTGCTGCGGTCGTCAGTGGCAGCATGTCACCATAACCTACTGTTGTCATGGTTATCAGGCTGAAGTAGTAGAACGGGTAGAAATCTTTGGACAACCAGAGTGCCAGTGCCTTATCGCCCTGGGTGAATGAAAAGGATCCCGGTACCAGGAACTCGATCATGAGAAACAAATGACCCCAAATCAGGCCAATCATCAGGTAGATACAGACGGCCCCGGCCAGAGAGTCGCTCGTGATTTTTTGACTGCGAAACAGGTCGAACAGAATAGCCAAAGCAACAAGGGTCATGAACAGGACACGACCGGCGACACCGATGGCGAAAAGATTCTCGTATCCGGGGAAGTTCCCAGCAATATTGAATCCGAGGCTGATTGCGAGCAAAACAACTTCAAAGCTGAATAGCCCTTTTTTGACTCCGACCGCACGCAGGCCTGCGAGGAGAGTGACGATAAACATTGCCTCGAGAAGATATTTGCCGAGGGCCGTTTCAACGGTCGGCTGAAGGAGCATTAGCAACAGGAGGGCAATCAGCAGGCTGCCATAGCGACCGAAAATAAAAACTTTAACCTTTAGTGCAGTAACTCTCATGATGATTCCAAGACTCCCTTCTTCTCCAGAGCTTCCCATGCATGTTCGGCGAACCCGAGCCCGGCTTCGTTGTAAAAGTTGAACGCGGCAGCTGCCCCGGCTTCTTCCAACTCTTCAACCTGGTCATCAAAATGGGCGATAGCAGCGATTGTTCCAGGGAATCCAATCTCGACCAGATGCCTGGTTGACGCCAGGTTGGTCTGGTGCTTCGGCATGGTCAGCAAAGCCATGCGCGCAGTACCTTTCTGTCGTTTGATACGCGGCCAGAAATCAGGGTCGGTCGGGTCACCGAAAACCACCTGTCGTCCCGCCTCGCAATGCATGCGGACCTTCTCGGCATTGAAATCAAAGCCCATGACCTGATCGCCGTATTTCTGACGCATAAAGTCGTAGGCCATGGTGCCGATACGTCCCATCCCGAAAATACCGATTGTCGCCTCGCCCGTATCGATCGGTTGGTCATCCGGGTGGCGGGTATTGGCTTCAAATCGACTCAGCCTGTCTCGATAGCGGACATAGAGAGCATCGGCTGCGGTGTTCAGAGGTGAGCCGATGACAAAAGTCGCCGATAACGCCAGGGCGATAATCACCAGCCATTCTGGCCCGACCCATCCCTGCGAAGACCCAACTGCGGCGACGATCAAACCAAACTCACTGTAGTTAGCAAGGCTCAGAGACGCGAGCAGGGAAGAGCGCGCCCGTAGTTTGAATCGGGTCAGCAGCAGATAAAAGAGCGCACCTTTAAGAGGGACAACAATGACCAGCAAGGCCGCCACGCCAACTGCTGCCATGGTCGGCACACCCGCCAAACCAACGGTCAAAAAGAACCCGACTAGCAGTAACTCCTTGAAGCCCATCAGGGTCTTGGCCAGCTCCGAACTCTTGGCGTGGCCGGCCAACAGAACGCCGAGGATCAAAGCACCGAGGTCTGCCTTGAGTCCGACCAGTTCAAATCCTCCGGCGCCAGCCACCAGCGCGGCGAACAGGCCGAACAGCAGCAACAGTTCGCCGTGACCGCTGCGGTCCATCAAACGGTACAGGATCGGTTTCAATCCCCAGAGAGCCAATGGTACCAGGAGTGCCCAAGGTGACGGCAATTTCCCCAGAGAGAAAGTCAAAAAGAGGACTGCGAAGACGTCCTGCATGATCAGGATGCCGATGGAGACCCCCCCGTGCAGGGCTCCCATCTCGCCCTTCTCTTCAAGGATCTTGACGGCAAAGACGGTACTGGAGAAACTCAGTGCGAAGGCGACGAGGATTGCCAGGGGAAAGGACAGATCGGCAAAAAATGGCAACCCGATCAGGCCAAGGCCGTACACTGCGACACCAAAGACCGTCACTGTGATTGCCATGTGTATTGAGGCCCCTGCCCAGACTTCCGGTTTGGTGAGGCTCTTCAGGTCAAGCTTGAGGCCAATCGAGAATAGCAGAAGCGTAACGCCAAGATCAGCAAAGGTTTCCAGGGTCTCACCGCCCTCGAAACCGAGGTAGTTGAGTACGAAACCTGCGGCGAGGAATCCTACCAGCGGCGGCAGGCCGACCTGGCGGACCAGGTAGCCAAAAATAAAGGCGACGGAGATGAGTAGTGGATCCATGACGTACCATCAGCTCTCAGCTGTTAGCTTTAAGCTGTAAGTTTAGTGCTTGGGTTACTCATAGACTTATTTGTATGTCGTTACAAACAAGGCAGGCAACTTGTGAAAAGATGCCTGCCTCATTGATTACATATCAATTACTTATGACTTAGTTGCCCTTTTCCGGGGACGGTACCTTGAAGAACATGCAGTAAAGCACCGGCACCACTAACATGGTCAGTACAGTACCAAAAGCCAGTCCCGCCATGATGGTGATTGCCATGCCGACCCAGAATACATCCTGCAGTAGCGGCATGACGCCGAGCACCGTGGTGGCTGCAGCCAGCACCACCGGGCGCAGACGAGCCAGCGCGGCAATGACCACCGCGTCGTATTGCTCCATGCCACCGGCGAGGTTGATGTTAACCTCGTCAAGCAGCACGATGGCGTTCTTGATCATCATTCCCATCAGGCTCATGGCGCCGAGCAGGGCCATGAAGCCGAAGGGAGCCTGGAAGGCGAGCAAGCCGGTCGTGATACCTATCATCGCAAAGGGCACCGTCAGCATGATCACGATCGGTGGCCTGAAGGCATTGAACAGGGCGACCAGGATGAACAGGATGACTGCGAGAGTCGGCACCATTCCCGGGATCAGAGCCTTTTGTGACTTCGCCGAATCCTCGGTCGTCCCGCCCCACTCGGCCTTGTAGCCAGGCGGCATTTCAATTGCCTCGACCTTGGCCTGCACCTGATTCATCAAGGTTGGCAACGTCTGCCCGAGCACCGGGTTGGCCTGGACGGTGATCGTCCGCCGCCGGTCCCGCCGCCAGACCCGGGTCTCTTCCCACTCCATCCTGACCCCGTCGGTTACCTGGGCAATCGGCAAGGTGTCAGTCGTCAAGCCAGGTTGGACCTGAAGAACGTCCAAAGAGGCCAGGCTGGCCCGGTCATCTTCGACATGACGCAGGATAATCGGCAACAGTTCGTCCTGTTCACGATAGAGCCCGATCGTGCGACCGTCGTAAGCACGTTTGGTGGCGTTGGCGACGTCCTCGCGGGCGACCCCGGCGTACCGGGCCCGCTCCTGGTTGTAGACCGGGACCATCTTCGGCACCTTCTGCCGCCAGTCGACCTGCATGGCACCAGCCAGCGGTTCAGCTCTCAGAATTTCCTGAACCTGTTCAGCGAGGCTCCGCAAAAGTTCAGTGTCGGCTATCGCCGGGCCACTGATTCGGTACTGGAATTGCCAGGTCTGGCCGGGGCCGACGTCAAACTTACGCATCGGCACCATGGAGTCCGGGAAGGTCTCCGCTGCCCATGGAGAGAGTTCCTTAATCAACGCATCGATCTTGCGGAAATCATGCAGGTTGACGATCAGCTGCCCGTAGGCAGGGTTGGACGATTCCGGTTCCACCGGCAGGTAGAACCGCGGTGGTCCGGAGCCGATGAATGCCGCGACATTATCGACCCGTTCGTCGGCGAGAAGTTTTTCCTCAAGGACCTTGAGATCGTTGGCGACCACTTCAATGCGCGTGCCCTGGGGCGCATAGTAATCAATCATGAACTTGCTCATCGACGAACTCGGGAAGAACAGCTGCTCGACGAAGCCGAAGCCCATGAACGAGGCCACCAGCAGAGCGAGCATTGAAGCGATGAACAAAACACGCATGCGGATTACCTTCTCCAGCAATCCACGGAAGATCTTGTAGAACTTGCTGCCGAACGGGTCGTACCCTTCTTCCTGAGGTTTCGGGTCGGGCAGCATGTCGAGACATTTGATCGGCGTCAGGGTCATCGAGACGACCCAGCTGACCATCAGCGAAATGCCGACGACGATGAAAAGCGTAAGGCAGTATTCACCAGTGCTCTCTTTGGAGCCACCGATCGGGTAGAAAGCCATGACCGCTATCACGGTTGCCCCGAGCAATGGCATCGACGGCGAACCGGCGGCTTCAATGGCCGCCTTGATCTTGTCCATCCCCTGTTCACGACGAACGACGAAGCCTTCAGCCACGACAATTGAGTTATCGACCATCATCCCCAGGGCGATAATCAGGGCGCCCAATGACATGCGTTGCAGGTCGATTCCCATGATCGCCATAACGATGAGTGTCCCAAGGATGGTGAGCACCAGGTCGATACCGATCAGGGTGCCCATGCGCCAACCCATGGAGAGGGCCAGAACGACCAGCACGATGGCTACGGCTTCAGCCAGATTGATGAAGAAGCCGTTGACAGAGTCCGAGACCACATCAGACATCCAGTGGACATGGTGAGTCTCCAGGCCAATCGGCAATTCTTTCTCGAGCTCGGCCATCCGCGCGTCGACATTGCGACCGACATCGACGATGTTGGCACCGGCGACGTTGGTGATCGAGATTGCCAGGGCCGGTTTGCCATCCAGGCGCATCAGGGTCGGCGGCGGATCCTGGTAGCCGCGCTTGACCGTGCCGATATCACGAATCCGGATCAGCTCATCGCTGCTTTGTAACGGCTGTCCCTTGTCGAGACTTTGCAGGCTATCTGTCAAAGATGGGTGAATGGCCAGCTCAGAAATATCCTCAGGAGAGCGGAACTCGCCGGTTGGCGCAATCCGCACCCGCTTCTGCTGCACATCAACGCTGCCGGCATCGACCACCATATTCTGCTGCTGCATGGTGGAGATAATGCTCTTGTCAGAAATACCGAGCTGGCTCAGCTGGGTCTCGGAGGCTTCCAGGTAAATCACCTTCGGCTGCACCCCCCAGAGCTCGACCCGGGCCACACCTTCAACCAGGCTCAGCTCTTTTTTCAGGCCCTTGGCCGCATCTTCCATCTCGGCGTAGGAGTAGCCATCGCCGGTGATCGCCATCAGCAGACCGTAAACATCGCCGAAATCATCGTTGACGATCGGTCGGCTGCAGCCGGGAGGCAGCGACCCCTCGACCTCGCGGACCTTGCGGCGCATGTCATCCCAAATCTGCGGCAGCTTGTCCGACCAGTACTGGGTTTTGATGTTGACCCAAATCTGTGAGTAACCAGGTGCGGAAAACGACTTGAGATAGTCGATGGTCTTGAGCTGTTGCAGAGCGATCTCAATACGATCAGTCACCTCGAGTTCGACTTCAGCAGCACTGGCTCCCGGGTACTGGGTGACGATGACCGCGGTTTTGACGCTATAGTCCGGGTCCTCGAGCTGACCCAGGGAGAAGAAACTGGCGAGGCCGCCGACGACC
>NODE-901-length-10323-cov-35.0854_pt1 | contig 10323 bp, 10 predicted proteins | sample MGYA00139097_ERZ477577 | MGnify/ENA metagenome assembly ERZ477577 | reverse complement strand
GACCTTTCGATATCCCCACGGCTGGTGATACGATATTTGATGTTTATGTTTGTGATGTGTGATGTGAGATCTCATCTATCACATGAGGTATCTATAAATGCAAGCTGTTGCTGCTGCTCAGAGCTGTTGCTGCTGCTCCGAGCTGTTGCTGCTGCTCTCAAAGCTTACAAGAGGTATCGCAATCTGTTACACGAGGCATCAATAAATGCAAGCTGTTGCTGCCATCGCAATGCACATTATTGGATACCTCTATCGTGATGGAGAGATGGGTTTTCCACAAGACTTTGACAAAGCAATGGAGCTCTGGCTTCGGGCAGGAGAGCTTGGGTATGCTGCATCGTATGGCAGCATTGGTAATGCTTATAAATTTGGAGAAGGTGTAGAAAGGGACACGAAGAAGGCTAAACATTACTGGGAGCTTGCAGCTAAGAGAGGGGACGTGGAGGCAAGGCATAATCTTGGCGTCAATGAGGGGAATGCGGGCAATATTGACAGGGCTGTAAAGCACTTCATGATTTCAGCTATTGCTGGATTGGATGAATCTGTGAAGGAGATCCAAAAATGCTTTATGAAAGGGTATGCAACAAAAAATGATTTTGAGAATGCTTTGCGATCTCACAAAGAGTCTAAAGACGAGATGAGGAGTGATCAGAGGGAGGCAGCTGATGCATTCTATGGTCATAACGAGTGGATATGGCATGGGGAATTATCTGAAGCAGCTGAAAGAGCAAATTACATTATCTTTAGCGCAAATATGGAGTAACGGAAACGTCCAATCGACAGTCAACCAAGCATGAAAGTCCAACTGATAATCCATAACAGAAGTAATTGTACCCATCTGCACTCGAAATAGGCTTCACGTCATCTGCAGTCAGCTTCCTGCTGAGCATATAACTACTGCTGTTGGGCAAGAACGTATGCAACCTGTTGTTACTCCAATTGTGCGTTGTGGGTACCGGTCTCTTCACAGGTCCCCAAGCAAGGACGACAATAGGCTCTGGTGCTCTTAGCTGCGAACGCCGAGACCTTTAACACTTGGGACCCCACCAACAACTATTCAAACGTACCACTAGCACAGAATCCAGGTGCAATCATTAGGAAATGCGAGAGGACACGACTACTACGACAGATCACACAGATCACACAACCGTATCGCCGTGGCATTGACCCTGTTACGTTGAAATGACCACGCCCTACCACTTGGCTAAATAGTCGTGAGAGTACTCATTAAACATATATGTCCCCTGTGACGTAACGTCTCAGGGACGTGTCCACGGAGCATACGCAGGTGTCACACCCCAAAGACACGGGGATATGCAATAACAAACATCAAATGCGCCCACGACTGCGTCAAATCTAACCTCAGGGTATGCCCCCATTCTACATAGTAGCAAGAGCCATTGCCACTTGTGCGACCCGTTCTAAAAGTCGACATCAAGGCTGAAGACTTGGCACTCCCTTTTCACACCTATGCCCGCTTTTGCGTATTCACCAACGCGTCTTTCGAAAAAGTTCGTCTTCCCTTGAAGGCTTATCATCTGCATCCATTCAAAAGGGTTGATGGCAAAGTAACACTTGCGGCATCCGATTGCTTGCAATAGCCTGTCGGCACAGAACTCAATGTACTTGCACATGAGATTTGAATTGATACCAATAAGGTCGACGGGCAGTGCACTGCATACAAATTCCTTTTCTATCTCGGTTGCGTCTCTAATGATTTCAATGACCCGGTCATCCGATAGCTTGTTGACTAACTTGGAGTAGATGAGAACTGCGAAATCACAATGCAAACCTTCGTCGCGAGATATGAGTTCATTCGAGAAACAGAGACCGGGCATGAGACCACGTTTCTTGAGCCAGAATATAGCACAGAAAGATCCCGAAAAGAACACCCCTTCAACTGCCGCAAAGGCAATAATTCTCTCTGCGATTGAAGCATTCAACGGATCACACCACCTGAGGGCCCAATCGGCCTTTTTTTTAATGCATGGGATCTGTTCAATCGCATTGAACAACTTGTGCTTTTCCTCTTCGTCTGCGATAAATGTGTCTATGAGCAAGGAATAGGTTTCCGAATGCACATTCTCCATGGCAATCTGGAATCCGTAGAAGGAACGAGCCTCTGGCAGAGTGATCTCCGTGGCGAAGTTACACGCCAGGTTTTCGTTGACAATGCCATCCGCCCCAGCGAAGAAAGCGAGGATCGTCGAAATGAAATGCTTTTCATCCGGATGGAGACTGTTCCAGTCATTTTTGTCTGCTGCCAGATCAATTTCCTCCGCGCTCCAAAATGAGGCTTGTGCTTTTTTGTACATCTCCCAGATGTCTACTTCCCTGATAGGATACAGTGAGAACCGATCCATCTTGCCCATCAGCAGGGGCTCGTTTTCAATTTGATCCGTCATGGTTTACTTGTTTGCCGCGGCTAAATGAGTGTTACCTGTCCTACCCACCTCACTCAGGTCTGTCACACCAACACAAATCTACTACCTGGGTAGGACACTGTATGTACTGCTTTATAGGCTGTTGGAGCTGCCTTCTATTCATGCCCATGCAGCTCTCGGTGTGTCTGCTGACCCCCTTCACCCTGCCCAAACCTGTTGGAATTTTAGGCGAAATTGAGCAGCACACACACATCTACTAATCACGACATCAATTGCCCCGGGGCAGTTCATCGGGCATTCGTCCCTTTTAGCAGTGCAAGCAGGTCAGTGAAAATCGGACAACCACTATCAAGGCGCGGCGCGTTCTGGAAGTACCAACAGCTTCCAGCAGCTCAAAGCAGTGGCCGCTGCCAACCTACATGGGGCAAGAGGTGGTTCAAGAATGAATGAAGCAGAGGATAGAAGCTCAGGAGCAGGAACTCTGCTGAATGCTTCAGCAACGGAAGTGCTTGGCACATAAAATTGATTACAAATAACACAAACATACATGGAGGAGATGTTTGTTGTTAAACGCGATGGGACGAAGCAGAGGTTCTCCGTTGACAAGACACGGAACAGACTGGAACAGCTCTGCCACGGCCTCGACAAGAAAGTACGTTACAAATCAATGTTATCATACCACGTGTTACTACCCCTCACCAGCAGTCACTTGCGGCATCGGCTGTTATTGTGTCCTTTAACTCAACACCATTTCCTATTTTCAGATGTTGTCGGATGATGTGGTTTTGCAGAGAATTTGTGAAGGTCTTCCTCGGGGGATAAAAACTTCGGTTCTGGATGACCTTATTGCACAGACCGTGGCATCGTTTGCCACACAACATTCCGACTTTGTTCTTTTGGCAGGTCGTGTGGAGGTTTCCAATTTACACAAGACAACAGAGCCTCTTTTTTCCTCGGTAGTGGATTTGTTGTACAACCACAAGAACCCCAACACCAACAGAGACGCCCCCTTGGTATCCTCAGAGTTGCACCTTGCGGTCCAAGCACACAAGAGCCTGCTTGATGACACAATTGTTTCTGCCCGTGATTACAGCTTCGATTACTTCGGAATAAAAACCCTCAAGAAATCTTACCTGTTGAGCTCTGCCGAGGGACACATTTTTGAGAGACCCCAATATTTGTTCATGCGTGTGGCACTTGGGATTCACATGCATGATATCAAATCTGTGATAGAAACGTATGATTGCCTCTCCCAGCAGTTCTTCATCCACGCGACACCAACTCTGATGAATGCCGGGACAGGTTACCCTCAGTTGTCATCTTGTTTTCTCACGTGTGTGGAAGAGGACTCGATTGATGGTATATACGACACCCTAAAGGATTGCGCCATTATAAGCAAATACGGTGGTGGCATTGGACTGGGAATCAGCAACGTCAGAGCCGATCGAAGCTACATCAATGGAACCAATGGTGTTGCAAATGGCATCGTGCCAATGCTTCGGGTTTTCAACAACAGCGCTAGGTACGTTGATCAGGGCGGCGGGAAGCGAAAAGGAAGCATTGCCGTGTACATTGAACCGTGGCATCAAGACGTTTTTTCGTTCCTTGATCTTAAAAAGAATAGCGGAAACGAAATGGAACGAGCGCGCGATTTATTCTATGCTCTCTGGATGCCTGATTTGTTTATGGAGCGTGTTGAGGCCGATCTCGATTGGACACTATTCTGTCCGAACGAATGCAAGAACCTAGAGATGAGCTGGGGGCGAGAATTCCGGTTTCTGTATGAGCAGTATGAACGCGAAGGAAAGGGTCGTAGCACTATCAAGAGTCGTCAGCTCTGGTTTGCAATCATTGAAGCTCAAGTCGAAACTGGCACACCGTTCATTCTATACAAGGACCACTGCAACAGAAAATCAAACCAACAAAATCTCGGAACTATTAGGTGCTCTAACCTGTGCGCGGAGATTGTGCAGTACACCTCAAGTGACGAGATTGCGGTGTGCAATTTAGCAAGCATAAATCTCCCAAAATTTGTCAGCTCTACGTCGGCCACATTTGACTTCGACAAGCTCAGACAAGTCGCAAAAGTCGCAACTACAAATCTGGACAAGATCATCAATCGTAATTACTACCCCCTCGAAAAGGCAGAGAAATCAAACCAGAGTCATCGACCAATCGGCATTGGTGTGCAGGGTCTAGCTGACGTTTTCCAGATGATGCATCTTCCATTTGAATCTCCCAAGGCTCATCAGCTGTGTGTGCATTCTGACTATTTTAATTTGTTTGGGTATGAAACGGCGCGACTCACACACTTCCCAATATTCTATCCAGTAACAAAGGCATCTTCGAGACTATCTATTATGGGGCTTGTGAGGCATCTGTAGAGCTAGCCCAGTTGCATGGACCATACAAAACATTCCAGGGTTCGCCGGCAAGCAGGGGCAAACTTCAATTTGATATGTGGGGCACAGCTCCGGAAATGTGGGACTGGGACGCACTGAAAAGCAAAATAGCAGTTCATGGGTTGCGCAATTCGCTCCTTGTGGCATCAATGCCCACTGCTTCCACCGCCCAGATTTTGGGAAACAATGAGAGCACAGAGCCTTTCACCTCGAACATGTACGTCAGACGGTACGTCATCGAGCTCAAACCTGTGCTGCCTGTTGCAACCAACAATTTCTCACTTTCGGGCACGTGACTCTATTAGCGTCAACGCTGGCGAATTCATTCTTCCAAATAAGCACCTAATCAAAGAACTCTCGAGAAAAGGTCTTTGGACCGAACAAGTCCAAAACAAAATGATTGCCAACAAGGGGTCTATTCAGTCCATCACAGCCATCCCACAGAGCATCCGAGCTATTTACAAAACCTCGTGGGAAATACCACAGAGAACTATCCTCAAACAGGCGGCTGACAGGGGTCCCTTCATATGCCAAAGTCAGAGCATGAACATACACATGGCAGAACCAAGCGTGTCCAAGTTAACATCACTCCATTTCCATGCCTGGAAAATCGGCCTAAAGACTGGCGTTTATTACCTTCGCACAAAACCCAAAGCAGATGCAATACAGTTCACCGTTGATCACGATGCATTGACTCGGAAAGAGGGGGAAATCGAGAGAGTGGACAAGGAGGCAGTGGCCGCTTGTAGTTTGGCTCCAGGAGAAGGAAACGACGACAATGAATGTTGTTTTTGTGGGGCGTGAATTGGTGAACGGACATCGGGCTTGTCTCAGGGAATACGTGTGTGTAATAATTTGGAAAGTTGCTAAAGAAACAGATGTGTAATAGAGACCAACACCCCGACCAGACAAGAAACAAAAGGGTCCAAGAGATCGACGTTTTCAAATCCTTCACTGACTTGATCAGACACGAGTCCAAACCCAACCACCGTGTGACATTCAGCCCGTTCCTACTCATCTAGTGGCCCACACATACACTCTCCACCTCCCGAGTTTCATCACTGCCCCACTGTTCGTTTACGCTTCCCTGCATTGTGTCTAGTTTCAAAAGCGAACAGGGATGCATTGTTCCTTACGATGTGGTAAAACGCGGACAAGCTGTCGCATGTTTCAACGTAGACACGCCAATCTCTTTTAGTGCAACACCGATCACCAATCCAGCCGAGGATACTAGGTATCATGCAATGCAGAGCCGCAGGTCTTCCTCTGTGGCTATTGTTGTAGAAACATCCCAGGTGAAACTTCATTATTTTTCGAACAGCCGCCGTAGGAAAACCGCTGTGTCTTGAAAGACGGTTGATTCCTAACAGAGACGTCAACGTGCATCCTTCAATGGTACAGTCAAAAAAGTTCTGGGGTGGACCCGACAAGGAGACCAGCGTATGATTCGAATTATGTGTTGCATCAATGCTCGACAAATTGCCTAGCAAATGCTGGAACAACGACCACCCTTTTTCTGTGATGGCAACGTTGCCATCTAGAGAAACCAACCGTAGTTTGTTGTTGCTTAGCAGTCCCTTTGCCAAAACGCTAACACCCGAGTCACCAATGCAGTTATCCTTCAAATTAAGATGCAGAAGGCAATTGCTGGGCTCACGAAGCAAATCTGCCAGTGCAAGGCATGCCTCGTCACACGTCCCGGTCGATTTCAAGTCTAACCGAGTGAGACGTTTCAAAGATTGATCCTTGTAAGGACGCAATAAAGCACACACACCCCGACTTCCCACAGGCACGTAGTTGAGTGAAAGTCTTCTAGTTTTGTGATAAGGCAATTTCAACAACAGACCCAGGCTCTTGCATCCGTTCACGCCAATCCCGACGTTATGGCTCAAGTCTATGAAGGATGGGGTTGATTGATCGATGTGCCAAGAACTCGCAAGAGCTCGTATGTGGGTAGAATTGATGTCGCAATCACGAAGTTGAAGCTTTGCCAAGTCGCCTCGCAACGCAGCGATCAGGATGTATAACGAACTCGATAGATCAATCGAATCAATTGTCACATTTCTCATGGAAATGCAACCTGCAAGACCTTTCGCCAGAACACTCCATTCGGCTCTATCACTGACAACGCAGTTATCCAATCGCAACGTTTCAATGTTTGAATTACCACGCCAAAAACGGCCCATCAAAAGGGAGAATCTTTCGCGCCGCCAAAAAACTGCATTACGAAAAGTCAGTGAATTGAGTGAGTCATTGTAACTCAACCCTTGTGCAAGTGCACCTAGAGCTCCAATTTGAACATCCTCATCAATCAGTGGATTGAATGAAACATCCAAAGCTCGAAGGTTGGTGTTTCGCCGGATGCTCTCCCCCAACTCTTCCCATTTTATTGTGCTTGATGGAAAATTCTCGCAATCCCACCTCACACACACTCTCAACAATCTGGGATCGTTAGCGAGCAGACAAGCAAATGGAATGCGGTTATTCTCCATGACGACAATGCAATGGAGGGGATTATGGTGTTGCCGCAAAAAACATGAAGCTACAGCAGCATCTATTGAATGCCTCTGTGGTGCATAGCCACAAGGCGCCAGCACCGACCTGTGTCCAAGGGAGTTGCTGTGAAGCAGTAACAAGTAGTTGGGCGGAAGCAGCTACCTGGGGTAGGGCCTCAAGCCGAGACCACAGTTGCAACTGCTTTTCCCCCGCCATTTTCTGTTGGGCAATAAACTGAGCCCCCCAACTTTTTCGGCCAACCTAAAAAGGCCTCTAACAAGACGGAGCCTACCATACCAATAGCTATGTTGACACTCAGACTCAGAAGAGCAACCCAACCACTCAAGGAGCAGCAACTCCAAGGCAAGAAGGTCCAAGCTGTTGATGCAGCGCTAGCAGGCAAATAGCAGTTGGCAGGGCGTCATAGATTGGCAGCAGGTGCTGCTAGTTTCGAGTGAGCAGTAGCAACCAACGCCTCCTCCTTTGGTCATAAAATAGTGTGACTATCACTCAACTTTCATCACAAATATTCTGGCATCTACAAACAAACATCACCTCCCACATCTCACCGTCTCCCGTGAGCTCTTTTTTGGTAAACGACTTTTGACCACCAATCAGAAGCAAACGAGTAACACCGTTGATTCGCAAAGCTAAATGACAATGAGACGTGCCTCAATCGATGATCCAGAATGTCTCCAAGTCAAATTGCTAAGCAAATTTGCCACCATGCCCTCGCGCAGAACGTGCCTCTCTGCAGGGTACGATCTGTCAAGCGCCGAGAAAACTACAGTGCCTTCCGGCGGCCGTGCAGTAGTCGCGACTGACTTGAGTATTGCCTGTCCCGAAGGGACGTATGCCAGAATAGCGCCGAGGAGGTGAGTTCGGTGCACTGGCACCTCGGGCACTTGGCATTGCTGTAATGAGTAAAATTTAACATTCGAACATTCCGCCCTTTCCAGTGGTCTGGCTGTTCAAAATATGATCAGCTGTGGCGCTGGAGTCATCGATGCTGATTATCGTGGCAATGTGAGTGCTGTGCTCTTCAACTTCGGAACAGGGGATTTTGAAGTAAACATTGGTGATCGCATCGCACAACTGATCTTGGAACGGGCAAGCTTGGCGCCGGCTATCGAGGTGGACGAGCTAACAAAAACACAGCGCGGAGAAAGGGGATTCGGCAGCACAGGCATCAGGGCGAAGACACCAAGCAAGAAAGATTCGTCGTGCCCAAACCAAAGCATTTTTGTGAGGTCTCCAGACAAGAAGATCATCACGATTACATTTAACCCCTCAAAGACCGTTTCTCAGGTCAAGGACGACATCGAACAAAAGCTAGGAATGGACCGGAGCGACTATTTGTTGTACAGGGACGACAAGGATGTGTGGTGCAAAAGGCTCGACAATGAGAAATTTTCACTGTCTGATTATGGAATTGACAGGAACTCCAGATTGATTGTAAAAGTACCAATGCGTGTGGGAGACACAGCTTGAGGAAAAGAAAGAGCAAGGCGGCGCCGAAGCTGTTACTGGGACAGAGAAGCAGACACCAATGCAGCTTACGAGACGACTTAATGCAGCTCTATAGCAGGTTGGCATGGGAGTATGTATGGTCTTGCAGGTCTTATTACGTGTTGCAGCAGTTGCAGCACCTTTGAGCTTGTTATCATTTACAATGTAATATAATTAGTCTTGATTCAGTCAGCCCATGAAGTATTATACCATTGCAACAATTATTAACTTAGCAATATTTAACTTATTCTTATGCAACATGACATGTATTTATCTTCCCTTATTATGCCCATACTCGCAATCGAAGCACAATACCCGCCCATTCTTGTAAATCTTTTTGGTAACATCCCTTTTCTTACACTTGAGACACGCCCTCAAAGTCTTCTTATAAGAATCCCTGCTGGCGTGACCCTTCATTCCACGGGCACGTCGAGCATGACACTGGAGCACGACATCCCCAAAACTATAAGGATCAGGAACGTTGTCTTGGGGATAGCCGTTTTCATTCAATTCGAACCACCTGCTCTCAATCATGTCTCGATGTTCTCGCCTTCGCGCCCTGACCATGGAGATTGTATCCCCATCCCCTCGCTGGGGGTATTTCATGTACCGCTTCTTGCACTCCGCCTCAAATTTGCGCTCCCTGTATCCTTTCCTGTAACTCGCATCGACATCCAATCGTTGTTTTGTATCCTCCTCAGTCTCACGGGATAGTTTCCGGCGTCTGCTCTCGGCCCTTTTGGCCGATATTTTTCTACGCTCCTGTGGGGTCATGGCAAGCCTGCGCTTCTTTTCTTGGGACGTCTTAATTGCTCTGTTCATCTTTTTAATTCTCTCAAATGTTGCGTCGGCGGAGTCAGAGAGCTTTGGCGGTACATAGTTCACGCCGTTTGTTGTGCATCTATTGCGACGGTCGAGCTCCATTTCCAAGAATTTTTCTGGGTAGTGTTTGAAGGTGCGCTTGAAAGCACAGCAGGAAGCCCGACCTTCTTCCGTGTCTAGCAAGGGATCGAGTTGTGAAGGATCTGTTATCAATGACCGGGTGGCATCATAGTCGAAGAGTATTGAGAGAGGATAAGAGGAGCTCATGTTAGATGCGGCCAATCTACGCGTCCGATCCGCGTTGGAATGCCGGGTTGTTGCAAATCAGGGTATACTCTGCTGCTACAAAGCTGTTGCTGCTGCTTCGGCAGAGTTCCTCTGCTGCTCCTACTCCCCGCTGCTTTGAGCTGTTGGAGGCTGTTGGTACTGCTGTAGGTCAGCGCCGCTGCTTGAGCTGGGAGGCTGTTGGTACTGCCGGCAACGCCTAAACGTTGGGGCGGACTCTGCTGAAGCAGCAGCAACGCTTCTGTTCGTTGAGCCATGCTGTTGGAGGTAAAGTTCGGAGGCTGTTGGTACTCGGCTATACCCCTACCCAACATTTCATCGAGATACAGAGGCGGCCGTTGCTTTGGTCTTTTCAATGCTGCTCATTTTAGGCGCCCTTCGGCGGAGGTGGCCAAAAAAATTTGTGTATGTCATGGTGAGGCTTT
>NODE-900-length-10336-cov-12.1347_pt1 | contig 10336 bp, 9 predicted proteins | sample MGYA00139097_ERZ477577 | MGnify/ENA metagenome assembly ERZ477577 | reverse complement strand
GGCCACTGACAGCAAAACTGGTTCCATGGAGTATGGTCCTCTTTTACCAGATCCCGGCTATTTGATTACCACATGAGGGGCATGAACCAGCCTTCATGCCGTTTTCGATGACGGTGAAACCACGGCGGCGGATAACCGTTTTATGGCACTCATCACACCGGGTGCACTCCCCCCTGCCGTCACCAACATTGCCGACATAAACATGTTTTACCCCTGCATCAAGCCCTATATCTCTGGCGTGCTGCAACTGGGCGGGATGAGTCGGCGGCCGGTCCAGCATACGGTGCATCGGCCTGAATCCGGAAATATGCCAGGGAATTTCAGGATCCACATCAACAATAAATTCAGCGATGTCGAGGATCTCCTCATCTGAGTCATTCAAACCAGGTATCAACAATGTCGTCACCTCCACCCAGATTCCCTGTTCTCTGAAAAACCGTACATTTTCAAGAACCTGGTTCAGCCGTGCACCACAAACTTTCCGATAGAAATCATCACGAAACGACTTGATATCTATATTTATCGCATCAAGAACGGGAATAAGCATCCCGGCTGCTTCATGACTCATGTAGCCGTTTGATACAAAAATATTTCTCAAATCCAGATCTTTTGCTGCAAGACAACAATCGTAAGCGAACTCGAAAAAAACCGTCGGCTCAACGTAGGTATAGCTGATCGATTCGCACCCACCGCTTAATGCAGCCTGCGCTATCTCCTTCGGTGATTTGCTCACATAAACTGCTCGGCCATGGACAGAGTCGACTTGTGATAGAGAATGGTTCTGGCAATGGAGGCATTTGAAATTACACCCGGTTGTCGAGATAGAATAGGTGCGTGTGCCCGGTAAGAAATGAAAAAGTGGCTTTTTCTCAACAGGGTCTATCTGTTCTGCTGAAATTTTACCATAAACCAGACTGACCAGTGTTCCATCTCTGTTCTCACGTACACCACAGATCCCACGTCTGCCCGGTTTTATCCGGCATTGGTGCATGCAGAGTCCGCAGATCACCTCCACGCCACTCTTATTATAGAAAAAGGCCTCTTTTATGTTCATTTTTTATCCAGTAGTTTTTCATTCTCAGATCATTTATACAAATACACCTCTATGGGGAGCGTGGGTAGCGAACCCAGTCCTCACCGTGCTTCAGGTAATACGGTCGAAATCGACTTTTATAACTCATGGCTGAGACGCCCTCTATATAATAACCGAGATAGAGATACCCTATCGATTTTTGCAGGCAGAAATCAATCAGAGTGAGAATATTGAATGTTCCCAGGCTCCTCTTTGACTCAGCAGTATCAAAATAGAAGTAAACCGCATTCATCCAGTTCTCACCGATGTCAACAATCCCGTTGGCAAGTAGACGTCCTCCTGCGCGATAGTGAAACTCCAGAGAGTTGACAATATGATTGAGGAAGAAGCCGGAATAATAGCCGATGGCGGTATTATTCTTTTGTGGATAACGTTTCTGGAGAAAATGTTCACACAGTTCGAGATTTTCCTCTGTCATCCTTACAGAGTTCAGGGTGACTGAAAGATCGCTGTTTTTTTTAAGGGCCCGGCGCTGATCCCTGTTGGGCTTAAACTCAGCAGGATTAAGTCGAATTGGTATACAGGCGCGGCAGGATTCACAACGCATGGTATAGAGGCTGTTGCCGTTGCGACGATACCCCGCCGCAAGAAAGAGTTCCATGATATGGTCGGTCAGGGGACCAAAAAGAGCCTGGTAAAATGTTGCTTTAAAGGGGAGCTGATAGGGGCACTCCATCGACATGTTAATAAAATATCGATCGAGCTGCTGTTCAATCAGCGCAAACGACTGCCCACATTGACGATCATATCGAGACGCCACAACCGCCCCCCCTTTACACTAAGCCTATACCAGCCCCTGATCCAGCATCGCATTAACCACTTTGACAAAACCGGCAATATTGGCACCGGCGACATAGTTACCCGATACGCCATAGGTATCAGCAGCGTCGATGCAGGTCTCATGGATCGACTTCATAATATGCTTCAGGCGTGCATCAACCTCCTCTCGGGGCCATGCAAGCCGCATAGAATTTTGCGCCATCTCAAGCCCTGAAACTGCGACGCCCCCCGCATTCGCCGCTTTCCCGGGGCCATAAAGAATTTTATTGTCGATAAACTGGTCTACCGCTCCAGGAACAGACGGCATATTGGCCCCTTCACTTACCAGGTAAACTCCGTTTTTCAGCAGATTTGCCGCATCCACTTCGTTGATTTCATTCTGCGTGGCACATGGCATCGCACACTCTGCCTGATGATCCCAAAGAGGATTGAAATCAAGGTGCGGATCGACCGGTACGTAAACCGCATTTGCATACTTATTAACGTACTCGCTGATTCTTCCGCGCCGGATATTCTTCAGATCCATGATATATGCCAATCGTTCACTGTCAATCCCCTCTTCATCAAAAACATAACCAGATGAATCAGACATGGTCAGGACCTTACCGCCCAGCTCGAGAATCTTCTCAGTGGTAAATTGAGCAACATTCCCTGAACCTGAAACAAGACAGGATTTCCCTTCGAATGTCTCACCCCTGGTCTGAAGCATTTCTGCAGCAAAATAGACATTACCATAGCCGGTTGCCTCGGGTCTGATCAGACTGCCCCCCCAGTTCAAACTCTTCCCGGTGAGAACGCCGGTGAACTCGTTACTGAGTTTTTTATACATACCAAACAGATAGCCGATCTCTCGAGCACCTACACCGATATCACCTGCCGGAACGTCAGTATTGGGTCCAATATGGCGGAACAGTTCTGACATGAACGACTGGCAAAAACGCATAACTTCATTGTCTGATTTCCCTTTTGGGTCGAAATCAGAACCTCCTTTTCCACCTCCCATGGCAAGCGTTGTCAATGAATTTTTGAAGACCTGTTCAAAGGCCAGAAACTTGATAATACCTAAGTTCACAGAAGGGTGAAATCGTAATCCTCCCTTATAAGGCCCAATGGCACTGTTCATTTCCACGCGAAACCCGCGGTTAACCATCACCTGCCCGTTGTCCCCCATCCAGGGAACCCTGAACATTAAGACCCGTTCAGGCTCGGTAATCCTCTCCAGCACAGCCTGCTGACGATATTCAGGATTTCGTTCCAGTACAGGTTTCACGGTTTCAACGACCTCTTCCACAGCCTGATGAAATTCATTCTGCTCAGGGTCTCTTGTCTGTATCAGTTCAACAATCTGCTCCATATTCAATCTCCTTTTTGATACTCTCTAAGGTCATTCTTCCTCACTGCACATCCTATTGATCAAATCTTCGCGGTACATTATTATTCCACGGGAGTCACGCCCCTCGCACTTAATCGTCAAGCTGTAATTCAACCTGAGGTGTCGGACCCAGGTACCGTCATGTTTCGGTTCCATACTGTTAAACCAGGACCAGTCTATCTTATCTTCATTATCCCTGGCACCTGAACCATCATTAACATCGACCGTTAAGTAAGGGATGCCAAGAGAGGTTATATTCTGGAAGAAATGTGACCCCTGTGATGGGTCTGCCCTCAGGAGACTGCTCCGCACTTCTACAAAGGCCTTAACCCTGGAAATGTCGCTCCATTGCACAGGTATCCCCAGCCAGTGGTCAGCTGTGCCCCAGCGACCAGGCCCAACAAGAAGAAAACTCCTCCCTTCAGCACTCAGCTTTCGGTTCAGCAGTCCTATCTCCCGGGCAATCTCTTTTGTTGCAGCCGGCTCAAAGCAATCAGGTTTTACATAAATGATATCAAAAATATCTGATAGCCGCCCATGCCCCAGGGACTGGGTAGAATAGCAAATTGACTGGTCTATCTCATGATCACAAATTCCCACATCAGCGCGCTCGCTCCCGGTCACCATCGGCCGAATCTGAAGAAGATAGAATATACTCTCAGGCAGCGTCTCTCCCAGTTGCACGGCAAACTCTATTTCAACCTCACTCCCCATACCCGAACGGCCAATCGAGAGCAGTTCTGAGAGAACCTCGGCAAGAGGATATGACGAATATTTAAGAAGCTGGGCAAAGGTCAAAATTTTCAGTCCTGGCATGTCAACATCCCGAATTCTGTTTTCCTCCGGGATGTATGTTGATGACAGCATCTGAACGGGCCTATCAGCAGCCACGTCCTGGACCTCATAACGGATCAAGTTGGCGTTATAGCGATTCAGACAATGGTCATTCTGCATATCGAGTCCATAGAACTGTCGCTGACAATTCTCGAGAATATCCTCAACCGTTGAAAACTGTATCAATTTCTGCGGGTGGGCTGGAGAGAACCTTAAATTTTTCTCCCCTTCAACAACGGTTTTGCCAATACCAAGTGCTATATGGGCAATACCATCTTCTGGTTTCATGTCCTGAACAGGGTAATAGTTGTGTGACTGAGCAACCCCTGACAGGGCCGGATACCATTTCCCGTTATGGTCGGCACCAATCATCTGCTGGACAATCACTGCCATGGAATCCTCCATGCTGTTGGAACCTGAGCGGGAAAAAGCCTGGGGGCTTTCAAACCAGGTCGAAGCATACACCAGTTTTACCGCACACTCTAGCTGCGTCAGTCGTTCAGAGAAATCCGGGTGGTTATTTGTAAGAAAATAGGTTGAGTAGAGCCCGGCATACGGTCGAAAATGGCCATCTTCCAGAAGGCTTGAGGATCTTACAGACAGCGGAAAATCACATTTTGCAAGGAATGCCTCCAGTTCCTGACTCAACCAGGATGGCAAGTAGGCATCGAGAAAAAGGTCCGCAATCTGTTCATCATCGGTATTTTCAAACGGAGAGAAAAGATTCTGGCTGACAAAATCATCAAAACCATCAGAAGAAATAACCATCGTTCTAGGGATAACCACCGGGTAATTTGACAGTATCGAATCACCTGAACCGGGCCGCTGCAGGCAGGACCACATAAAGGCAAGACCGCGCGCCTTACCCCCAATTGGTCCGTCTCCAACCTTGACAAATTCGTTAACTTCGGGATCGTATGCGTCCTTACTGAATCGTGTTATAACCCCCTGTTGTCTCAATTTCCTCAGTGACCGGACCTTGAAAATGATATCTTCCCGCATTTCGGTAACTTTATTGATATCACCTATAAAATCGCGGTGAAGGCGGCGTGCCAGTCCCACCTCTGAGCGGGCCATCATCCAGTTTGAAAAGTGATTCCGTAAGGCATGATACTGCAGTGATTCATCGGGTATCGTATAAAGCGCCTTTTCAAACTCGACAATATTTGAGACGCTGCATATGGCGGAAGCATCAGGATTTCGAAAAACAAAATCACCAAAACCCAGATATGTCAGGAAAAAGTTATGCAACTCTTTATAACTATCAGGAGATTGTTTGGAGATGAAGACTGCTGGGATAGACTCTGCCCTAATCTTATTGACGCTTTCCGTCGACAACATCAGCAACGGCAGGTCCGGAATCTCCTCCCTGACAACGGCAAGGAAATTCTCTCCGGCCCGAGGATCTATCTTACCATTCCGGGGAAAACGGGCATCTGTAATAATAGCGAAGAGATAGGGCTTATAAACTTCATACAATTCCATCGCCTCTTCATAGGTGCGGGCCATTAAAATTTTAGGCCGGGCCCTCATTCTGAGAAGACGATGACGCTCATTGATGCTTTCATCAAGGACAGCCTGGGTCTGCTTGACAACCTCCCGATAAATTGCCGGAAGAAAAAGGGCGCTGTAATCCGGAGAATCCTCCACATAGATAATGACACGCACCATGGCCCGGGCAGTGTCGTTATCAACATTGGAGTGATCTTCAACATTCTTGACTATTGACATCAATAGATCATCCTCACAGCACCAGAGAAAAATATTATCGATGTAATTGCTGTTGAACCGTTCAGGAAGGGAATAGATTGTTCTCAGGTTGTGGGCCAGCAGGATCACCTTCAGGTCCGGTCGAATCGCTTTAATTTCCTTACCGAGATCAAAGGCGTCCATCCCCTCAAGAAAGGGCATCGTAACAACGAGATCAAAATGTTTATTCCTCAGGCTTTCAAGGGCCTCCGCCCCTGTTGATACCCGTGTAAACTTAGGGGCTTTGCTGAGGTTTAAGCCATGGTACTCATGAATGATCTTTGTGGTTATACTGCCATCCTCTTCCATTATGAACGCATCATAGAGGCTCGAGACCAGAAGAATCTCCTGAACCTTGAACGGCATCAACTCATGAAAAATTTTGAAATGGGGATCAAAAGCTGTTGGAAGGATCGCTGGATGTACAGCCATGTTTCACCACTGGAGTGATAATTATTCTGGACAAATCACAAAAACCGCATAGTCAGATTCGATCTTTCTAAAGAGCGTCATGCAAAGCGCCAGAGTATAGCAATACTCTATAACCGATCGGTAAAAAAATAAAACCGAATCCTCTCATGATAGCGCTTTTTATCATTCACCTCCCCGAAACTGATAAATCAGCGGGTGATAGATCACCATCAAGAGAAACACTGCCATGAAAATTATACTCAGCCGACCAGACCATAAACGAAGTCGAGCCGCAGGTAGCGCGAGCCCGCTTCTGCATCCCGACAACATTGCAATTCCAGTGGTGATTCCAGCAAGAACAGCACCATGAAGAAAGAAATAGAGCGGGTACCCGATTAAAAGATATGGTGATTTCAGCAGGTCAAATGGACAGCGGTGATGGGGCATCGCATAGATATATGGGCTGGTGAAGATGGTAATAACCACCAAAGAAAAAAAATAGAAAATGAGCCATAATCCGATGGAAATCCAAGAGATATATGCTGGAACAGCATCAGTGTCATTTTGGTACTGACTCAGCTTAAAACTCAAAGCGGCCAGTACCATCGCCACCGCCCCATAAAGGGCAAGCAAACCTGATGACGGCATGATGGCAAAAAGATTATATCCATCGTTAATCTCGCTGCTGAACAAGACCCCGCAGCAGGATGTAATGATATCAGGTTCGAGGTTGTATAGATAGAGAACGAGCAAGGTACTGTCCAAGATCAATAACGGAAAGATAAAAAAGAGCAGCAGGTATTTAACTTTTACCAGTGGATAATATTCTGAGCTGATATCGAGTTTGTGGCATACAATCCAGGCTGCTGACAGAAACAATGATATCAACTTTACTATCAAAGCCGGAACGCCATAGCTGTTTGCGGTTAATGCCCCGGTGGCGCACATGGCTCCGACAAGAATGTTTGAAAAATAATCGGCTGCCAGAACAAGCATCAAGGCACTGAGCAGTTGAATCGCAAAGCCAAACTCAACCAGTACAGCGCTCAGATAAACCTCCTCCTCCAGCCTGATCTGTAATTCAGATCCGGAACCGATATCCCAGGATCTGAGAATACGCCATCCGGTTTTCAACCCGACAATGCTCAGAAACAGTGTCACGGTCGTACAACTCAACAAACCTATTGACCAGGCGTCGGTGAGCATATTATTCCTTCACCCCCTCCAGACGTCCATCCCTCATCAAAAGACACCGGTCAACGATCTGGTGATCACTCACCAGAGGATCGTGTGAGGCAATGACAATTGTTTTCCCGTCAGCTTTTAAGTCCCCAACGATTGACATAAATTCGTTACTGAGCTGCTCGTCAAGATGCGCTGTCGGTTCATCCGCAACAATTATGGGAGGATCATTGATCAATGCCCTGGCAATAGCCGTTCGCTGCAGTTCACCGCCCGAAATATTTGAGATATCAAAATGTTTCCGGTGAGTTATCGAGAGTTTTTGCATCAGTCGTTCTGCCCGCTGTTGCCGTTCAGGAACCGACATCCCCAGAGGCAGAAGCGGCAGCGTTATATTTGCCATGACACTGAGTCCCGAAACCAGATGAAAACGTTGAAAGATAAAGCCAATGGCCTCTCTTCTATAGAGGGTAAGAAATCGGTCAGGCAAGCGTGAAAGCGGTTTGCCATTAATTATTGCCTGACCACTGGTGGGGACGAAAAGGCAACCGAGAATAGAGAGAAGCGTCGACTTTCCTGAGCCGCTCGGCCCCTGTATGCAGACAACTTCATTGTCCCAAACCTGCAGGGAGATATCTTTGAGGGCATGAACCTCATTGGCTGCGGCTCGATTGTACCATTTATCTACGGAATCAAGCGTAATCATGTCCTCACACAATTGAGTCGGGTCTTACCAGCGCACTTCGCCAGGCAGGCATAACAGTGGCAGCAAGATACGGCAGTATCGAGATAGAAAATATCAGCATCAGATCCGCAAGGCGAAAAATCGGGAACAGGGTGAGTGGGGGTCTGAGAACAGACCATCCGAGCAATATCGGCCTGAACAGGAAGCCGTCAAACCAGAGCACGTGCGCCCAGGCTACCGTATAACCAGCAGTAAATGAAAGAATTGAAATCACCACTGATTCCCAGAACCTCACACTCATCACATCAGCCGTCTGCCAGCCAACAGCTTTAAGAATCCCCACCTCCCGCCTCTGTTCTTCGGAGAGTCCTGAGGCTTTATCCCACGCAAGAATTATGAAAGCACCAACTGAGCCCAAAAGGCAGACGAGACCAAGCCCGCTGCGCCAGCCAAATGCTGCCCGATAGGTTTTCTGGATCTGTTTTTTTGTTATGACCCTCGAGCCAGGTATCCGTTCAGATATTTTTTTAGCGATCGTATCAATTTCTGTGGGGTTACCCACCGATACAACCAAATCTGTCAGCTCGCCATCACCCATCCCGAAAAGATCAGCTGCAGCCTCAATCCCCGTTACAATCAAATCACTGGTGACAAGCGACGTACTTTCAGTAAACGCTCCGGTAACGTAAAATGATTTAAGGCTTAAATCCGGACGAAACAGTGAAAAAGTGTGACGGCCTGTCAGATTTTTGCTGTTTATTACAGATTGACCGATTACTGCGGGGCTCACCCCCTGTCTGGAACCATCGTCAAGCCGGTAGACAATCGACAACCCTGGCATTTGCTGGCGATCATCGAAGGACAGGTCTCCGATCACGGTATAATTTGCCCCATTCAACTCATCAAAATAATAGCCCCAGATACGCGGTTTGAGATCCCTAATGCCAAAAAGTTCTTCTATTTCAGCCATGTCCTGATACCGAAGAACATCCTGCCGACCAGCGGTCATTTTCTGAACCGTTATATCCGGTACTGCTGTCAAAAGCTGCTCCGCCGCATTATCGAGGCTGCTGGTTACAAGCCTGAACGAGGCGATCATAAAGATAACCACGCTGAAGACAAGAAAAACGCCTGTGTTTTTGAATCGGTTACGCCAGAGGCTCCCCAAAGCGTAATCAAGAATATTGCGGTGCCTGTTAAGGTTACTGAACGCCATTCATCTCACCGGGGCGATAACTGCGCTTGAAGGAAAATGTTCTATTCCCCCTGGATGATCCATGAACGGTGCCACAGGATCTGATATACTGAGGTGCCTGATATATCGGGCATCGGTGGCAATACAGAGATCAGTCAGCCCCAAGCGTTGAATGACCAGTTTCATCTGCTGAGCAGCTTCCTGTTGCTGACGATTTGCTCCATAGTAGGACTGATACAGTGCGAGCTGGAAAAGAGCGATAAAAGATATGAGAATGAGCAGTCGTGTCGATGGTCTCATGACAACTTACTGGGCAGATCCCTTCATTTTCTTCATCTTCATCATATGTCTTTTCTTCATCGACATGATCATGTCGCTTTTTATCTCATCAAACAGTAACAATTGCTTTCCTTTGTGATCATTGCTGAAATTTTCAGCAGCTTTACGTGACCCGAATGGTACCAGTTCCTCACCCATCGGTCCCATTACATCACTGCCGACAACGTAAACGGCTTTCCTTCCGTCGAAATATTCCAGTGTATAATAATCTTTTACCCATATCTCCGCCGTTGCCATGTCCCCTTTGCCATTATAGGCTGCCGGGTCAAAGTAATATGCCATCATGTCTTTCACCCCATCAAACATGACAACCTTTTCACTTGCTGCATGAATCTGGGTAACCCAGGGATTATATTTCGCCACCATCATCCCACAAACAGCACACCGCTGATCAGGACTTACCGGATCAACAGGCTCCGCCACAGCCGAAAAACCGGCCACGCTCAAGCCCAGACAAATAATCAGACTAATCAGAATTTTTTTCATAATAACTCAATCTCCCAATCAACTATTATTCAGAGCCATTTGCAAAACGTTCCTTTCGTTCAACCTCAGCGTTATGCTCAAAATTTTATCCTCGGAATATCAATTATATGCCTCCGGTAAAATTTATCGCATGCCTTGATATTGAATGAAAATATTCATTTTGCAAAAGGCTCATTCAGTTAAATATTTCCCAACGAGTTCCTGAATTTC
>NODE-899-length-10339-cov-4.00749_pt1 | contig 10339 bp, 10 predicted proteins | sample MGYA00139097_ERZ477577 | MGnify/ENA metagenome assembly ERZ477577 | reverse complement strand
ATCGGGGGTGGTGGCCCTGGGGAGTAAGATGATTGATCCTCCTGTGGTGAAGAGGGCACAGAAGACACTTGAACTGGCCAGACTATTAAAATCCTAAAAAACAAGCGCATGAAAACCATAGGCAATGCCGCCGGGCGAGAGGTAGTCAGTGAAATTAACGGGGAAGCTGCTATACCATACCAGGGAGTGGGGAAATACAAACCCCAGGGAAAAAAGCATGCCCCCTCCATTTCCTCCTGCAGCGACTATCCTGCAGATGGAAACAAGGTGGTACTTAACCTGAGAACAGCTCTTGAGAAGGCTGGTCTGGCCGATGGTATGACCATTTCAACTCACCATCATTTCAGGAACGGGGATTTCCTGGCCAACCAGGTCTTTGATATTGCCAGGGAGATGGGAGTGAAGGGACTACGATGGTTCCCCTCGGCAGCCTTTCCCTGTCATGAGCATCTTATTCAATACCTTCAGGATGGGACCATCCAGCGCATCGAAGGGAGCATGAACGGTCCCCTGGGCCGCTTTGTCTCGGAAGGAGGCATGGAGGGAATGGGGGTGCTTCGTTCCCACGGCGGGAGGTACCAGGCCATACAGGATGGAGAGGTGAAGGTGGATATCACCATAATAGGCGCTCCTGCTGCCGACGAATTTGGCAATTCCAATGGCCTGTCGGGCGATTCGGCATGCGGACTGCTGGGATTCGCCCTGGCCGATTCGGAGTATGCCGAAAAGGTGATCGTGGTGACCGATAATCCGGTAAGCTTCCCTTGCATTCCCTGGCAGATCCAGGGGAATCATGTGGATTATGTGGTTCATGTGGAGAAGCTGGGTGATCCCTCCAAAATTATCTCAGGAACCACCCAGATTACCAAATCGCCCGACCGCCTGCTGCTGGCCGAACTGACCGCGAAGTTTTGTCAGTCTGCAGGAATTATCAAAGATGGCTTCAGCTTTCAGTCAGGCGCAGGTGGAACCTCCCTGGCGGTGGGAGAGTATTTCCGCAAGATCATGAAGGAAGAGGGGATCAGGGCCCGCTTTGCCCGTGGAGGAAGCAACAAGTACCTGGTTTCCATGCTTGAGGAGGGACTTGTAGATTATATTCTGGACGGACAGACCTTTGATCTGGAGGGAGTTCGTTCCATGGCAGAAAATCCCGGTCACATGTGGACCAGTCCGTTTACAAGCTACAACTATCATGGAAAAGGAAATTTTGCTCAGTTTGTGGATGTGGTAATCCTGGGGGCCACCGAGGTGGACCTGGATTTTAATGCCAATGTGGTTACCCATTCCGATGGCTACCTCTTACACGGGATAGGGGGGTGGCAGAACTGTCTTTTCTCCAAAACAGTGATCCTGCCCATTCCACTCTTCAGGGACCGTGTACCGGTGGTCCGTGAGCAGGTGACCACGCTGTGCGGACCAGGAGAGCTCATCGATGTGGTTGTGACTGAACGGGGCATCGCCATCAACCCGCTAAGAAGCGACCTGATAGAATTGACGAAAAACAGTGGATTACCCATCAGGACCATGGAAGAGTTAAAGGCCGAGGCCGACCGGATTTGCGGGCATCCTGCACCTCCCGCTCTGGAGGACAATGTGGTGGCAGCAATCAAGTGGGTGGATGGTACAGTAATCGATGTGGTCCGCCAGGTCAGTCCCTCATCCTGAGCAGTTTCGCAGGTGAGGAATAGTGACTGTAAGGAGAGTCAATGCTGGCTTTTTTCCCCACATACGAATACCATACACAGGGCAAATAATAGTCATTGATTTCGTTTAAGGTCAGGGCCGGAGTATACCCACCGGAGATCCAGAATCCATCGTTCTCATTCCTGATGGCCCAGATATAATATACCATGCTTTCCATATTTGTAAACTCCACATAACCAGTGGAATCTGCATACCCTATCAGCATGGGATTAGAAAAGTTATTCCAGTCGTCCTCGTTATAGAAGACCCAAAGCTCAGCGTCTTCCAGTGGAATGGTCTCCGTACTGTCAACAATCAGAAAAGCAAGAATAGTGGGATCATTGATAACGATGGTTTTTCTCTTTTCCTGGTCTCCGGCATCATTGGAGGTAGTGAGTGTTACCTCAAAGTTCCCGGGGGACTCAAAGACGTGACCCGGATTCTCCAGATTGGAGGTGATCCCATCGCCAAAATCCCATTCAAAAGTAGATACTTCTGGTGTGGTGTTCTCAAAGCGAATAATATCTCCGGTTTCAGGATTGTCCAGGGGTGAGTATGTAAAGTCCGTTTCCGGGAGTTTATTGCAGGAAACAAGCAGAGCCAGAGTCAGTACCAACGCATGTACAAGAGGAAATCTATTCAGCACCTTCAAAGCCTTTGGGTTTTCTTTGAGAATTAATGATTCCGGGGCAAGGTATACAATTTACTTATGCAGACAGGAGGCTTTTTTATATCTTACGTGCAACATTTCAACTAATCATTCGTCATTGTGGCAGAAAATGGGAAATCTGAAACCTTTGCACCCAGGCATCTGGATCTTGTAGAGGCCTGTAAAAGAGGGGATCAGAAAGCTCAGTTCGAACTGTACCGGCTCTATCATGTAGCCATGTACAACACAAGCCTGCGCATAGTAGGTGATTCCGATGACGCAGAAGATGTCATGCAGGAAGCGTTCTTAAAGGCATTTTTAAAACTGGACAGCTACAAGGGAGAAGTTAGTTTCGGGGCATGGTTGAAGCGGATAGTGATCAACAAGTCCCTTGATTTTCTCCGATTAAAGAAAGAACAGATTTCCCTGGAGGATGCTGGAGAAGTGAGAGAGATGGTGGAGGAAAGTACCGAGCCGCTGGATGTTGAATACAGGGCTGAAGAGATCAAAAGAGCGATCTATTTGCTTCCGGAAGGTTATCGTTTAGTCCTTTCGCTTATCCTGCTGGAAGGGTACGACCACGAAGAAGTCTCGTCCATACTACATATTACCAATGCCACATCGAGAACACAGTACCACAGGGCGAAAAAGAGATTGATCGAACTGTTAAAGAGAAATAATAATGACCATGAGTGATATAGAAAAACAAATCAAAGAGCAAAGGCTGCTGCTCGATTCTGACCGGCCCCGGGAGGGCCACGAAGATCGGTTCAGGCAAAAGCTGGAGAACTTGCCAAAACGGAGTCCGCATCGAAGGATCCGTTTCAGGCATGCCATCCAGGTTGCTGCTTCTGTGGCCATTATTCTTACCTCAGCCATTCTCCTGGTCAGAAAAGACAAGAGTGGCAATAAGGTAGCGCAGCAGGAGATCCCTGCAGCAGTGATGGAAGCAGATTTCTACTATGCCTCCCAGGTGGATGCGAAGTATAATGAGATCAGTGACTTTGATTTTAACGATGCGGAGGAAAAAACTATTCTGCTGAACGAATTGAAGGACCTGGAAAGCTACCATAAGCAACTTATGAAAGACCTTGAGGCCAATCCGGACGATGATCGGGTGGTCAGTGCCCTGATCCGCCACTACCAGCTCAAACTGGAGGTGATGGACCAGATTATTACACAATTGAACCAAGTTAAATCAGAAATTTCTGAAGATTATGAAAAAGAGAGTATTTAAATCGAAAAGTTTGCTCCTGTCACTGCTCCTGATTGTTACAGTAAGCTTTTCTCTTTCTGCACAGGATGCCAGGAAGGAATATTCCGATAACTATGATGTGAGTAAGGGGGTGACCCTGATCACTGACACCAAGTATTCGGATGTGGAGTTGATTACCTGGGATAAGAGTAATGTGGATATCCTGGCTGTGGTGGAGGTGGATGCTTCTTCCCAGAACAGGGCTGAGGAAGCCCTGAAGAAAGTGGATATTCAGATTGGCAAAAGCGGAAACAATATTACTGTGGTAACCGAGATGGAGAATGGCTGGTCCAGGAACGTCAAAACATCTATAAAAATCACGATTAAGGCACCCGCATGGGTCAACCTGGATCTGGAAAGCTCTTATGGTGACCTTTTTATCCAGGAGGCAACGGGACTTGTACAGGTTGATCTGAAATATGGAAACCTGAAGGTAGGAACACTCTCCAGAGGCAATGAGAAGCCTTATAGTGTTATTGATATGGCCTATTCAGACGGGGTGATTGATGCTGCCGGATGGCTGGAAGTGGAAGTTTCCTACAGCGATATGGAGATTAATCTCTCAAAGATGCTTTTTGTGGATAGCAAGTATTCCAAGCTTCTGGGTGAAAAAGCCGGAGGAATCATTACCGATGGTATGTATGATAAATACTACTTCGATGAGGTGGACAGCTTTGTGGCTGAACTGAAGTATTCCGGACTGAAATTCGGAAAACTGAACAAGACCCTTGGCCTGGAATCGGCATATACCAATGCAAAGATAGGCACCCTGGGCAATAGCTTTGATGAGGTTGATGCTGAGCTCTCCTACGGTAATCTTACTATGGGACTGGAGCAGGGAGCCTCCTTTAAGTTTGAAGGTGAGGCCAAATATGGAAGCGTTAATATTAGCTCCGGCGATCGCCTGAGCAAGACCAAGGAGAATAATTATATGAGAGTATGGGGCAATGTGGGTTCCAATCCCAAGTCCACCATCCATGTAATAACCAAGTACGGAAATTCCACTTTCGAATAGAAAAAGGACACTTATATTGAAAGACCCTATAGGCCGGTGCTTATGGGGTCTTTTCTATAATGATACCTGCTTCCCTTTCGCTCTCCTGTTTTAAGTAATAAGCCCTCCATGACCAGGTAAGCAAGGTCCTTTTTCAGGGTATTGCGTGATTCATTCAGAGCCTTTTCGATATCACCCACCTGGCTTGGCTCATTATCCCTTATGAAGTCCAGCACCTCCTGTTGTCGCTTATTCAACGCAGTTTTCAGCTTGCTGATTATCACATATTTGGCTTCCAGTCTTTCAGTCAGTGTGATCAGGCCTTTTATAAAATACAACACCCATTCATCTATCCTTTCGTTCTCCTTGAAGCGATTTTGCTGCCCTTCCATTAAGGCCCGGTAATACTGATCCTTGCTGGATTCAATGACACTTTCAAATGATGCGTACTGTACAAACTCATACCCCTCCTTCATCATCAACAGGGTTGTGAGCAATCTGGATAAGCGGCCATTACCGTCCTTATAGGGGTGGATGGATAAGAACTCATACACAAAACCGGCGATGCATACCAGGGGGTGAATGTCTTGCTTTATCATCCGCTCGTTCAGCCATTCAATTAGCTGAATCATCTCGGCCGTAGTCTGATGTGGAGGGGTGGGATTGAATATTGTGCGCTGCGATCCATCCGGATCAATGACTACTATCTTATTGGAAGAGGTTTTGTATTTCCCTATGTGTGGCTGATCTCGAACACTATACCTGAGCAGGATTTCATGCAATTGATGCAGATATGGCTCTGATATTTTCATTTCCCTGTAATTCTCAAGGATAGCTTCCAATGCATCATAGTACCCGGCTACTTCCTGCTCATCACTGGATTCAAAGCTTGTAATCTTTTTCGTATTTTTCGTGGCAAGTAGCTTCTTTACCTTTTCATTCGTCAGCCGGGCATCTTCGATTCGGGTGGAAGATCCGGTACTCTCTATGGTGGCTGTTTTACGTAGCTCCTTCACATACTTTCCCTGAGGGTTGACTTTTACCTTCCAGCTTCCCTTATAAGTATCCAGGACACTAAGCTGCATACTTAGCTTCTGGTATACCTCGGGCTTGAAGCTCAGTTTGATTTTCATGTAGTCTGATATATCCATAACATATCCATTTGTATCCATAAGCAAAAATAATAAAAAATACTATATATCCATAACGTATCCATATGTATCCAAATTACTATCTCAAGTGAAGAGATTAGCAGAAATTCTATGAAAATTTCTTAAACTAGCATAGCTTTAGGGGAACGTTCCAAACTATAAACCCAAGATCTATGAAACCTCGTATCTTTCTTTCCATCCTAATCTTTTTCTCAATTCTTATCAGCTCCTGTAAGGCTCCTGCGGACCAAACCGTGGCACCGGCTTCTGATCCGGAAGCCTTTGAGTATGCACTGGTGCTGCATGGTGGTGCGGGAAATATGAATTTCCAGAGCGTACCCGAGCCTTACCAGGAGATCTTTAAACATGCCCTGGACAGTGCCTTGCAACTTGGATTGGATGTGTTGAAGGATGGAGGGAAGAGCATCGATGCAGTGGAGGTGGTCATTCGCTGTATGGAGGACAATCCTCTTTTCAATGCAGGTAAGGGCGCTGTTTTCACCAGTGAAGGGAAAAATGAACTTGATGCCTCCATCATGAGTGGTCAGGATCTTAATGCGGGTGCTGTGGCAGGTGTAACAGATATCAGACACCCCATATCTGCTGCCAGGGCAGTGATGGAACAATCCGAACATGTTATGATGGCCGGTCCAGGTGCATCGGTCTTTGCCGAACAGGTTGGACTGGAGATTGTGGATCCATCCTTCTTCTATACCAAGAATCGTTTTGAGTCTTATCAGAAGGCCATTGCCAAAGATAAGCATGGCACGGTGGGCTGCGTGGCCCTTGATAAGGCAGGGAACCTCTGCGCGGGAACTTCCACGGGGGGTATGACCAATAAGAAATACGGACGCATAGGTGATGCACCCATTATTGGTGCCGGTACCTATGCCAACAATGCCACCTGTGGGGTTTCAGCAACCGGTCACGGAGAATTTTTTATTCGCTGGACCGTGGCACACCAGATCTCGGTATTGATGGAGTATAAAGGCTATGATGTGGAGACTGCTGCCAGGGAGGTGGTGGAAAATACACTGGTAAAGGTGGGTGGAGACGGAGGAGTGATCTGCCTGGATAAATTTGGCCGTCCTGCCATGGTCACCAATACCAGCGGCATGTTCCGCGCCTACGGAAACTCTGAGGGAGAGCGTTTTGTGGCTATTTTTAAGTAATGCAGAAACTAACGACCATTTTTTTTGTTCTGTGCGGCCTGTTTCTCAGTCAGGAAGCGAGATCCTGTTCGGTTCTCTATTATATTGATTCCCAAACCGGTAAGATCTATGTGGTTAACAATGAAGATTACTGGTATGATGTGGAGGCCTATATCCAGATCAACCCCGGTACTAAGAATAAACTGGCCCGTCTCTGGTATGGCTGGGATGATTTTGCCCAGGGAGGAATCAATGAAGCCGGTCTTTTCTTCGATGGGGCAGTAACTCCAGAGCAGGAGCTTCCAGGTGGCGGAAAGGGGCCCAGGGGTAACCTTGGAGATGATATTTTGGCCAGGTGCCGAACGGTAGAAGAGGCGCTGGACTTATTGGAAAAAAGAGAAATTGCCCTTGACAATGCTCATATGATGCTGGGAGACGCAACAGGACAGGCAGTGGTGGTGGAGTGGGTGGGTGCTAAGCGAACTATTGTTTCTCTTGCCAGCAAGCGATTGATTATGACCAACTTTCTCCTTTCTGATACGGGTCAGGGAAATTACCCCTGTCCGCGTTATCAATCCATTGAGAAGCGCCTGGATGAAATGGAAGAGTCCGGTCAGCCCATAGATCTGAGAACCGTTGGCAAGGCAATGGCCGGGGCAGTTCAGGTTCCAAGAGCTATGGAGGATGAGCGGGTGGGAGGAACCCTCTATACCACCTTTATGAATATTTCAGATATGGAGTTTATACTGGTCTACCAACTTGACAATTCCAAGATAACCCGTCTGGACCTGAATGAAGAGTTCGCGGGAAAGGAAAGAAAACGGATTGACCTGATTTAAACATATACAAAAAGGATGGACAGGAGAGTCTTAGTTTTAATGCTCATTTTTTTACTGCTGCAGTCATATGGCTTTGCCCAGGGAAGAGATTCTGTTTTTTTTACCAATGGATTTAAGGTAGGAGAGGTGACAGAGAATTCAGCAGTCATCTGGACCCGCCTGTGTGCACAGGAATTTCCTGTTCCTGTCTGGCATGAGCGCAAGGACCCTCCCTTCAGAAGTCCCCTGGGATTTAATGATTCGATGGCAGTAGAGGAGATGGATGGGGCTGTAAAAGGAGCTTTTGGCGAGCTAAGGATTGAGCTTTCGGCCGTTTCAGATGTTAAATCAGGCGCCTGGGAATATGTGTCTGTTTACAGGGACTATACATTTAAGAAAAAAATTGAGAACCTCCAGCCCAATACACTTTACAATGTGAAGATCCAGGGGCGAAGGGATAGCGAATCTCCTGTGTCGGAGATAAGTGGCCATTTCCGGACCGCACCATCTGATACAGAGGTCTTTCCTGTCACCTTCACTTCCAGCTCATGCCAGTATTTCTGGGACTTTGACGATCCAAAAAGAGGATTCAGAATCTATGATGCCATGTCGAAACATCGTCCCGATTTTCATTGCCATACAGGTGATTTTGTTTATTACGATAAACCCGGACCCATGGCCAGTACTGTGGTGCTTGCGAGACATAAATGGCATGCCAACAATGCATGGCCCTCACTCAGGGAGTTCTATGCCCAAACCCCCATATACCTGCAGAAGGACGATCACGATACGATGTTTGATGATGCGTCGCCCCATAAGAATGCCTTTGGTGAATTGAGCTTTCAGGATGGATTGGCCATTTGGTACGAGCAGGCTCCTCTGGAGGGAAATCCCTACCGTACCTTTCGCTGGGGGAAGGATCTTCAAATCTGGCTTGTGGAGGGTAGGGAGTACAGGAGCGATAACTGGGTGCCGGACGGACCTGATAAAAGTATATGGGGAGAGAAACAGAAGAAGTGGTTTATGGAGACCGTAGGTAGCTCTGACGCCACTTTTAAGGTATTATTGTCACCTACACCTGTGCTTGGGCCTGACAGGAGTACAGGCAAGAATGACAATCATGCAAATAAAGCCTTTGAGACAGAGGGAAATTGGCTGCGGAGCTTTCTGGGGGAGCACTCGGTCTTCGTAGTAAATGGCGACAGGCACTGGCAATATGTCTCCAAAGATGTGATAAGCGGCGTGTTTGAGTTCTCCCAGGGACCCTCCAGCGATTCCCATGCTCAGGGATGGAGCCAGAAAGACAGGCGTCCGGAACACCAGTTCCTGAGGGTGAACGGGGGATTTCTGCTTGTGGAAGTGTACAGAAAAGAGAACCAGCCTTTTATCTCATTTACCCATTGCGATGTGAACGGTGTTGTTGTCAATGAAATGACCATTACTGCTGAGATTACGGAGGGGCAGCGATGAAGCCATAAAGACCAGACTCAAGAAAATTCATACCTTGCTTTAATAACGAATTATCAAACAGGAGATTATGAAAAAGTACTCACTTAAGCAGAAATTGGTTTTTATATTAATCGTGTTTTTTGCAGGAATTGCAAACAATGTATTTTCGCAAGTCCCTGCCTCCCTGGAAAAAGAATTAATCCAGTTTAACTCAGACATTTATAAAGCATTAAAAATAATCGATACTCAAAATGAAAAGGATGCTGTAGCTAAACTTGCTATAGTGAAACCTAAGCTAATCCAAGAGGCAGAATCATTGTCTGCAAAAATCAGCAAGGTCCCTGAATTGAGTGAGGCTGAAGACGATGAATGGGTGAAAAGAATGATGGAAATTCAGGTGTTCCATGATATGCTGGCCTTGATGAGCAATCCTGAATTTTTACAAAAAATAGAAAACAGCCAGGTTCTTCAAAAAGAGTTCGAAGAGCTGATGGCCATCTATGATATGGGTACAGACTCAGAAGAAGAACAAGTTACTCTTTCCGGTTCTCAGGTTTGTTCATTTGTGGTGGGGACTGGAAGTCCAAATTCCGGGACTTATGTTGTAAATGCTTTGGAAGATGAGACCTATGCTTATGATGATGCTGAAAATGAGCAATTTGTAATTGAAATTCATGGAGATAATTACATAGATATTATGTTAATTATTGAAAAGCCGGTGCCTGGGAAGCACACATTTACCATGGAAATGCAGGTGGCCATAGACATATCTAAAAATGAAGGGGATGATTACTTTAGTTTTGATAATCATCAGGAAGAGGGAGGAGGTTACATTCAAATAGACCGCATGGATGACAATGGCGGTACAGTAAGTGGCAGTTTTAGTGGTCAATTTAATGATAGTTCAAGAGGTGATGACACGCCAGTCAATATAGAAGGAAGATTTTCAGTAAAACGGATAATATATTAATTCTGAGTAGAAAGGGTGCCTTTTGCATAGAAACATTTTTAGGTGAAAAATCCGAGTAACTAAGAATAAAAGCATAAAATTGATCCAATGAAACGACTAATGCGTCTTTTTGTTGCTGCATTTACCCTGACCGGGCTGTGTGCTGCACAGAATCCCTTTATTACACACATGTATACGGCCGATCCTTCAGCCAGGGTCTTTAACGATACCCTCTATGTC
>NODE-898-length-10340-cov-4.71969_pt1 | contig 10340 bp, 10 predicted proteins | sample MGYA00139097_ERZ477577 | MGnify/ENA metagenome assembly ERZ477577 | reverse complement strand
TCTTTGGTTCCATGGTCATAGACGGCCGCAGATATATATCAGATCTGATCATCAATCCGGACGGACATGTTCGGGATGGATGGCGGCGTAGCCGGGGCCATGTTTTGACCCGAAGAGATGTGCAAACGCTGGTGGAAGCCGGACCTGAAGTGATCATCGCTGGTACGGGTACTTACGGGGGGATGCAGCCCGAACCTGGACTGGAGAAGACACTGGGAAAGATGGGAATTCAATTTAAATCAGGCCCAAACCATCAGGCCGTAGCCTGGTACAACGACAGCTCATCTTCGATCAGCGTGGGGGCCTGTTTTCATTTGTCGTGTTGAAGGGAATTTAGAGATACTAATTGAAACTGTTCAAAGATTGCAATGGTTTGCCAGATGGGGTTTTAGCGTCACCATTAATCTGTTTTTCGCCTTAGGACAGCATGCAAGGTTACCGACGAAAGGACAACCATCCCTCCCAGCAATGCCAAGGGTCCCGGGGTTTCACCAACCGCTAGAAATACCCATATTGGATTAAAAATGGGTTCGATGGTCTGGGTGATGATGGCCTCGATTGCTTTCAGATGCTTTATGACAACCGTGTAGAGAACAAATGACAGACCGGCCCCGATAGTTCCCATGGGTATGATCCAGAACCATCCAGATTCAGGCAGTCCGGAAATGACGATAAAGGGTATGCCCAAAAGCACGCAGATGGCATGACCCAGAATGGGAATCTTGAGTGGTGAATCATCTTTCTGCCTGCGTGAAAAAAGAACAAAAATAGCCCAGCAGATGGCGCTGATAATGGCGCATATATTTCCCCAGAAACCGTCAACTGTGAGGTTGTCGCCAAAAAAAAGAAGCATTCCCGAAAGAATAATGCCGGTGATAACCCAGTCCACTACTCTGACGCGTTCCCCGAGAATCCATCCGGACAGCAGGGCTACATATACGGGTGCTGTCAACTGCAGAAAGATGGCATTGGCGGCTGTTGTCAACTTGGTGGCGATGACAAAAGTGATCAGTGCTCCTGCAAACCCAAAACCACCCATCAGCGTGTCGAATGATACCAAATGACGTGGCTTTCCCAGAAAAGGCAGCAATACTAAGGCGGCAAACAGGCTGCGCAACCCGGATATTGCCATGGGTGACCATTCAACGAGTTTGATCAGCAGCCCATTGGAACTCCAGATCAACGTGACCAGAACCATGAGAAGAAGCGCATTTTGCTTTGACATTAATCTGTTTCCGGTATTTCAGGATCAGTAAGCGATGGATCCGTGAGTCGGGTCATTTACAAATTTAGATTAGGGCTGACCTACACCTATTATAGATAGGTCATTCCATTCGATTTTCCGACAGAGCACCGCATGTCCGAAAATGTTTTTTAACGCCTGTTCTTTCTGCATTCCTCCCAAGCTCTCGTAAAACCGTATGGCTTTTTCATTGCTTTCAAATACCCAGAGGTAAGCGGTTTTGTGCTTTTTTTTGATAAGTTCCTTTGCCACCGCCGTTATTAAGGCAGACCCTATTTTTTTAGACCTGTGAGAGGGTCTCACATGTAAATTGTCTATGAATGGAATGGGTCGACACCAAACCGCTGCAAAGCCGATAAGAGAATCTGTTTCTGCAACCAAGACGATGTCTTTGTTTTGTATTTCGATTTCGCTCCAATGTTGTACTAAAACCCGGTCGATTTGCCCGGTCATGAATTCTGCAGGCATTTCATCCGCATAAACGTCTTTCCAGCTCTCGATATTGATAGCGGAAATGTCTTGAAGGTCAGATTGTGTTGCTGGTCGTATTTTCATGATCAATCATATTCAATTTTTAATGTGTGGTGCGGGTCTTCGTGTGCTGCCCAGTACGCTTTCTGCATTTTCTGGGTAACTGGACCGGGCGTACCCGAACCGACTTTGCTTCCATCGATCTTTGTAACCGGCATTACACCGCCAGCGGTGCTGGTGACAAACACCTCATCGGCACTACGGGCTTTGTCAGCGGAAAGATTGTGCTGTATGATTTCATAGCCATACGCGGTTGCCAGTTCAATCACCGTTTTGCGCGTGATACCCTCCAACACGCCACGCGCTGGTGTCGTGATGGTGCTGCCATTTACCGCGAAAACATTAAAGCCCGGACCCTCGACAAGGTTTCCCTGTGCATCAACGACAACGGCGGTTTCAGCCCCGCGATCATAGGCTTCGAACAGACTCATAACCATGTCGAGCCAGTGATAGTTCTTTACGGTAGGATCCACCGATTCAGGCGGTATTCTCTGCACGTGGCTGACGATCAGGTGCAACCCTTCTTTCTGCTTTTCAGGATTCGCGATCCATACAAACGGCACAGTGAAGGCAAATAAGCGATTTGTACACTCCCGAGGATCGCGCGACCCTGGTTTTGGTATCCCTCGTGTACAGATCATTTCGACATAGGCTTCACGTAATCCACTCGCCCTCACACAGTCAATCAGGATGGCGCGCAACCCACTGCGGCTGTGGGGAATCGACATGTGCAGTTTGTCTATTCCCGACAAAAACCGATCGAGGTGATCATCAAGTCGGAAAAACGTTCCCTTCCATACATGGACGACATCATAGGTCGCATCCGAATGGAGAAAGCCCCAGTCAAGGATCGATATTTTCGCTTCAGCTATAGGCACAATTTTTTCATCGACATAGGCTGCGCCATTTAAAAAGTCAAGCATATGGGTTCTCCTTTATTTCATTCATGCAATTGTTGGCAGAATGTCTCCTTAGAAAAAAGAATAAGAAATGTTCCAAAAATGGATATGCCAATGATGACACCAAAGGCCATATGATATGCATTGAGATCATAGATTCGGATGCCATTTTCCAAAAATCCATCCCATTTAAGATCGAGAATCAGGCCTATTGCGGGCTGCAGAATCATGGGCCCCATTTCCATACCCATGTTGCTGATGCCTGAAACGGTTCCCACCAAAGCCAGGGGCACGGATTCCTTAACAAAAGCCATGCCGATAACAATGGCGCCTGTGGCAAACCCCACAATGCTAAATAATACAATGAGAAGCCACAACGGTAGATTTTGCAGGAAAAGGATGGGTATCCAAGCCATTAAGGAAAGACAGAGGGCATAAAAATAGATGGTTTTTCTGCGTCCTGTCTTTTCAGATAGAGCGCCCAGAATCGGTGCGCCAAGCGCACAGGCGATTAAAAGTGCGGATATCAGGGTGGCGCTTTTTACCGGGCTTAGATTATAATGCGTCGTGAGGTAGGGGACGCCCCACAAACCGGTGAATGCCAACGTGGGTCCAATCAAACTGGCCGGAACGATGGAGAGAATCCATGTGTTTTTATAACGAAAGATATCTGACAGATCACTTAGAATAGACGTAAGGGGTCTATGAATTGACGTGGTAATGTCTGTGGCGTAGCTGTCATAGCCCTTTTGAACGGGATCGTCTCGCACGAAAACCCAAATAGCCAGGGATATAATAAGTGTTGTCGTTCCAGCGAAAAAAATAATTGAACGCCACCCAAATACGTTCATTAATAGTCTTAGCGGAACGCCGGCAGATAAAGCGCCCAATATACCCAGACAGAGAGCTATGCCAGTTACAACCGCAAATTGGTTTGGCTTAAACCATCGGGTCGATAATTTTAAGATAGAAACCCAGGCGACACCCATGGATGCGCCGATAATAAGTCTGCCAAAATTAGCCGTGTGAATCGAGGATGCCGTGGCAAAAATAAAGGCCCCAACGCTTGATAAAAGAGCGCCTGCCGTGAGCAATTTTCGGGGTCCCCAATAATCGGCAAGAATGCCTGTGGGAATTTGAACCGCCACGTAGCTGTAGTAATAAAAAGAGGAAAAGTTACCCAGGGAGGCCGCTCCTATATTAAAGTCCGCCATAAGCTGGTCGGCCATAACTGCTGTGACCATTCTATGGAAAAAACCCGAAAAATAGAAAGCAATCCCCAAACACAGGGTCAGCCAGGATTGATATCCAGGGGGATAGTGGTGTCGATGCATAAAATCATTCTTCAAATTTCTTTTATAATTAGCTGGTTATATGCGGGTAATCTGCCTCCTGAGTTTGGACTTGTCAAGTAGAAACAAATCTGTTTGCCAAAATAAACCCAAACCCACTGTAGTGTTTGTTCAACAGTCTGAACCGGTAATAGCAAGAACATTCTCCGTGGTTTGTCAAAGATCTCTTATTATAGGTCTGCAGGGAATATCTTCAATTCATAGGAAATAATCCGTTGGATTACTCATGGAAATCCAAAAGGGAGCATTGCAATATTTGCATCATGATTCAACCTATGTTAGGGGTAGCCTGTTCGATTTTGTAGTAATGTTCAATAGAAAGGCTTACAATGATCACTGACCCCTATCTCATCCTGCTGCCATTGATTGTTCTCGCCCTGGGTGGTTATATCTGTGCGTGGTTGTTCACCCTGTCGGAAGACACCCTCGTAAGGGTTGTTACCGATTTTTTTATGCCCATGCTTGTTTTTTACTCCCTTTACACATCCACAATCAACCTGAATGATACGATGAAACTCGGCGGGGCGGTAGGTTTTGTACTCTTGTTTTTGTTCATCGCGTCCTTGGTCTACTGCCGTGTTTTCAAGCTCGATAAACGCGCCTTTCTGCCGCCGATTATTTTTATGAACTCCGGCTTTCTCGGAATTCCCTTGATGGAATTGTGGGGAGGTGCCACGGCAGTGAACCAGATCGTCATCTATGATCAGATCCAGACCTTTTTCATTTTTACACTGGGCATATTCCTCGTGGCCGGCGGATTCGCATTGTCGGGTCTGGTGGAGATTTTTAAATCACCGCTGTTGTGGTCTATCATTTTGGGTTTCGGGTTTCGCTATACAGATATTGAAATACCACAGCCACTGCTGGATGCATGTAGGTTCAGCGGTGCCGGTGCTCCGGCTTTGGCGACATTCGCCCTCGGGTGTTCATTGAGAAAACGCCGTATGCGTGCGGATCCCCACTTGATATCAGGACTGTTGATGCGATTTGGTCTTGGTTTTGTTGCCGGTGTGTTGGCGGTAAACATATTCGGCATTACCGGCTCGGCCAGAATCGTTGTGGTTTCCGCATCCGCCCTGCCGTCGGCGGTTTTTTCGGTTGTCCTGCCGCTTCGCTATGGGGTGGATTCCCGTTTTGCCGGTGCGATGGTCCTGTTGTCCACCCTATTGAGTATTTTCACGATTCCGGTCGTGTTCTATTTAAGCAGCAAACTTTGACCTAAGTTGAGTGTTTCAAATTAGGTTTGAACCGAAATAGCGAGCGTATTCCCCGTAGCTTGCTGCGAGGTTCTTCAATAATATCTATGGTTGGAATTAGGAGAAGCTATGGAACGAAGCATGTGGAATCCGGCAATGGAGGCGATTTCCCTGCCTGATCAAAAGAAGCTCGAACAGCAAAAACTGATAGACCAGATCCAGTATGTCTTTGCCAACAGCACCATGTACCAGGAAAAATATCGCCGGACGGGAATGGCTGCAAAAGATATCACCTGTGTTCAAGACCTCGCCAAACTCCCCTTTACGACAAAAACAGAATTGCGTGAATCCCAGGTACGGAAGCCCCCCTACGGCGATTTCTTGGCAGCGCCCTCGGATCGGGTCAACCGTGTTCACCGGACCTCCGGCGCCACCGGACAATTTATCTACACCGCCCTCACCCATAATGACCTCGAAATGACCAATGACTGCGGGGCAAGGGCATTTTGGGCGGCAGGATTGCGACCGCACCACCGGGTAGTTCACTGCTTGAACTACTGCTTGTGGATGGGTGGTTATACGGATCATTCAAACTTGGAGCTGACGGGTGCCACCGTATTTCCATTCGGGGTGGGTAACTCACGCCAACTGGTCCGCGTAATTCGGGATGCTGGAATTAGTGTCATCTCATCAACCCCTTCCTATCCGGCTTACCTGGAGGATGTCGTCCGCGATGAATTGGGCATCGAGCCAAAGGAACTGGGTCTCAGGCTGGGACTGTTTGGGGGAGAATCAGGTCTTGAAAATCCGTCCTACCGTAACCGTATTGCGGAGACATGGGGAATGCAGCCACAAAATGCAAATTATGGCGTATCCGATGTTCTCTGTAACTTTGCATCTGTTTGCAGTGAGACTTATCAACTGCATTTTCTGGCCCAGGGGGCCTTGCTTGCCCAGTTGGTCGATCCGACCACGGGGGAAGATATTCCCATCGAAGACGGGGAAAAGGGCGAACTGGTCTTGACCCATCTTGAAAAAGAAGCCCAACCACTTGTTCGATATCGGACCTCAGACATTTTGGAAATATTAGGCACGGGCCCTTGCCGTTGCGGCAGGACCGGTTTTCGGTTCAGGGTGGTCGGCCGAGCAGACGATATGCTGAATGTAAAAGGTGTGAATGTCTTTCCCAACGGCATTTCGCAGGTGATCCAAGAGATGGTCCCGGATTTGAATGGAGAGTTTCAAATCGTTCTGGATCATCCTTCACCCTATACCGATCTTAATATTGCTGTTGAGCATGGTGCTGACATCGACCTGGTTCAGAAGGACGCTATTGCCAGGAAACTGGAAGGGAAAATTAAAGCTGTGCTGAATTTTAAAGCCCAGGTTAACCTGGTTCCACCTCATTCCATCCAGCGAACAGAGATGGGCAAAGCCGTGCGTGTATTACGCCGGTATTAGATTTTTATCGTCATGCGCTGATGTTAGGAGCCCTAATTGGTTCAAACAGTGCAAATCGCCATTGGATCACCCATTTTGCTTTGTCTGTGGTGAAGCCCCAAGGGTGATGCCGTTAGCCGTCTTAAATTATTAGACTAATTGTATGCGGCTACTTTATAGTTAGGTGAGACACCCAAACATTTTCGTTGACTAAATGAATAGGGTTCTGTATTTAAATCACGTTAATATATTGCTTGGTGCAACAGCTATCTCGGCATCAGATGTGTAAGGATACGATTTCTGTGAGTAGGATTTAACCGAAACAGGCAACAGGCTTTTGAACGGCACATCAAGCGATGCCGGAGATAAATCATAAAATGTTTCGTCCTGCCAAACAGTATTCAAGTATGACCCCTCCCTTATTTATGCATCTCATTGATGTCCTGTAAGGTTTTGTGTTGCACTGGAAAGTCGCATCAGCGATTTTGGGATACACCTTTTAATCAAACCCTAAAAACCGGAGTTGTTTGTATGGCAGAGTTGCTATTGAAAAATGTTACCATGAAATTTGGCGGGCTGCTGGCTGTTGACAACCTGGATCTCGAGGTACCCAGTGGGAAAATTTTGAGCTTAATCGGCCCCAATGGTGCCGGAAAGACAACAGTGTTTAACCTGATCACCGGTGTGTACAAACCAACCGAAGGATCCATTACTTACAATGGTGAAATACTCAATGGCCTGCACAGCAACAAGGTCGTTTCCCGCGGCATTGCCAGGACATTTCAGAACATCCGCCTTTTCAATTCCATGACGGTTCTGGAAAATGTACAAGTGGGATTACACTGCCGTACCAAAAGTGGTGCCATCCGTGCACTGTTGAACACCCCGTTTCTGGTGCGGGAAGAACGAGAAATTGTAGAAAAGGCCATGGAGGTACTCGAATTTCTCGGACTTGAAGAATTCCGAAACGATTATGCTTCCAGCCTTGCCTACGGCAATCAGCGTCGTCTTGAAATCGCCAGAGCCATGGCTACAAAACCGGGGACCCTTCTGCTCGATGAGCCGGCTGCCGGCATGAACCCTAAGGAGACTGCCGACCTGATGGACCTTATCCTCAAAATTCGGGATACCGGGTTGGACATATTTCTGGTTGAACACGATATGCGACTGGTGATGGGAATCTCTGACATGATCACCGTTCTCGACTATGGGCAGAAGATTGCCGAAGGAACCCCGAAGGAAATCCAAAACAACGAAACAGTCATCGAAGCCTATCTGGGATCGGGAGGCAAAAAATAGCCGGATCTGTTGGTATCTTTGATGCAATAATGATTGTTCCGCATGTTACATTCATAGAAAGGCGGGAATGATATATAAACCCAACACAAGGAGGAGTAAGATGAAAAAATTTGGTATTTTTGTATTATGCATCGCACTGATCGCAGGTTTCAGTGGTATAGCAACGGCCAAGACACTAAAGCTTGGAACCATGAGTCCCCTGACAGGTCCCTATGCCCAGGATGGAACCTACATCCTCCAGGGTGTGAAAACCGCCGTGAAGGCGTTTGAAGCCAGTGGTGGACTGCCCGGTTTTGACAAAATCGAAATTCTTGCTGAAGACAGTGCCTGTGACGGTGGCAAAGCCACCATGGCCGCCAACAAGCTTATCAACAGTGACGTATCCGCCATTATCGGTTGTTACTGCTCTTCTGCAACCCTGCCGAGTTCAATTCCGGTCGAAGAAGCAGGCATCGTCATGCTTACACCGGCGTCCACCAATGAAAAAATAACCGAGCGGGGATTCAAAAATTTCTTCCGCCTGCCACCCAGAGACGATGTTCAGGGTTGGTCAGCCGTAAAGTTTATGGAAAATTCTCTGAAAGCCAAAACAGTTGCCCTGATTGACGACCGTCAGACCTACACCGTCGGTCTTGTGGACAATATCAAAAAGTTTGCCAAGGAAACCGGTAAACTTGAATTTATCGCCCACGAGCACATCACTCCCGGAGACAAAGACTTTACCGCTATATTAACATCCCTGAAACGACTGAATCCTGATGTCATCTACATGGCTATTTATCAACCCGAAGGCTCCTTGATGGCACGTCAGGTCAAGCAACTTGAAATCACCTCTACGCTGCTTACCGAAGATGCCTGCTATCAGCCTAAATTCATCGAAGTGGGCGGAAAGGCCACCGAGGGAATCTACCTGACCTTTGCAGCACCGGTTGAAGACAACCCGGTTCGAGCAGACTTTGTTAAAGCCTACTCCAAAGACTGGGGTGTTGGTGAAAATGAAATTGGTTCATTCTCCTTTTTTGCCTACGATGCCACCATGCTGGTGTTGAACGGCATAAAAAAGAGTGGCGTAGAGAAGCTTGCCGAAACCATCCGGGCAACGAAATCATTGGGAGCCACTGGATCCATCGAGTTTAATGAAAAGGGCGACCGAGCCCTGGCCCACGCCGTATGGATCGTCAAAGATGGCGCTTTTGTACCTTATTACAACCCACTTACCGACACAATGTACTAATTTACCACAAACGATCGGGGGCCTTTGTGCCTCCGATCGTTAACAACAAATACCCGCCAATATGAAGTAAGTCGTCTTTTTGCTCAGTAAAAGGAAACGTCCATATGGATACAACAGCTTTTCTTATTCAGCAATTGATCAACGCCATCTTTCTGGGTAGCATTTTTTCCCTGATCGCCCTCGGCTATACCATGGTTTACGGAATTATTCAGTTGATCAATTTCGCCCATGGCGAAATGTTTACCGCAGGGTCCTTTGCCGGTTTAATTGTGTTGGCAGGACTTCAAAAAGTGGGTTTTATCGACAGCCATTTTATCTTATCCATGGTTTTGGTTTTCGGCCTTGGCATGGCCTATGTTGCCGTTCTTGGGGTTTCCATTGAGCAGGTAGCCTATAAACCCTTGCGGAACGCATCACGTCTGGCTGCCATCCTGAGCGCCCTGGGAATGTCCATCTTTCTGTCCAACGGCATGATGCTGAGCCAGGGTGTTTCTGACCGGGGTTTTCCAAATGTACTTGGCTGGGAAGGGTTTAACATCCTGGGTGCTAAGATATCCTACGGACAGGTCTTTATCATCATTTTGGCCTTTGCCCTCATGTATGGTTTGTGGATTTTTGTAAAATCCACCAAGCTTGGCAAGGCCATGCGTGCCACTGCACAGAACAAACCCATGGCCAGGATGCTCGGTATCAATGTCGATAAAACCATTCGCGTCACCTTTATGATCGGACCGGGTTTGGGTGCCGCCGCCGGGATAATGGTGGGTTTGTACTATGGCTCGGTTCGCTTCGATATGGGTTTTATCTATATGATCAAAGCCTTTGCGGCGGCCATTCTGGGCGGTATCGGCTCCATACCTGGCGCCATGCTTGGCGGTATGATCATTGGTTTCGTAGAAGTCGCATGGTCGGCATTTCTACCCAGTGAATGGAAAGATGTAACCACCTTCGTGGTTATGATTCTGGTGTTATACCTGAAACCGAGCGGTCTATTAGGACAGAGCGCGACCGCAGAAAAGGTGTGATATGGTACAATCGGATTTAAAGAAATTTTTTATTTAGTCGTTAACAGTATTAATAAAAAGCAACCTGTATTACCCGTCATGAAAAGAAGACAGTTTCTTCAGCATTTTCTGAACGTTGCAG
>NODE-897-length-10341-cov-4.36156_pt1 | contig 10341 bp, 23 predicted proteins | sample MGYA00139097_ERZ477577 | MGnify/ENA metagenome assembly ERZ477577 | reverse complement strand
ATAACTTTTTATAAGTTTTCCTTTGTTAAGGGGTGGGAAAGTCCTCAGCTTTTCCGCCCCGACAACAAGGAACTATACAGAGGATAAATGAATGAATACTGAACAACTAAAACTAATGTCTATTCGTGCTCAGCATCTTGGTCGAGCGGTTAGAGAGCTAGAAAAAGCGGCAGAGATAGCTTTTCAATCAAGCGACCTTAGAGCTTGCGACAAAATACGAGAGCACAGGCGTTCTATAGTCATTGAACTTAAGTTAGCAAATAATGAAGTTAGAAAAGTAGATCTCTTCTAATGGCTAATAAAACCTTATTCAATGAAGCAGAATTTGAAGCACTGGATTACTTGCCTCACTTAGCAGTAATGATTTATTTCAAAGCAATTAGGCCGTATATGGACTATGCGACAGGAATAACAGGCATTAAGCGCGGTATTAGTTACAGACAGTTTGCCGAAGAAACCGAAGTTGAAACGGTTAGAGGCAGACATTCAGACAAAAGCGGCAAGGTAACACTGGACAGCATACGAAATGCAGTCCAACGACTTGAAAAAGCGGGGTTAATTGTGAAGATTCCAGCAGATAAAAAGCTGATATTTAAGCTACCACTAGCAACTATTAATAATTCCGTCCAAATGATGAGCACCACATCAACACCAGAGACGACCACCACATCAGCGCCACAAGCTAAACCTGCACCAGTAGAGGATTTAGACGCATGGCGCGGTGATATGAACCCCACACCTAAAACACCGATGAACACCACACATCAGGGGTCAGGTAATAATATAAATACAACTACTACATACGAACCTATAGAAAATACTAGTGAAAGTGGTGGTGGTGATTTTTCTTTGATTTTTGATAACAAAATTACTGAGACTGAAAAGAAAGCAATTAGAAAAGCATTACCAGAAACAGACGAAGAAACCGCACAGGCTTTGCTGGATGAACTAGCAGGAGTAATGCAGACGCAAGAAGTAAAAAGCAAGGTTTCATACTTTGTGGGCATCGTTAGACGCTTTAAAAGCGGCGAGTTTATACCTACCGCAGGCATTACCGTTGCTGAACGTCGAACCCGTAACGAGCAACAACGACAGGAGGCACTAGCTAGACAGAAGCAATCGAGAATACCAAAGGAACAGCGCACCAACAGCAAAAAGACACAGGAAGGCAGGGCAAAAATGAGGCAAATGATAGGGAAAAGCAATGGCAGACCAGCTACTAACAAAAATCGTATTACTGAAACAGAAGGTTGATGATGCAAAAAAAGCGCCCGTTTTACAGCGTGCAAACGCTGCAACGGCTGTAATTGATGAAGCCATTTTCATTATTGAAGAATTAGCAACAGAGCATTTTAATCTAAAAAAGCTTTTTTCTGATCTCGTTGATGATGTTGAAGGGGTTAAGGTCAATGGCGAATGAAAATTTGGGGGAAATTTCTTGGCATTGCCACAAAGATAGCTTTACGGCTTTTATACGGAAAGACCGAAGGGAAAAACTTTACATCTACTGTAATCAGTGCGGGATATTCGGCGCAAAAGGCCGAACCTTCCAATCACACATTAATGAGCACGCTGTTATGTACTCAGCACCAAAAGCAGAATATGACGGAGGCGGAAAACCAGCCGAAGCCAGTAAAAACCCCGAAGGAGCCGAAGCGGTCGCGGAAGTTATCCCCGAAAGAAAAACGGAAAATTTCACGCCAGCACCGAAAGAAAGCCCGAAGAAAGAACCGCAAAAAGTAAGCGGTTTAATGGGTGGTTTAATGTCAATTTTAGGGAGTGAGTAATGACAGAAGAAGAACAGCAAGCGATAGAGCTTGAACGCTTAGTTAGTCAGGCTGAAAGCGAAGAACCGCTACAAGGTGAATTTCAACCAAACAACAAAGCCTCACCACACCAAGGCAATATATCAACGGCTGACTTAATGACCTTGATGGTTAAGGCAGGTTTTAATCTTGTTGCCAGCTTTAGAGGTGATCATTGGAAAGTAACAGACGAAGCCGCAACCGAAGCAGGCGCGGAATTTGGGGCGGCGATTGATTACTATTTCCCAGATGTTCAGGCCGCGCCGTGGGTCGGTGCTGGCATTGCGGGTGCTTCTTTGTTGGTTCCCCGTGTCATGATTGACAATCAGATACGAGAGCAACGAGAAAAGGCCGAGCGTGATAATACAGCCACAGAAAAAGGGGTTGATGATGGCGATTAATCCTAATGAAGATTTAAAAAATCAACACTTATTGGCTATGGGCATGAGTGGCAGTGGTAAAACGTATTTTATTCGTAATCATCCCATCATTAAGCGGCGCGGGGTGCGCTTGGTGGCCTTTGATGCCTACGAGACACATGATGTTAATTTTAGTAAATCAATGGCGGGATTTCATAAAAACTTTGTTGATGCTGTAAAGAGCGGCAAAAGTTTTAGGCTTGGTTTATCAGTAAGCCCAACCGTTGAAAACTTTGAAAAGTTTTGTCGGTTAATCTGGGCGGCGGCTGATGGCAATAAAGAATTGGTTGTAATTATTGGTGAATTGGCAGACGTTGCCAGTTCTGGCAAGGCTTCTGAATTTTGGGGGCGGCTGGTTCGTGTTGGTCGAAAATATGGCGTTATTTTGTTTGCTGAAACGCAAAGACCGCAAGAGATAGACAAAACTATATTTACTCAAGCAGGGCGTAAATGGGTTGGTTATCTAGAACCATACGATCATGCTTATGTTGAAAAAAACGTCGGGCTGGAAAAAATGTCGTTATCTACTATCGAGGTGGATACATACGAGCATTTCTATAAACATGGCTCAAGTATTCAGCGTGGAACGCGTAATAAAAAGGTCAAGATATGATAGAAGAAATACACAAACATACGATGGTGTTTACGCTGGACGATGTTGAAGAAATAGTAACTTGTATCATTGATTGCGGTTTAAATATTGCAGAAGCGAAAGACTATTATTATGAGTTTTTAAAAGAGAAAATCGCGCAAAGTTACGAGCAATAAACAGCAAAAACCCCCAAATTTTTCGTATACGAAAAACATTAAAAAAACCGTGATTCTCACTTGTTTTTTTTGCAATCTGGTAGGGCTATGAGAGCAAATAATAAACAATTTTTAATCACGGTCTTGGCGGGTGTCACTACGTTGGCTGTTTGGGAGTTAGTTATAAAGCCGAAGGTTTTACAACAACAGCAACCACAACAGCAAACGGGGTTCGATTTCTGGCCTTTCGACTAATTACGGGGGCTATATGTTCACAAAATCACGTTTAATCACGGTCGGTATCACGCTTTTAGCGATTGCCGCAGTCAATCGAGTTCCGCAAGCTAAAGAAGCATTGAACGGTGACTCTAAATTTTTAGGCATTTTTTAAGCTAAATCAACAACTAAGGAGCATAAATAAATGCCAATTCCAGTTAATAAACCCAAGAACGCTTGGGAAGGTGTCGGCGCTGGTCAAACAGCAACGGCCCGTATCGGTGTAGGTATGCGTATTCATAATCTTATGATTCCGTATAGCGGCGTAACATTAGCCGAAATGACAGAAATTCGAGTCATTGCCAACGGTCAGACAATCCAGCGTTTGATTGGTGCTGATGTTGTAGACAAAGTAAACCAGTTTGACGCTAAAAACGCGGCGAACGGTATCATAACTATTAATTTTGAACGTACGGGACTTATTTCGCGTGCAGGTCGTGAAATTACAGCAATTGATACAACTACTCATCCTAAAATTAAAGTGCCAATCACTACGCTATCGTTAGAGGTTGATATTGCAGGTACGGCTACAAACCCTGTTTTGGGCGCACCAAATGCCAAAGAGTTGCCGATGGCTAAAGAACCATCAGAACTGTTGGTTTTCAAGCGTGTGTTTGGTTACGACCCTCAAGGTTCGGGCGAATTTCAGATCGCAGACTTACCCAAAACGGGCGCAATTAATCGCATTATTATCAAATCTAGTGCAACGATTAACAATATCAAAGTAGACCGTAATAACTACACGGCGTTTGATCGTACAAAAGCCATGAATGAGCTTATTCAAAATGATGGCGTTCGCGTGCCTCAGGCGGGGTATTACGTGATTGACTTCACCGAAGAAGGCTACGGGCAGGACTGGCTAGAAGTACAAGGTGCGACTGATTTCCGCTTGAAGTTAGACATGGCGGGCGCGGGTCATTTAGATGTAATCGTTGAATACCTTGATACTTTAAAAGGTTAAGGGGGCTATTTTGGCAGAAGAACAAACATGGTTCGACAGTGTATTTGGTCGTGTTGCTTCTGGCCTTGATTATGTCGTCGATGATTGGATCGGCGGCTGGTCTGGCAGAGACGATGCAAACGCAAACGCGCCCGTATATGGCTTGGGCGGTGCGCCGTATTACCCAGAGCAAACGCCGCCAGTAAGCAATTCACAGCCAGTAACGTACCAGCCTTTTAGCGTGGGGAATAATGTACCCACCTATGCAATGGGTGCGGGTGCGTTGCTGGTCGGTTTCTTGCTCTATAAGGTGGTGAAATAATGCCTATTCCATTGCTTTATACGGCAGGCGGTGCGCTGGTCGGTTTTTTTGCTAGTGATGGCGTAGACAAGGTAAATAAAACCTTGCTTTATGCCATTGCGGGGCTAATCGTTTATAAGGTCGTCAAATAATGGATTTTACTAGCGAATTGTTAGGAAGTTCAGGATGGGGCGGTGATTCTGGCCCCTCTATGGCGGGCGGTGGTGCATACGGCGGCGGATTTTCGCAAGCAAATGAAACTAGCGTCGGCGGTTTAACGATTAACAAACAGCCCAATATTTTTATGTTAGCGGGTGTCTTTATTTTGGGTGCTTCTGTCGTTTGGCTGGTGAAGCGCTAACCTTTACACGGCTAGATTGGTCGCCAGAAGTGGCGGCGGGTCTTAGTCGTGCAATGGGGGATGATAGCGAGCTAATCGCAAACGAAGTAAAGGCGGGTATTGCTGAATGTTGGCGCATAAAAAATCACGGTTTAATGGTTACACGGCTAGAGCTTGACAATAACGCGCTTGTTTTAGTGGCTGGCGAAGGTCGCGGAATGGTTCAAATATTGGAAGCTATGCCCGCATTAGCAAAAGCGAACGGGGTGGATTTAGTGCGGTTTCACAGCAAGCGAAAAGGCATGTCAAGGCTTATAAAGCGGCTGAATTATGACGTGGCAGAAGGTCACGAGGAAAAAATTTATTATGGGCGGTAAGTCAAAAAGTAGTAGCTCTAGCAGTAACACTACGAACACCAGTACGAGCGTAACAACTAAAAATCTCGCGCTTGATGGTGTCGAGGGGATAGCGTTAGCAGATGCAAGTAACAACAGTATTACTGTTTTAGATGGCGGGGCAATTGATCATACCTTTGGCGCTGTAGGTCACTTGCTTGATGTTGTTGAAACAATCAATGCGCAATCATTAAGCGCGGTGCAAGGTACAGCTACCGATTCTTTGGATTCAGTAACGGAAAATATGATTTCTAGTTTTGAGAAAATCAACGAGAGCAACAAAAGTGATCAGGTTCAAACCGTAGAAAAGCTGGGATTATATGCAGTCGTTGGCGTGGGGTTTGTCGTCGGTCTGGCCTTATGGAGTAGGGTTTAAATGAGAGATTATTCAAGAACAATTACGGCTAATTCTAGCGTTTCGGCGGGTGTAATAGGTAATTTTATAAAGCTGAAAGATTCTACTAGCACTGTTCGTATTGTTGCAGAAAATAAAGACGGGCGTGAAGTTGCAAACTTGCGTATGTCGGTTGGCACAAGTATCAGAATTTCAGAACAATATCAGCGAGTGAGGATCGAAAACGAAACAGGATCGCCTGTAACGTGTGATCTTATTCTTGGTTATGGCGATGTACAAGATTCTGAACTATCGGGAACGATTACCCAGAGCCGAGGAACACGCATTGAAAATGCAGTCGATACGGTGAACACAACCTCTAAAAAGATTTTAAACAGTGATTCAACAAGAAGAAGTTTTGTGTTGCTTAACACGGACGCGGCAAACGTGCTGTATGTAGGCGGCTCAGGTGTGACAGCGGCAAACGGTTTGCCACTTGTAGCAGGTCAAAGCATTGTTTTGGATCATTCTCCATCAGGTGAAGTCTGGGCCATAGGGAGCGCGGCGGGTATCGTCGTCAAGATCCTTTCGGAGCATGACTAATGAGCGGCTTTCTTAGTGGCGGTGGGGGTATTGCTGCGGGTTTGATTGTTACGTGTCCAAATGGCGTGCAGGCGGGCTTTTTAGAGTGTGACGGCTCCTTGCTTAGTCGGGCCACGTATGCGGTGCTTTTTAGTGTTATTGGTGAAAAATACGGGGCAGGTGATGGCTCTAGCACGTTTCAAATACCAGACTTAAGGGGCGAATTTATACGCGGCTTTGATAATGGGCGAGGCGTTGATTCTGGCAGGGCCGAGGGTTCGACTCAATCTGAACAGTACAAATCACATAAACACGCTGCAACAGTAACAGATAGTTACTCGGGCGCGGGGTTAGTTGGAGATGCTTTTGTAGCTTGGTCTGAGGGTATGGCGGCAAAGGTTTCTTCTTTATCTACTACGCGCAATGTTTCAATGTCAAACAGTGGAGGCAACGAAACAAGACCGCGCAACGTAGCTATGACTTTCTGCATTAAATATTAAGGTTACACATACACATGACACAATTATTAAATTATTACAGCGACACAACAGGCGAATTTTTAGGGCGCGGCGTGCCTAAACGTGATCCACTAGAAGGAAAGCCGCTTGTGCCTGCTTATTCAACATTAATCGAGGTGGCATTATTTGGCGATAATGAGATCGCAGTTTTTGACGGTGAACAATGGCACGTTAAACCAGATTTTAGAGGCTGGAAAGGCTATAACTTAGCGGGGGAATTGCAAGAAATTAACGAAATAGGCCAAACACCTGATCCAGAATGGACACTTGACCGCCCGTTTATTTTAGCTGAAGCCCAAGAAATTAAAAAAAATGAAGTAAGGACTGATTTTTTATTATCAGAACAAACGCCCGTTAATGGTTATAACGGCGGCTTTGATAGTGCTATCAAACTCGATGCGGCAATGAGACTAGCAGAAACAGCAGGTCAAACAGATGTAACCTTTTTTGATGTACTCAATCAGCCCCATGTATTAACGCTGGCAGAAGCAAAAGCCGTTGTATTAGCGGTTGCGGGCACCTATCAAGTGTTATTAGCTAAAAAACAAACCCTGTTTAGTGCGATTTCATCAGCAGACACACAAGAACAGTTAGACGGGGTGAGCTGGTGACAGGTTTATCCAGTGTAGGCGGTGAGGGTGGCGGCGTGGGCAGTATCGGCCCGCAAGGCCCGCAAGGCGAAACTGGCCCAGAAGGGCCACAAGGACCGCAAGGATTACAAGGCCCCGCTGGCTTAGATGGGGCACAAGGTGCAACTGGCCTACAAGGCCCCGCTGGCTTAGATGGGGCACAAGGTGCAACTGGCCCACAAGGCCCCGCTGGCTTAGATGGGGCACAAGGGCCACAAGGGCCGCAAGGATTACAAGGCCCCGCTGGCACTGGCTCAGGGGATGCGTATTTTATGATCTGGGGAGAAGAAAACGACTCAAATAACATCGCGGCTGGAAATTATGATTGGTCACTAGGGAACGGGTGCGATCATGAACAATGGTCGTTTAATGGCGGTGTGGTATTGCCTTTTAACTGTGAAATAGTAACCGTATCATTATCAGCATTAAGAAATTGCAGTTTTGAAGTCGCCCCAACACTAAACGGTATAGCGCAAGAATCAGGACGGGTAATTCTTGCCAATTCACTAGCCTCTAGCATTGATATTTTAACCCCCATACAGGCGGCTAAAGGCGATATATTCAATTTTAAAACAATGGCTGTCACTAGTGCAGATGGAACGGCCCTCAGAGTAATGGCAACGATTAGAAAGGTTTAATAGTGAAATTAACAGCCGCAATACTAGCCACAATAACGAGCTGGTACTTATTCCAACGTCTAACCGCTGGTAATCAGTACGCAGAATTTAAAAGTAATAACAATGACACGGGGTTTTCCTTGCTAGATTCAATATTTGAAACAAAACCAATGCAATTACGCTATTTTACAGCGGCAGAGTTTGGCGAGTGGTGGCCTTTGATGTCTACCGAGCTTCTAACCAAGCTAGATGAATTTAGGCATCAATTAGGTGTGCCGGTAAGAATTTCACCAGCAAGCGGGGCATTAGGTCGCAGAATGGGAATGGCAACCAGTCAACATAATGTTGATCTATGGGGTGAAGTGCGGGCCGTTGATGTCATGTTTGAAGGCGTAAGCCTAGAGCGAGGCTATCAAGTGGCAAAAGAAGTGGGTTTTTCTGGCATTGGTGCATATCCAGATTGGAAACCATCAAAAGGGATGCACTTAGACGTAAGGCAAGCACCGCTGGCGTTATGGTCGGGTGTGTTAGAGAGTGGCAAGCAAGTATACAAAGGCATTACAAGTGCGTTTGCTTAATTTTTAAAGGTGAAAAGGATGATTATTTTAATGTATTTATTAGAGCGATTGACAGAACGATCAACATGGATCGGTATTACTGCGGTTATTAGTGGGGCAGGTATTAGCATTGCGCCTGAACTCACGAACAGCGTTATCAGTATGGGCATGGGCGTTGCGGGTATCATTAGCATGGTGACACGAGACCAAGCAGAATGAATGCACAAAAGCGAAAACTACGCATGAAAGCGGCACAAATGGCGCTTTATCCCTTACCAGAGGGAAAGCCTGAAACGCGCAACTGTTTTGGCATTATGAAGCGTTACAACCCTGCGACGGGTAAATATGATCAGGCGGTGAATTGATGCAAGCCCATGAAATAGTAATTGGCCTTGTTGGCACGGGCTTTTTAGGACTAACGGGCTGGTTTTTAAACCGCGTTATTAGCAAACTTGATTCTATAGGTGACAGATTAACTGTATTAGAAACGACCATGCACATAAAATGCAGTTAAATCTGCGCATTTATTTTAACTTTTGGCCACAAACCAGGCAAAAACTAAAGCCCGAATTTCAATAACTTAGAAGTTCGGGTTTTTTCGTTTGGTGCTAGCATACTTTTTTTTATTTGTCATTGGTAAAGAATCACTGCAAAAACTGACAATTTTTTACTTGGTACTAAGTACCCATGTACTAAGCACAAAATAAAAGGGTTTTATTAGTTAATAATAGGGTTTAATTAACTGGCATAATCTGAAAATAAAATGACATTATCAGGCAATTTGGGTGCGTAATTTTCCCGCATAGTCTGGAGTAGTGCTTGTAATTCTCTGATTTCCCGCTCTTGGCTTTTTAATAGCTGATCAATATGCCAGATTGATCGTATTTGTTCAGGGGTGAACCCCATCCCTTCATCAGTAAACAGCATCCCATTTCTAAAGCGCCAGCCGTGAAACTGCTTGCCACGGTTAGACAATCGGGGCGTATAGCCTGCCACCATTCTTAACGCTTCAATAAAGCCCTTTTTAGCTTGATTTCCCTCACCATTAAGCCAACGGCGAAGGGTAGACTTATCAACGCCTAAAAACGCCGCACATTCTGTACGCGTCAAACGGCTTTCAATAAATGCCTCTGTAAATTCACTATCAAGATCCAATGATAAAATTCCCTTATTCAAAATGAGCGATCTGAAAATTAAGGGCGAGGATTATACACACAAAAAACCTGCGCATTTTCCCCAGTTTTCGAAATAAAAAAGGCGAAATAAGCACTTTTTTAAATATTTTTTTAAGTTCGCATAATATATAGAATGTAAGGTCGAAAAATTAAGGCCGTTTAACGTCGAAGCCTCAGCGCTAGGCGTTGGTATGCTTAGCATGACGCAAACAAAAGCCGCCGCCGTTGCTTGTTGAAGTGACCGCGCAACCTGCGCCCATGCACCTTGTAAATCAGGGTTTTTCTCACGCTCCGCGTGCATATCCGCAAGTACTATTCCTGCGTTCAAACCAAGCTCTGACGCGACTTTAAGCGCTATTTCATCAGAAAAACACGTATTACCTTTTGAGTAATTAGTCAGCGTTGAAGGTGATAGACCAAAATGTCGAGCGACCGCGTAGTTAGATGGGAGATTTTTCTCTTGCTTTATAAGTTCTATGTAATCTTTTGTTTTCATTAGAAATTATCCTTTGTTTTTGGCGTTCTCAATGCCTAACTTTACCGCTTAAAGCGGCCCTACCTTTGTAGTTCACACTATACGCTATATATCAAGCGGGTTGAAGTTGCAATACCCTTGCATTTTCAACCACCTTGAAATAGTGTTCATCTTGTCGGACTAATTACCCGATAACTTTTTATTAAGTTTTCCTTTGTTAAGGGGTGGGAA
>NODE-896-length-10342-cov-3.51988_pt1 | contig 10342 bp, 9 predicted proteins | sample MGYA00139097_ERZ477577 | MGnify/ENA metagenome assembly ERZ477577 | reverse complement strand
TGGCCCGCGGAAACCGAAAAATTGGATTCGACAAAGGCATGCAGCACCAGGAGCACAGCTACCTGTTTTTAAACGTACGCGTGCCGCCGGTGGATATGGAGGTGCATGCCTTGACCCGGGGGTTGATGCTGCTAAATGCCATCGGCATTCCAACGAGCAACGTCGTCTATGACATCCCCGTATCCGAGGCTGATCATGCCGCGGTTGAGGCTTTAATGACGGGCCAGCATTTGTCCGGCAACCGTCCACTGGTGGCCATCAACCCCGTGGCCTTATGGGAAACCAAACTCTGGTTCAACGATCGTTTCGCAGAGCTGGCGGACCGGTTGGTATTGGAATGGGATGTTGATGTGGTGTATACCGGTGGCCCCGGTGACCGAGGTGTCATCGATGAGATTCTTTCGATGATGAAGGCACCGGCGGTCAATCTTGCTGGATGGACTACGTTGAAGATACTGGCGGCCCTTTACCAGCGATCAGCATTGCTGGTGACTACCGACACCGGCCCCATGCACCTAGCGGCTGCCATCGGCACCCCGGTGGTGGCCCTGTTTGGTCCGACTGCCCCGTGGCGTACCGGCCCCTTTGGCGACGGTCATCAGGTGGTCCGCACGGCCCCTGCGTGCAGTCCCTGTTTTAAACGGCAGTGCGATGAGCACCGCTGCCGGTGCATGTCGGACATCAGCGTACAAATGGTCTACAATTGCGTAGGTCAGACATTGGCCAAACCCTTGCCGGCAAATGATAAATGATTCAGATTGGCCCACGGACCAATAGATACCGACAATTGATATCCAAACAGTGGAACCCATGAAATTCTTCGAGGTCTATCGCCAAAAATTATTAAAGATTACCAAAGGCGATCAACAGGTAAGCGGTCCCATAGAACGCATTCTGCTCGTCCAATTGGGCGATATCGGAGACCTGGTGCTTTCCATACCCACGATTCGATCGCTAAAGGAAACATACCCCTCGGCACATCTCACTGTTGCCGCCCGTGATAAAGCCAGTGATCTTGTCAATCTATGTCCCTGGAGCGATGAGGTCCTCGAAATTAAAAAGGAAAAATTAACGCCCGGGGATTGGGTCGGGCATCAATACCGCTTCTTTCGCGCCCTGCGATCCAAACCGTTCGATATGGTTATTGATTTGCGGACGGGGACAAGAGGCGCGATATTGACTTTCCTGAGCGGCGCCCGCATCCGCATGGGGTTCACCGCATTGGAAGAAACCTGGCGCAACTACCTGTTTACCCATCTGGTATATCCGCCGATGAACATGCCGATGCTGCACATGGCCCATTATCATTTACTGCTGTTAGATAGATACGGGTTCGACGTGAATCCACAATGGCCCAGACTCCGCATCGATGAAAAACGTGCCAGAGATATATTGGATTTGCTTATCAGAGAAAATGTGCCTTTAACGATGCCACTTATCGCGATCCAGCCATTTTCATTATGGCGTTATAAAGAGTGGCGTCCAGAAAAGTTCCGACAACTGGTTCAATGGATCCTGAACGGTTATCCTGTCGGGGTGCTTGTCTGTGGGACCCGTTCTGAACGTTCGCGTATCAAGCGGATGATAGACGGCATTCCGGCCGGCAAGGTTTTCAATATGGCCGGCAAAACCACTATTTCTCAATATGCGGCCTTGCTGGCACGTTGCCGTTTGTTCATCGGCTGCGATAGTGCCGGCGTTCATATTGCCTCAGCCGTAGAAACCCCGACGGCAACCATTTATGGCCCATCATCACCGAAATCATGGGCACCAAGAGAAAACGGGCATGTGGTCATTCAAAAGGCGATGGATTGCGTCCCCTGCCGAGAGAAGGGGTGCCGCGGCAGTGGCCGGAGCGAATGTCTGGAAAAGCTGTCGGTGGATGAGGTTGTCGCAGTGGTTGAGCCCCTGATTGCCGCTTGGGTGTGACATAAGCGTTACGAACAAAGAAATGTCGTGAGACCGTGATCCGTTGCAAGTAGTTTTTCAATATTCTTGAGCTAACCTAAGCGGAAAGAAACTATTGGGATTATTCAACACGCTGAAAAAAGAGAAATGGCGCGGGACGTTAACCTTAGGGATTACAACCTTTGAACGACGATTTGAAACTTACTTCGTGCCGCTAGTCGAGCAAATACGCGGTATGGATGTTGAGATAGAGATCGTGGTTGCAGTTAACGGTGAGCATCAACATCGATTCTCTGAACAATATCGAACCGCCTTGCTGAGTTTTAGCGCTGGGCAGCCGAATCTTTTCCCGATCGTTTTCCCACAGTTTCGTGGTTTGGCTAAACTGTGGAACTCAATCATCGTCAACGCGTCCCATGATCATATTCTGATTCTGAACGACGATGTGGCCATACCTAAAGGCAATTTTCTTGAGAAAGTCCGCCAAGCGCTGGCGCGCAGCCAGGGAAAGTCCTTTACCATAAATGGGTCCTGGTCTCATTTCGTCATCAGCCGGGAGGAGATCGATCAAGTTGGCTATTTTGATGAGCGTCTGTTGGGGATTGGTGAAGAGGATGGGGACATGACCTGGCGATACATTGCGCATTACGGGCGCCCCATCAAGAATTATTCGATTTCTGGCATTTCCAATTTTTCGGAAGATACCATGAGTGAACAGCCGGCGAATATTGCCTGCCATAGTGGCGGCAAATACAGCCAATTCAATCGTTCCTTTGTATACCAATCAAAGTATCAGGAAGATCCAACGGGAATCAAAGGTATGTTTGATGTTCCCATGTCCAATAATGACCCGGGGCCACAACAATACCCCCATGAGCGGTTTTATCGAGACAACCGCAGCAAGCTGTGAACGATGGGAAACAACATTAAACAGGTCACCATTGTAAAGGATTGGGATTGGCCAGACTTGCGGCGGCAGACACCCAACGGGGATGGCATATGGGACGGTATCCACTTTTCGATGGACGATGCTGAGGTGTGCGACGCCCTGGTCGTTCTCAATAATCGACTGGAGAACTCATTTTCGATCACCGTAAAAGGCAACAATGTCTGGGCGCTGATGCAAGAGCCTTATGTAAAGGGCGTCACCGACTGGATGGCTGAAAAGCACGATGCCTTTGATAAGGTCTTCTCTCATTTTAGGCCGCAGCCGACCGATAAGTATGTTCGTTCTCATCCGGCAATTCCCTGGCATGTCAACTTCACCTACACTGAACTGGTAAACCTGTCGGTGGTAAAAAAAAGCAGACCATTATCGTGGATTGTGGGCAATGTAAAAGACTTGCCGGGTCACATCAAACGGTGGCGGTTTCTTGAAGTATTGCAGCAAGATCAATCCATCGATATCGACCTGTTCGGAAAGGCAGTACGGTTCATTGAACATAAAAATGAAGGCCTATTGCCGTATCGATACGCGCTGGCCGTAGAGAATACATGCACAGCAGACTACTGGACGGAAAAAATAGCCGACTGCTTACTGACTTGGACGGTGCCCATTTATTACGGTTGCCCCAATTTGGAATCCTATTTCCCGCCAAAGGCCTTTATTCGCATTGATATCGAAAAACCGCAACAGGCCTTGGCGCATATTCGTGAGGTGCTGGCCAACGACGATTGGGATGCTCGCGTGCAGGCGCTGGCCGAGGCCAGGGATTTGATTTTGCATCGATATCAACTTTTTCCACATATACGCGCGATGATGACAAAATACGCTGACAACAATCATTTCAACCGGCGGGTGACCATACCGGCCTATCGACGGAGTCCCAAGGCTTATGCACGCCGTCGCCTTTATAAGTTGAAAAAAGCGTTTGGGTTAATCTAACGAAAAATAAAATTTCGAATTATTTCTGATTAATGCAGGAAGGATCCATTGCATGAAGGTTAGCATCATCATCTCTTTTTATAAGCGAATATCACACCTCAAGTGCTGCTTGGATGCTCTGGTGGACGCATCCAGCTTATTTGATGAGGTTATCGTTTCCGATGACGGCTCCGATGCGGCAACTGTGGATCGGGTAAAAAACCTGATTTCTCAATATCCTTTTTCGATTCACCACGTCTGGCAACCTAAAAAAGGGTTCAGGGCGGCTGCGGTTCGTAACAATGGCGTTCGCGCAGCTAATGGCGAATACCTCATTTTCCTCGACTGCGACTTTTTAGTGTTGCCGGATACGCTTAAGATTCATCTTTCATCTGCCCGTCCCGGGAAATTCCTTTCCGGAAATTTTAAAATTTTGTCGGAATTCCAAACCCAGCATATTTTCGACAATGGACTCGTTCAGGAGGATCTTGTGCGTCTGTATAATCGCTTGCCTGAAGACAATCTGAAACGGGATCATTTTAAATTTATTACTCGCACATGGCGTATCAGGCTCGGTCTCGCCAGTCCCCGAAAACAAGTTCTTGGGGGGCATTTCTCCATATATCATAGCGATTTTGCGAAGGTGAACGGATTTGACGAAAAATTTGTCGGCTGGGGGGGAGAGGATATCGATCTGGGCATCCGTTTGGTCACCAGCGGGGTGTACGGTCGATCGGTCATTCGATCAGCCCGGATTTTGCATATGTGGCATCCGAGGGAAAAGAATAGTGAGGACTGGAAAAAAGGGGCCAATATGGATTATTTCAGTCGCAAGCACATCAAGCCGGTATGTGATCTCGGATTGAAAAAATTGGCCTGATTTTTTCAGTCCGGCCGATTCATTCGCCACAGAACGGCCGTAATCGAAAAGATCAAAAATAAAACTGTCTCTGGGATTGTCGAAAAAATCGGTTCAAGATTGCCTTTTACGAAAAACATCGCCAGTGCAGCCAAGATGCAATTCGCCCATTTCCTGATAAAATTCGTATGACCGCGTCTTATAAGTTGGATCAGTATTTTGCAACAGACGGCAAGCACCATGATGTACAGAAAAAGTCCGACCAAGCCTGTTCTGACAGCTATGTTTAAAATCATATTGTGTGGCCAATTGAAATGTTCATCCGCTAAACGATACTTTTCAGGGACCCTTTTGTTGTAAAGATCCGGAGATATCAACTGATGGTTTGCCATCGAGTTTATTCCGAAACCAATTCCCATTATCGGGTAATCTTTGATAACTTCCTTGGTTATTAGAAAGAGGCTGATGCGGTGACGGATGCCCCCATCAACATGCAATCTGTTTTTAACCGGAGACAGGAAGACAACGAGTATTAACAAAGACAAGAGGATAAGAAGCAACTTCCGCTTACTATAAAAAAGGATTGGAATAACTAAAAGCATCGCAACAAAATTGCTGCGGGTCTGTGTCAAAATCGTAACGAGGAGCATCGGTGATACCATGAACAGCAAGGCTGCCCGCAAGGAGCCTCTTTTCTCATCCGGGTACAAACGTGTTGCTAATATCATGGCAAACAGGGTTACTACGCCGATGAGATTGGTTGGTGTTTCAATCAGCTTAAGACCAAAGCGGTTTCCCGGGGAGATGTCCAATATGAAATATTCATAAAAGAGCGCCCCTATGGAGAATAAACAGGCTGAGGTTATTATCGTCCATGAGAGCGCTTTTATCTTTTTTTCGGTGTCGATAAGATTGATGACCAACAAATAAAGAAGAATATATTTCAGAAAGTGCGTCAAATAATCATGAAGACTATAGGCTTGGTCTAACGCAAAAAAAAGACCGATCAGGGACCATGTGCCAAACAGCAAAACTGGATATATCAACGGTGAATAAAATGAGATTGTAGTTTGTCGGGTGACCAATAAAATTAAAAGAATACCTGCCGATCCATAAAACGTGATTTCGGTGCCGGCGGTTGTGATCGCAAGTGGGAAAAGGAAAGTGAATGCCAATAAGAGGAGATAAGCAACCGTTTTATATTTTCGATTACTGTTTTGATCAGTCACGTTAATCATGTCATTTCCTCATATATGCTGCTGACCTTGCTAACCATCGCATCCCAGGAATGGGTTTGCGCAGTGTCAAACGCGTTGATTCCCATCTGATGGCGAGTCTTCGGTTGGATTAGGCGCTTTATTTTTTCAACTACGGAGACCAAATCGTCAGCATCGACGACAAACCCATTGCAACCGTTTTGAACGACATCCCTGGCCCCCACATTCCGGCTGATGATCACCGGTAAACCCGCTGCCATGGCTTCAAGAATCACCAGGCCAAACGTATCGAATTGGGACAAGAGAATAAAGATATCACTGCCCAAATAGATCCGTTCGATATCCAATCGGACTGGCCCGGTAAAGGCCACCTGATCTCGGATGCCCAGCGAATCAGCCAGTTGACGGTATTTATGGATGTTTCCTTTACCCACCACCAGCAATCGAATGGTCGCCGCCAAGTTTGAACGGTTCACCACGCTAAGGGCCTTGAGGATTATATCCAATCCTTTAATTTCGAAATTCATACCGACAAATAAGAGTACGATATCTTCAGCGTCCCATCCATGCTGCTGCCTTAACGTTTCACGGCAATCGTGTTTGTCCCAACGCGAAAAGGGTTTTACTTCAATTCCTGGAGAAACGACTTTAATGCGGTCATCAATCCCATCGAATGCCAGATTCAATTTCTCCGCCGTGATGCTGGAAACGGCTAATAAATGCTTGCATTTTGGGTGGTCGATAAGTCTTTTTTCAATATTTGCCAGCGTATGATCAAAAAGGCCCATTACCTTTTTATGGCGAACCTGTTTAACCCAGATGGGGTGCGGAATGCCGTGAACGGAGTATATGTCAGCTTCCAAAATGCGCTCGTGGGTGTGGATGAAGTTTACGCCCAAACGATTGATCTTTTGGCGCGCAAAAAGAGCAAAACTCAGTGGGGCCATAAATCGCGGAAAAGCAAGGATCGGTACATGATGGAAATGGATCAAATCCGAACCCTTGCGCCATCGATTGGCAAAGACATGGATTTCCCAGCGCTGATCCGCGGCGATACGTTCGGTCAGTTCGTAAACCAGTTTTTCGCCGCCGCCGACCAGCCCGTATTTAGGCACGACGACGGCAACACGGCTAATCTGCGCATTTTGTACCGATCTATGATCCATCTGCACTCACTGCTGTCCTTTCCGAAGTTGATTTCATCTGGCCCTCAGAATAAACTGCTGTCAATGCGCGTCTGAATGCCTCCCGGTCACATTGTTGGGCAAACGCTTGGGCAGCTTCTGAGTATCTATGCGGATTGGCACCCAGTATCTGTTCTGCCATACTGAGTGCGTTTATTAATGCCTGGGTATTCCCTGAAGCGAAACAGATGCCCAAGCCTTTTTTACGGACCCGGTGCGCGATGAGCCCTTCGTCTGAGGCGACAACCATTTTCCCTGCCGCTGCGGATAGTGCCAGGACACCGCTTGAGCCAAAGTGGCCCACATAGGGCAGCAACACAATATCGCTGGCAGCAAAGCAGGTGTGTTCTTCCGCTTTGGATACATAACGGTTAAAAACCGTCGCATTTCCCCGTTGGGATAGGTTGCGCATGCCATTGGTGATCTCTTTGTCATTTGACAATTGACCGGCGTATAGCAAATGCCATCGCTCCGGACGGGTTGACGACAGCATGGCACGAATGACCAGATGTAAACCTTTGCGCCGCGTGCCGATACCATAGTGGAGCAGGACAAATTTGTTGGGAGAGATGCCCAGGTGGTCACGTGCCTGGGATTTGGACATGTTAAAACTGCCGCTCCATGTATCGGGCAAAAAGGTCAGTCCGGCACGGGCGTACCGTCGGTGGTGCCTGGCGTAAAGATATTCATCCAGCAGGCAAACCCGATGGTACCATCCGCCTTTCGCCAAACGGTTGAATCCGATCTGTTTGAGGATGTTACCGACGGGCCACAGGGGGTTAGCGAGAAATCGGGGCCTGAAATAGACACCGCTAAGCTTGCCCTGCAGAGGGCGAGGAGGCAACACACCCACCGATGCACGTCTCAGCATGGATGAGGCGATGTCATCCAAATTATTTACAAACGCCTGTTCAGCTTTGCTTTGTACGAAACAGTGGTTGAGGGCTGCTAATTTTGAACCGCCTTTTATACGGCGATCGGAATCGAAAATCGAATTGACCGAGACTTGATTCAAAAGATCACCCAGATGCTTCTGATACCTTTCCACAGCCTGCTCGCGGCCGTCTATGGCAAGGGTGAGACGGTGACCTGAGGAGAGAAAGTCTTCCGCGATATAACGCAACCAACTCAGGTGATGGCCCTCAAGTCTCGGTTCAAAAATAAGAATGTGCATGGATTTTTCTTCTCGGCCAAGTTTCATAGGGGCGGGTTTTCCAGCGCTGATGAACCCAGAACCATTGATCCGGATATCGTCTGGCATAGATTTCGATGACCCGGTTGTACATCTGCGTATTCAACTCCACGTCTTTTCTCGCATCGCCGGTCCGGATGGTTGGCAGTTCAGGTCCCACGACCGCTTGAAACCCGTTGCCTGTGCGGATCAAAAAAAGCGGCAATACCGGTGCACCGCTTTTCAGCGCCAACATCGCCATGCCGTTGCTGGTGCAGGCCCGGTGGTTGAAAAAGTCTGCAAAAACACCTTCATACCAATCCACATTCTGATCCATCAACATGGCCACTGGGTAACCATGCTTTAAGGCTTTGTAAATTTGACGCATGGCGCCGCGCCGGGTGGCAATCGGTTTGCCGCCGAAGCGGGAGCGATTCTCTTTGAAAAAGCGGTCGAGAAACGGCTTATCCAGGGGGCGGTAGACGATTCGAATCGGATTGTTGACGAAATATTCGACAATGGTCAGTAACTCCCAATTGCCGAAGTGAGCTGTCAGAACAAGGAGGCTTCTGCCCTTGGCCATGGCGTTGTGATAATCATTGAGGCCATGAAGGGTGACATGATCGGCCAGCTCTTTATCCGATAAATGCAGAGACCAGCCGATTTCAAAAACCATGTGAAACAGGTTTTCAAAGACGCGCCGGGCAATGACATGGATCTGGTCAGCCGTGCGTTCACGGCCCAACGCCCGCTGAAGGTTGTCCAGGGTGATGCGGCGGTGCTTGCGGTCCACGATAAAAAAGAAGCGACCGAGCAAAACGGCGCAGCGTCGGCGCATGTTGTTGGGAAACCGACCCAGCAGGCGCAGCAGTCCTCGGGCAATATGGTAAAGCAACTGATCTGAAGCGCGCATTGGATCCGGTCTCATCCGTTTACGATTTCTGATTTGAACCGCGACAGCGAGCGCACTCCCTGCGCCTTGCCACGGGGAGGCTTCAAAAATCATCACCTGGCATTGCGCTGCCGAACACGGGCAATGCGGCTACACTCACGTGAGTACTAACCCGGTGGCGGATGATCGGGCGGCAGGGCCGATGGATGGTCAATGGGTGCAAAGGCTTGTCCCGCCTCCCAGGCCTTGGCGTGCTTTAAAAAGACGTAACCCGATGAGACCATGGCAATAATAAGTCCGGGCCATCCGTCCAGAAAGCCTCTTTTCCACAGGTAACATTCTAAAAACTTCCCAAGAGTATGGGGAATGCCGCCCAACAGGAATAACGCACCGGCGCCACCGCGATGCCTGGCATATACATCGGAAAACTGATTGGCGGTGTTGACGTGGTCGGTGATGTTCCGATAGACCCGGTGATGAAAGGGGGCTTCGAGGGCCTGAACATGGCCGTCGACCGCCAATCGTTCGTGAATGCCGTCGCCGATCCATTTTCCCGCACCGCTGCGAACCAAGCGAACCTTGCGGTCCGGATACCACCCACCATGTTTGATCCAGCGTCCCAAATAGTATGATAGACGCGGCATGGAAAAAGCGACCACTGATGCCGGCGCCTGGGCGATGGCCATTTGGATCTCCTCGGCCAACGCATCCGGAACATATTCATCCGCATCGAGGTTGAGAATCCACTGTCCCGTGGCCTGTTCCAAAGCGAATTGCTTTTGGTCGGCATAGCCTGTCCAGGGACGGTGGATGACCCGGGCACCTGCCGATTCGCACAAAGATACCGTTTGGTCGGTGCTGCCCGAATCCACCACGATCACCTCATCGGCGAAAGAACTATGGCTCAGCAGGTGACCGATGCGGTCGGCTTCATTGAGTGAAATAACCACGATGCTGATGTTCATCTGAAATTCAATCCCCAGGATCAGATGCCACTGCAGGGCTTCTATTATTAGCAAACTGCATGTCGTGCAGCTTGGCGTATTCCCCTTTGGCAGCCAGCAGAGAACCATGGGTGCCTTGTTCCACGATTTGTCCCTCCACCAAGACGATGATTTGATCTACCTTGGCGACGGTGGAAAGCCGATGGGCAATCACGATGGTGGTTCTGCCTTGCATCAGGTTTTCCAGTGCTTTTTGAACCACGGCTTCGGCTTCGGAGTCCAGGGATGACGTGGCTTCATCTA
>NODE-895-length-10346-cov-5.64046_pt1 | contig 10346 bp, 7 predicted proteins | sample MGYA00139097_ERZ477577 | MGnify/ENA metagenome assembly ERZ477577 | reverse complement strand
AAAAGAATAATCCTTGATGTCTTCATAAAGAAAATGAAGAGGATGGTGAAGCCGAACAGCAGACTGTAGGGCAGGATCAGATCTCTGCTTACGACGCCGCCGCCCTTGATCCGGTCGATGATTCTGTGGGTTGCATAGAGTGAAGCGAGAAAGCCGCCGGCAACGGTGAAGACCTGAATCAGGGCAGAGGCATCGGGGCTGATCAGCCGCGCTCCCTCCCTCACCGGAGACAAACTGAACATTTCTCTCAGGTTGGCGGCCAGACGCCACGAATCGGACACGAAGATCTCAAAATAGACGGCCAGATAGACACCCAGGATGATCGGAATAAACCCATAACCAAGCAGCCTGAGGATCAGAACCCGGTCGATTTTGGTCAGATAGGCCTGCAAATTGACCGTCAGGTAATAGCCGACCTGGAAGATGAAAATCAGGCCGAAGAAAACGGCTGAACCGAGCAGTGCGAAAGGAACTCGGCCAAGCAGGCTCGGGTAATTCTGCTGAAGAGAATAAATTAATTCGTAGAACTCAGTATGCAGGGCAAAAAGGAAGAAGATAGCGCCTAAAGAGACGATCAGAAAGCTGTCCGGCCGTCGCGGTGCCTCGATGTCCCAGAGTTCCTGGGGCGCCATCCGGACATTCAGATGAACCGAATGCTTGTTGCAGTGTTTGATACATCTGCCGCAGACAATGCAATCCCTGTTGTTGTCTACCATGAATGGATGTCGAAACATCGGACAGCCCTCTTTCTCCAGGTCGCCGGTATAACAGGCATGGTCTTCGCATCGATTCAGACAGAGGTGGCGGTTCGAGCGCACCTCCAGTATCGAAGGCATGGCAAAAATTGCGTTTACGGCTCCCAGCGGGCAAAGATAGCGGCACCAGGCCCGGCGCTTGAAAAACAGGCTGAACACAATCGAGCCGATGGTCACCGCCAGGATTATCCCGCCGGTCAGCGCCGGATTTTCATAGGCGTTCCAGACGATCTCCACCCACAAGACGATGATGCAGAGCCAAGCCATGATCCAGCCGGAATATTTTTTCAAGAACAGCGGGGTCGAACGGGTAGGTTTCACCAGACGCTGCAGCAGTGTGCCTGGCATGGCCAGGGCGCAGACCGAACACCAGGTTCGAGCCATGAAGAAGAAAGAAAAGAAGAGCAGCGGCCAGCCGATTACCCAGCTTAAGGTGATGCCGAGGTTTTTTTCCGGATCGGCGGGACCAAAAAACAGGGAGACCACGGCCACCAGCAGGACTATGCCGACAAGAGCACTGGGCAGTGCAGGATAGAGCCTACTCTCGAGCAATTTCCTGATCCAGCCGAGGCGCAGCAGGTTAAATTCCCATTTACCCTCGCTTTTGGGAAGCCCCAGCAGAATGTGATCGCTCAACAGTTCATCGTCTCTGGCCAGCATCACCGCCCGCTGAATAACGGTGGACAACTCAGTCAAGTTGCCCGGCCAGTCGTAATTCATCAGGATGCCAAGGGTCTCGGGGGCAACTGCTCGAATCTTCTTGCCGTATTCGCGGCCGAACCGGTGCAGATAGTAATCCACCAGGTGAGGGAGATCTCTCTTATGAAAACGGAGCGGTGCCACATGAAACGAATTGGGAACCAGAATCTGCTCCAGTTCCCTGGTCAAGAGATGGCCCTCCTTTATTTTTTCCAGTGAGAGGTCACTGACAAAGATTAGCCGGGCTTGAAAAGCGATCTCCCGCTCCCCCCCCTCTCTGGTGAAAAACAGGGTGCGCACGGCACCGGCTATTTTATCCTGCACCGCCGGGGGGATCTGCTCGAAGTGCCTGATTACCACCGTACCCCGGCAGAACTGTTCGAGGATGCCGGTCTGTTTCACCTGGCTGAAGGGAAAAAAGTCGTGTCTGACGCCAAACAGTTTTTTGCTGAGTTCGTCGGCGCTGTAATCCCGCACATCGATCTCGATGTAAGGCCCCTGCGCCTGATTGCCCTGCAGGTGGATCTGTTTGGCGATCAGCCGGCGGCCGGTTCCCGATTCTCCAGTTAGAAGTACCGGATCATCAACCGCTGAGAAACGCTCGATGGCGGATTGAATCTCTTTGGCCGACTGGGAACGCATGATTCGTTCCTTGCTACCCCGTTCGTCAGGGTCGATAGTATCCCCGTTGAGGGGCATCATATCGACGATACGAATCTCTTCTCGGGTCGAGAGGTCGCAGGCCAGAAGACCCGATGACAGGTTCTGAAAAGACAACCTAAGCCGCTCCGCCAGGGCCGCCTCTATCTGCTCCTGGACTATCCGGAACTCGCTGAGCATACGACGGAAAAAACGATCGCTGAAGCAGAGCAGCACGGCATCGCACAAAGATCTTATGGTAAGCGACTGAGGCTTGTTGGTGAGCAGTGAGGTTTCTCCGAAATGACCACTGGAACCGACCCTGCCGACAATTGTCTTGATTCCGTCATCGGCTTCCATGAGCAGTTCCATCTCGCCGACGGCTACCACATAGAAGGTGTCTGCCGTATCACCTTTTTTATGGACAACGTCTCCTTCCGGTATATGCCGGACACGTACGTTGTCGAAGATGGTGTCAAGCTGCTGGGAGCTGAGGTTTTTAAATAAAACCGTGTGCTTGAGATATTGACGGATAAGTTCGGGCTTCATCGTTCTCTGAATTCAGCGGGGATCTGGGGTCTCAGCTGCTACGATCCCTCGTCTGATCTGGCGGTGATATTAGGTGGGACGTTAGTGCTTTTTTGATGAGCGGTGCAACGGAATAGACGTCTACCAGGTCGTCGGGCTCGACACCGGGGTAACTGTCAGAGCCGAGTATCCTGACGATTCTGCTCTGCTCGAATCTATGCCTGGCGTTACCAGATAGAACCAGGTGGGTGGCCAGCACGTAGACCTCCCGGGCTCCGGCTTCAAGGCATCGGTTTGCGGTCTGGATAATCGAACCTCCGGTTCTGATCATATCGTCGCAGACGATGGCAGTGCGATCCTTGACCACTGAAGATACCTGTCCGACAATAGTCTTGTCGGTATCATACCTATCCTTGTCGGCCGCCGTGTGGGCGCAGCTCAACAGGCTCGCCAGACGAGCAACGCGCTTGGAGAAGCCATAATCAGGAGAAACCAGGACAAAATCCTCCAATCCGAGGGATTGTACCTTTTCCACAACAAGGCGATCACTCCAGATATGCTTGGTCCTGATTTCCCCGGCATGGGCGTGGAGCACTGCCTCGGAATGCAGGTCTATAAAGGCCACGAAATTGGGTCGGGCCCGGAAAATCTGTCTGGTTCTGGTAATTCCTTTGGGAATTTCCCTGCTGTCCGGTTTGGCCCGTTCCATGGTGGAATATCCCAGGAAAGGGATGATTACGTTGATCGACGTGGCATTCCAGTAACGGCCACCCTGAATGAGATCGAGCACTTCCTGGTGGGATGAGTCGTTGTGGGTGGCCCCGATAATCACCAGATCCTTCTCGGATATGCTGGCGGGGAAAGCGTGATAACGTTCGCCATCGGAGAACCGCTTGCGGATCATCTCGGAAAATTCGACGCCAAGCAGATCGGCCACTTTTCGGGCCAGGGGCGTCGAAGCTTCGTTGGCTACCAGTACCAGGTTGTGAGAACTCATCGATCCTTTTTTATTCCTACTTCCAATTGCTTAAAGCTGCATGACTACGGTGATTCCAGCCCCCGAAAGACAAGCAGCGAGCGCTGTGCCCCGGAGAATGGAAGACGATATGTTTTCGTATCTGTCAGGCGCCAGCCGCTGGCGGCTATTGTTCTGTCATCCAGTTCGTCAAGATACCCCGGTCCTTTCATGCAGACAACCGAAGATCCATATTCTTTAAAGCGGCTGCAGAGGGTGAGAAAGTCACCGATCTCCGCCACCGCCCTGCTCACTACCCAGCCACACGTTGCTTCACCCGCGAAAGTCCGATCCTCCAGTCTGCAGCCATGAACCTCGACGTCGGCGAGATCGAGCAGCCGGCAGATATGACGCAGAAACGAAACCCTTTTCAGACGAGGCTCCACGAGGTCGACCTTCATTTCCGGGCGAGCAGTCTTGCAGACCAGTCCGGGAAACCCGGCACCGCTGCCGACGTCGAGCAGACTGGCGGACGGCAGTTTGATCAAGTTCAGCAGGGCCAGCGAGTCGAGGAAATGTTTTTCGACGATCTCCTCGTCCGTGGCACTCTTGGAAATCAAGTTCACCTTCCTGGACCAGCGTTTCAACTCCGAAAAGTAGTCATAGAGCCGGCGGCTCTGCTGAACGTCCAGTTCAACGGCCAATGAATCCGCTCCTCTGCGGAGCATTGAATTGAAACGCTCGTACTCCATACCGATAGTCCTGCGTCCGAAAGAAGCTACTCTTCCGGGAACCTGCAGCTCACCGAAGCCGCATGAGCGGTCAGCCCTTCGAGTCTGGCCAGGGTTTTAATATGCTCGGCATCACCTTTCAGTCCAGCTCTCGAGTAGGAGATGATGGAGCTTTTCTTCAGAAAGGTCTCAACCCCGAGTGCCGAGGCGAATCGCGCCGTCCCCATGGTGGGCAGCACATGATTGGGACCAGCCAGGTAATCACCGGCCGCTTCCGGCGTATAGCCTCCGAGAAAAATGGCGCCGGCATGCCGGACAAACGGGAGCTGGGACCAGGGATCTTCGATCATCAGTTCCAGGTGTTCTATGGCGACCTGGTTGGCTAGATCAATAGCCTCCTCCAGAGTATCGACCACGATTATCCTGCCCTTGTCGGCCAGCGCCTGTCTGGCTATCTTCTCTCTTTCCAATTTCGGCAGCTGGCTTGCCAGTGCCGCTTCAATGCGCTCCGGCTGGGTTTCATCAGTGGTTACCACCACGGCCAGGGCCTGGCTATCATGTTCTGCCTGGGCGAGCATATCGGCCGCGATATGGCTGGCGTCGGCAGCAGCATCGGTAACGATCAGCACTTCCGACGGACCGGCTATCATGTCGATCCGGACCAAACCGGAGACCTGACGCTTGGCCTCGGCCACATATTGATTTCCGGGCCCAACGATGACATCTACCGATGGTATGGTCGGAGTCCCATAAGCAAGTGCCGCGATGGCCCAGGCGGAACCGACTTTATAGATCTCGGTGAGGCCAATTTCCTGGGCAGCCACGAGCAGGTAGGGGCTCACCTCACCGTCAGCCCCGGGAGGCGTTACCATGACCCGTTGCTGAACTCCGGCAATGGCTGCAGGAATGCCGTTCATCAGCACCGACGATACCAACGGAGTCGACCCGCTTTTACCGCCGGGGACATAGAGTCCACAACTGTCCACCGGCCGTACCAGACGACCGACGATGGTACCGTCCTCGCGGGTCTGCATCCAGGAATCTTCCATCTCGCGCTGATGAAATCCCTCTATTCGCTCGATGGCGACTTCCAGGGTTGCTAAAAAGTTCTGATCTACGAGATCATAGGCCTTGCGCAGTTCTTCGGCTGAAACGCCAAGCGAACTCAGATCCAGGCCGGGTGAATCGAACTTCCTGACGTAGGACAGCAATGCTTCATCAGCGCCGGTTCTCACCGCCTCGATGATTTCCGTCACCACCCGGGTACAGGAATCGTCACCGGTCTCAAATCTGGCCAGCAGTCCATCTATCGCTTCCTGACCTTCGGAACTCTTTGCATGCAGTGGTTTAATAATCATATGTTCTTTGAATAGACAATCCGTTATCCGGTTAATCACTTTCCAGGGCAGCGACACGGCTGGCCATTATACGCCATTTGTCAACGATTTGAAAGCAGAACCGGCATCAGTTCATTGCCGACAATACTCAGTCAGGGGGACACAATACCTATCGTGTCCACTCTCACCTACTCGTTCAGCCCAGTTTAATATGTGGGGACACGATAGGTATTGTGTCCCCAGCTTCCAACATTTATCTTGGAAGTTATTTCAAAAGTAAATATAGTTACTTCGCAAAACTGGTTAAAACTACGAAATGAAATAAAATTTTAACTTTAACAAGGGCGGAGTTGGGCAGCAAATCACGGCCTATTTCAACTTCGCAGGCAGTAACACATGGATTTCGAAGCAAAATGGATTGCCTGGGAAACCACCAGGCGCTGCAATCTCAAGTGCGTACACTGCAGATCCTCCTCAGAACTTGAGGTCCAGGGACATCCCGACTTCTCCTTTGAGCAGGCCACCCACATTCTCGACGATATCAGCTCTTACGCCAACCCGGTCATGGTACTCTCCGGCGGCGAACCGCTAATGCGTCCGGACATTTTCGACATTGCCCGCTACGGGACGGACAAAGGACTGCGCATGTGTCTGGCCACTAATGGAACCCTGGTCAATGAGTCGGTTTGCGCCAAGATCAAAGATGCTGACATCAAGATGGTGTCGCTCAGCCTCGATGGCGCCAAGGCTGAAACTCACGACAATTTTCGCAACCAGGCAGGGGCTTTTGACGGCACCCTGCAGGCCATAGAGCTCTTCAACCGCAACGACATCCCCTTTCTGGTAAATTCTTCCTTCACTGTGCGGAACAAGGACGAAATATCCGAGATATTCAAACTGGTAAAAAACCTGGGGGCAACCGCCTGGTACATGTTCATGATCGTTCCCACCGGGCGCGGCGAGGATGTCATGGACGAGCTGATCCCGGAAGACGTCTACGATGAGATTCTGGAATGGCACTATCAGATGGAAAAAAAGGAGCAGGAAATCCTCATGCGGCCTACCTGCGCCCCCCAATATTATCGCATCGTCCGACAAAAAGCGAAGGAGGAGGGAGAGAAATTCAAGCGCCGCAACCTGAAGTTTTCCACCGGCGGTTCCAAGGGTTGTCTGGCAGGCCAGCTCATCTGCCTGATAGACGTTGACGGGGAAGTGCTGCCCTGCAGCTATTTCCCCAAATCGGCCGGCAACATCAATCAGTTGCCTTTCAAGGAAATCTGGGAAAACTCCGAACTATTCTTAAGTTTGAGGGATTTTAAGAGCTATAAGGACAATTGCGGACGCTGTGAGTACGTCAATGTCTGCGGCGGCTGCCGGGCCCGGGCCTACGCAATCTCCGGAGATTACCTGGCCCAGGAACCGTTCTGCAGCTATGTCCCGGGACAGCTTAAATAAACACCGATCACTGGATAAACCATGAACGACACCTTCCTGAAAGCCTGCAGAGGCGAACCGACCGACTACACCCCGATATGGATGATGCGCCAGGCCGGACGATACCTGCCTGAGTACCAGAAAGTCCGCCGTGGCCGCACCTTTCTGGAATTGTGCAAGTCACCGGAGCTTTGCGTTGAGGTGACTCTGCAGCCCATCGACATTTTAGGTTTTGACGCCGCGATTTTGTTCTCGGACATCCTGGTTCCGATGGAAGCGATGGGGCTGGAACTGGAGTTTCACGAGGGCAGAGGCCCCGTATTCCCCCAAACGGTTAGAGACCGGGCAGCCCTGGACCGCTTGATAGTTCCCGATCCTCATGAAACCATGGGCTTTGTAATGGAGACCATCAGGCTGCTCAGAAAAGAGTTGAAGGTGCCCCTGATCGGTTTCGCCGGGGCGCCATTTACCTGCGCCACCTATCTGATCGAAGGCGGCTCGTCAAAGGTGTTCTGGGAAACAAAAAAAATGATGTTCAGCGCCCCGGAATTGTTTCATGGTCTGATGGAGAAAATCACCCTCTGCACCATCGACTATCTCAAGGCCCAGGCTGAAGCCGGAGCCCAGGCCCTGCAGCTTTTCGACTCCTGGGCCGGTATTCTGGCACCTTGTGATTACGAAACTTACGCCTTTCCTTATGTACAGCGCATCATAGAGGCGCTGAGACCAGCCGGAGTGCCGTTTATCTATTTTGCCAACAACGGCGCTACCCTGCTCGATTACTCCGCCCGTTCGGGTGCTGATGTCATAGGCCTGGACTGGCGAATCAATATCGGCGAGGCGATACAGAGGGTAGGTGACAAAGCCGTGCAGGGTAACATCGACCCCTTTGCCCTGCTGCTGCCCGAAGATCAGTTGCGGGCCAGGATACAAAAACTGCTCGATGATGCCAGCCAGGCCAAAGGCCACATCTTCAATCTCGGTCACGGCATTCATCAGTTTACCCCACCAGAACAAGCCAAAATTGCAGTAGATGCGGTCCATGAGTTGAGCAGACGCTGAGCAGGAACCGAACGACCGTGAACATACCATCCGTCAACCAATGTCTGTCACTGATGGACAGCTACGAGATGCTCGATAATATCCGGGAGCACTCGTTCATCGTTGCCCGGGTGGCGGAAACCATTGTCAGTGGCTTGCAACTACCCAAGGACCAGGAGAGCTTACCAGCCGATATTGATTTGGTTCTGGCCGGTGCCCTGCTCCATGATATCGCCAAAACCAAGTGCCTCGATGGAAGCTGTCAACATGCCGAAGAAGGCATGCTCATCTGCTCTGAACACGACTATCCGGAAGTCGGAAAGATTGTAAATGAACACGTGATCCTGAGCAGCTTCAGACGCGATGAATACAAACGTGGACTCTTTCCTGCCAGAGAAATCATTTACTATGCCGACAAACGTGTACGGCATAACGAGATCGTTCCATTAAGCCAGAGACTCGACTACATCATCGATAAATACTCTGGCGGTAAGGCCACAATCATGCAGAGAATCAGAGATAACTTCGCCCTCTGCCTTGAATTGGAAAGCTATCTGTTCAGCTTTCTAGCCTTCGAGCCAGCCGATTTGGCCGACAAGGTCAACCCGGCACCTTTCTCTGACTCATAGATGAGCAATTTCACCACTCCTGAATGGGTCGGGATCAGCCTGGTGATCCTTATCATGGGAATGTCCAAAGGCGGCCTGCCCATTGCCGGAGTCGCCCTGCCGCTGCTGGTATTGATCTGGCCGGAACAGGGCCAGGCTGCTCGCTCTGCTGTTTCCTTTATGCTGCCTCTGCTCTGTGCGATGGATCTGGTGGGTATCCTACTTTACCGCGGCAAACCGGACTGGTCTCATATCAAAATGTTGTTGCCGGCAACCCTGGCAGGTGTCCTGGTGGCAAGTCTATTCTTCGTCTCGGACCGGGGCATCAGTGTCTCCGACCAGATGCTCAAACTGACGATCGGTGCCTTGGGCCTGTTCTTCACCGGCTGGCATTTCTGGGGTCAGCGATTCTTTCTGCACAACCCGGGCGAGATCGTCAACACGCTTGGTCGAGCCCGGTTCTACGGATTTTTCGGTGGTCTGACCTCTACCATCGCCCATGCTGCAGGACCGGTCATGCAGATGTATTTCCTCAGGACCGGACTTGCCAAAACTCAATTTGCCGCCACCACCATTTATTTTTTTGTCTTTCTCAATGCTGTCAAACTGATCCCTTTCGCCTTGCTCGGCCGTTTTACCAGAGAACAGCTTATCGTTGATCTGAAGATGCTGCCTCTGATCCCGGTGGGCGTCCTCCTCGGCTACTTCATTGTTCGGATCATGAACAAAGAACACTACTCGATATTCATCTATACGACGCTGTTTCTGACCTCCTCTATCCTTGTCTATCGTGCCCTCTCCGGCTCATAAGAAGCCATGCCTGTGCTGCCTGTCCCCAAATATCGGCCCTCCTTCCCCATCGGCTGCCACTGGAGAATCACCACCCATAATATGGAAAACCCTGCCAAAAGCGCCATGAGACCGATCAGCCAACCTCGAAAGCAAGGCCGCACCAATCTGGGAAAGATCAGCACTGCGGGAATACTGGTCAAAAACGGCAACGCAGAAAACACCCCTGCTCTATCAGGCGTCATGCCTCCATTTTCCAAAATCTTGGGAAGCCAGGCGAAATAACCATGCATTATGCCAAAAGCCAAAAGGCCGGACAACAGAATCAGCCGAACACGGCGAATCTTGAAAAGGTCTGCGAGCATTCTCAGGACATTGAAACGCTCGGTACTGGTTTCAACATCCGCCCCTCTGGTCAATGCCCACCAGAGGCCGGCAAAGAAAAAGGTCATCACCCCATACCAGACAAAGGTCATTCGCCAACTGTAGTCGGTCAACGGCATTACCACGCTATTTGTGGCTGCAAGTGATGCCATGCCGCCAATCCATGGACCGGTGGTATAAATGCCTACCGCGGTTCCTCTCTCCTTGCCTTTAAACCAGGTGGAAATTGTTTTTGGGCAGCCGATGGAAATCATCGGACCGCCAACACCAAAGAGGGCCACAAAAAACAAAAGGGAAAAAAAACCGGTTGAAGCGGACCGAAGCACAGCTGATAACCCAATAACCAGAGCACCGAAAAATATAGATCTTCTAATCCCCCAGCGATCCATTATTACGCCTGCGAAAATCGCCAGAGCGATGTAGGTCATCTGCCAGGAACCCAGAAC
>NODE-894-length-10347-cov-5.78342_pt1 | contig 10347 bp, 12 predicted proteins | sample MGYA00139097_ERZ477577 | MGnify/ENA metagenome assembly ERZ477577 | reverse complement strand
TTTCGTACCAATAAATTCGGAGTAGTCCGTTTACATTTGTTTTACAGCTATGAAATATTTATCTAGTCTAATACTACTATTCACGGCAACTATTGCATTTGGACAGCATTCTAATTTCAATACCCAAAGTAATTGGGCGTTGAATAAAAAAGAAGTTATGTTCGGTTTTGGTGCAACTCAGTTTCTTGGTGATTTAGGAGGACGCGATCAAATTGGTAAAGATTACAGTTTAGCCGATATGGATTGGCCTTCGACTGGATACGGGGGAATGATTGGTTACCGTTATAGATTTCACCCATACTGGGCGACAACAACTTCTTTAAATGTTGGTTTGCTTAGAGGGAATGATGCATTGACAAATGAAATTATTCGCCAATCAAGAAACTTACATTTCCGTTCATTAGTTGTAGAATTAAGCCAGCGATTAGAGGTGATAGTTTTAGCGAATGAAAAATTTGGTAACAGATACAATCTCTCGAGGCACAGTAAGAAAATGAAAGATCACAACTTTCAATTATACTTGTTTGGGGGAATTGGTATTAGTTACTTCAATCCAAAAGCACTTTATAATGGAAAATGGACTGCATTACGTCCTTTGAGTACGGAAGGTCAGGGATTAGACGGTGGTGCTAAGGAGACCTTGCCAGTTACGGCAACTGTTCCTATGGGAGTTGGTTTCCGTTTTGGTATAAGTAGAATGTGGAGAATGGGACTTGAAGCAACATATGTGAAGACTTTTTCTGATTATGTAGATGATGTAAGTACTGAGTATTATGATCCAGAAATCTTAGCGGCAGAGAAAGGGGTAGAGGCTGCTTATCTTGCTAACCCAAGTCAACAAAACACTTCTTGGTTTGGTGCTGGACAGCAACGTGGAGATGAGCAAAAGGATGCTTACTTCTATGTAAACATTATTTTTGTAAGAAACCTTACTTATAAAGATTACGCTAGACAGCGTAAAGCTAACAGGTGGAAAGGGAGATACAAATTCTAGATTGTTAATATTTTTTGAAATATATAGACGAGGTGCCATTGTGCACCTCGTCTTCGTTTATACCTTTACGTAAAACGATTCCAATGTTCAAAATAATTCGTGCTTTCCTCTTTTTATTTGATCCAGAGAAGATTCATTATTTCACAGTTCGATGTATTCGAATTACACTTTCTATTCCCGGGATGAAATGGTTGTGGAAAAAAATGTACGACGTGGAAGATAAACGTCTTGAGCGTGAGTTGTTTGGGATTACCTTTAAAAATCCGGTTGGACTTGCTGCTGGTTTTGATAAGAATGCGACGATGTACAATGATCTAGCTTATTGTGGTTTTGGCTTTATCGAAATTGGAACTGTTACCCCTGAAGGACAAGAAGGGAATCCTAAGCCAAGGTTATTTCGAATTAAAGATGATTCAGGTCTAATAAATCGAATGGGATTTAATAATAATGGTTTGGAAGCAGCGGTTACCGCATTGAAAAAAAATAAAGGCAAAATCATTATTGGCGGGAATATCGGAAAGAATACACATACGTCCCCAGACGGTTATACCGCAGATTATATAACATGTTTTGAGGGCTTACATCCATATGTAGATTATTTTGTGTTAAACGTAAGCTGTCCTAATGTGAGTAGTCATGCTAAATTAGAGGATGTTGACTATTTGCGAGAATTGATAGCGGCAGTTCAAGAATTAAATGACAGTAAAGATGTTCAGCGCCCAATCTTACTAAAGATTGCGCCAGACTTAAATGATCAACAGCTTGATGAAATTATAGAGTTGGTTGCTGAGACAAAAATTGATGGTGTAATTGCCTCAAATACTTCAGTCAACCGTAATGGCTTAAAGACTTCAGACGAACGATTGGCTGCAATCGGTAACGGAGGGTTAAGCGGGCAGCCTGTAAAAGAGAGGTCTACGCGTGTTATCCGCTATCTTGCGACTAACTCTGATAAGTCATTTCCAATCATTGGAGTGGGAGGGGTTCACTCAGCTGAAGATGCGATGGAAAAAATGGAGGCTGGTGCTGATCTTGTCCAAATTTATACAGGATTTGTTTATGAAGGTCCGTCTTTGATTAAACGTATTAATCAAGCTATACTAGCTAAACAGTAACACAAAAAGACTAAATTTAACTATGCAACACTTAAAGCTGACTGAATGTCCTAGAGATGCAATGCAAGGTCTGCATGATTTTATTCCAACCTCTGTTAAAACAGAATACATCAATGCTATTCTTAGTTGTGGGTTTCATACTGTCGACTTTGGTAGTTTTGTTTCTCCAAAGGCAATACCTCAAATGAAGGATACTGCGGCTGTTTTGGAGGGGCTGAATGAATCAGGAAGTAAATTACTAGCGATTGTTGCTAATGAGCGTGGCGCAAAGGATGCTGCTGTTTTTGAGCGAATCAACTATTTGGGTTATCCCTTTTCTGTCTCTGAAGAATTTCAGAAACGGAATACGAATTCAACAATTGAAGAGTCATTGGTTAGGGTAGAGGCTATTCAAGAGATCGCTCAGAAGAATAACAAAGAATTGGTGCTCTATCTTTCAATGGGTTTTGGCAATCCATACGGAGAAAAATGGCATCCCGACATAGTTACGGGTTGGAGTGAAAAGCTTTTCACTTCTTTGGATGTTAAAATTCAGGCGGTTTCTGATACGATAGGAGTGGCAAATGCAGAGAGTGCTAAGTCTTTGTTTGAAACATTAATACCTAGTTTACCAAATGTGGAATTTGGAGCACATCTTCATACAGTCCCAGTGAACGCGAAATCAATGGTAGAGGCAGCGTATAACGGTGGGTGTAGACGATTTGATGGCGCGATCAAAGGCTTTGGTGGATGCCCCATGGCCAAGGATGACTTAACGGGGAATATGCCAACTGAATTGATGTTAGAGTGGTTCCAGGAAAATGGAATTGAAACGGGAATTAATTTAGATCTATTTGATAGTGCTATGCAAAAATCACTTCAGGTATTTCCGTAACTTTTTGTATTAATCGAATTATAGCATAGAATGAAACAGATTTTCTATATATCAATCATTTTCTTCGCCGTTGCAGCATGCAAAGGTGATCCTGAGGTTTTAGAGTTAGAAGATGATAATAGTGCGCAAGCGGAAGTCGAAGATCAAACAACGACATTTAATGATGGAAGTATTGCACAGGCAGACGATCAAGTGCTACTTGATGAACTAAATATCTGTGAAATGATCGATTCATTGCCAGCTATAGCAGATTGTACTCCTGAGAATTTTAAAATCATTCGTATTTCAGATAATATACCAAAAAATGATGCTTTCATTCTTCAGGCTAAAGCAGGTATCGCTTTGAAAGGGGCAGATCGTCCTTTGCCTCCAGTTCGTCATTTGTTCGTGTATGTTCGTGAGAATGGGGAGCTAGTTCAAACCAATGGCTTTAGGGGTGATTTGATAGCTACAAGTAAAGGAGAGAAAGGGAATGATATCGTTTTAGCGCTCTATTTGAAAGAAGATGAAACTTTGTTTCACTGCTTGTATAAATGGAATGGAGAGCAATATAGTTTTGAGTCTGTTGAGGGTTTAGACTGGGGGGAAGGTGTCAAATCACTTAAGAAGGACACTAAAGATTCGGTTTCTATGGATATCTATAATGCGATCATGTCGAGTAATCTCGTGTTCTAATGAAGAAAGTGGTTGTCTATTTGGGGTTGCTGATTTCTTCTTGTACTGCAGGGGTTAACTTGGAATCTGTGGATTATGATCATTTATTTAATGATTCAAATAGTAAGGTGTGGTTAGTTAATAAGGTGATGGTTGAGAATGCTGTTATTTCACCTAGTAATGACCAAGACAAGGATGTTATGATATTCTACAACAGTTGGAATTTAGATTACCTTGCAATGAAAGATATTACGCGCAAAGCTCCTCGAAAAGCTGACTATTTTTTAGATTCTGATGCGAGAACTATGCGCATAGAGTTTGCTGACAAACAAGTTTGGGATCTTGATTTAATCTATCTTACTGAGGATAGTATCCTTTTAGAACCTAGAGATGGCTCAGATATTAAAATGGCGATACAATTAAAACCCTTTCCTGAACTTTAGTTCTTAATTACAAGTGTTCTTGCAATTCTTAAATCGCTCTTAGCTTCTATTAAATAGCGGCCTGAAGCGAAAAGGCTTAGATCGATTGTGTTTGATGTTGAGCTAGACAAAACTGTTCCATCCATTCCGATCAATCGAATTTCATTAATAGAGGCTATGCCTGAAACGTGGATGATTCCATTCGTTGGATTAGGAAAAACGCTAATTTGGAGAGGTTCCAATTCATTAATGCTCGCTGTATCTTCAATTTCTACCCGGATATCATCGATGTATAACTTGAAGCCGTCATATGTCTGGTTTACAAAAGCTAAATGGATGGTTTGGTTGTCTAGCCCTAACTCACTCAAGTTTCCTTCACGAGCAGTCCAAGTAGGGTATTCAGAATTCACCATTAGTAAAGTATCCGTGAAGCTTGTGAGTTGTGTATCTGTGCTAGAAACAAGAACGATGTAATCGTCAGGGAAGGAGTTGTCATGTGATTTTGCTTCCCAGTATGCTATGTTTCCATAAGTACCGAGAGTAATTGCAGGTGTGATTAGCCATCTACTTGCTTCGCCAACCGGATCAAAAAAGGAAGTTGATCCCATGATAGTGTCATTGATATTGTCTGGATCAACAAGTTCTATCCATGCATCCGCAAACTCAGAAACTGCAGCGTCAGGAGTTAAACCGTCATTATCAATAATCGTATATGCGGCAGGAAGTCCTGATTGAAAGTCTTCGTTATAAACTTCTGTCTGTGCAAATGTCGGACTGCTTAGTAGTGTTATGGCGAGCAATGTTTGTTTAATCATAAGTCAAAAATAGTTATTTATTCAGCACTAAGCTTGAATGTTATGTATCAAGAGGTTAAGTTGATTAATATGTCTTTATACTCTTGATAAAATGTGTCAAATCGAGTCAGCTTGTCTTTTAAAAAGGCGTTGATTTTTGGGATGTCTTCTTCTTTGTAATAGTTTAAGGTGTTGTCCTCCCATTTAATTCTTGAGATAAGACGGCCATTCCAATTGTGACTTGATTCATTCCAATCTGCTTCCATGCCCATTTCGTTTTGCATCACCTTTTTCAATTCCGTCATCTGTTCCCAGATAATACTTCGAATTCCATCATCCTTAGGTTGCACATCGAAGCAGAGCCGCGCACCTTGTGCATCTACTTCCATTCGTACGTATATGTCTTTGACGTCCGTTGGGTAGTTGATCCAGTTCATTTGTCGCCCATTTTTCGAGCGTTGATCCTTCACTTCTTTACGGAACTGTTCCCAAAATACCTTATTCTTTTCTTTTAATTCTTCTCTAGATAGCATGAATTGGATTCATTGAAATGCAGTGCAAAAGTACGTGAATCTATGTAACATTCGTTGCTTTCAGCGGACAATAATTAAGTAAATTGCGTAAAATTAACAATCGTAAGTATGAAACAGGTATTTGTTCTAATCTTTGCCGTTATGGCATTAGTGTCATGTTCTGAGGCACAAGAGAAGCCATCTAGTGATGGAGTAATTAATAAAGTGGTAAGCGCTGTGGATTTCAAGGCAATGATCACTGATGATGTTCAATTGATTGATGTGCGTACGGCTAAAGAGTTCAATGGAGGGAAAATCGATGGAGCTACAAATATTGATTTTTTTGGTGAAAACTTTGAGGCTGAACTAAATGGATTGGATAAATCAAAGAAGACTTTGGTCTATTGTGCTGTAGGAGGGAGAAGCGGTAAGGCCGCTGGAGTTATGAAAAAGCTTGGATTTAAGGAGGTTTATGACCTAAAAGGTGGTTATGGCAACTGGCCTTATAAATAGTATTCCCCCTTTCACTTGGGCTTATGCCTGAACTTTTTGATCTATTCGTAGATGAATGACGATTATTAAGTATACTTTCGCGCATGACATTTTCTGATTTGGGCTTATTGCCCGCAATTCAAAAATCCCTTGACGAATTAGGATATGAAAACCCTACTCCGATTCAAGAACAGGCAATTCCTGTTGCTTTAAAAGGAAGGGACGTACTAGGGTGTGCACAAACAGGTACAGGTAAAACAGCAGCTTTTTCGATACCAATATTACAGTTGCTTGAAAATAGTGAGCAATCTGGGAAGCAGCGGAATCCGAGAGCTTTGATTTTGACGCCTACTAGAGAATTGGCAGCGCAGATAGGTGAAAGTATAAGAGATTACGGAAAAGGAACGAATCAACGTTACTCCGTTATTTTTGGAGGAGTTGGTCAAGGACCTCAGGTGGACAGACTGCGAAGAGGGGTTGATATTTTGGTCGCTACACCTGGGCGATTACTTGATCTTATGCAACAAGGTCATATTAATTTAAATCACATTGAGTTTTTTGTCTTGGATGAAGCCGATCGAATGTTGGATATGGGTTTTATTCACGATATCAAGAAGATTCTTCCAAAATTACCTGCGAAACGTCAGACATTGTTCTTTTCTGCAACCATGCCATTGGTAATTGCTGATCTAGCTAAAAATATACTTACCAATCCAAAATACATCAAAGTAGATCCTGTTTCATCTACGGCTAACACCATACAACAGGAGGTTTACCATGTTCTTAAACCAGAGAAAAAGAAACTGCTACTGCATATATTAGAAGATAAGTCAATTACTTCAATGCTCGTTTTTTCAAGAACGAAACGTGGTGCTGACCGATTAGCAAGGATATTAGATAAAGCAAAAATTCCAGCAGCAGCGATTCACGGTGATAAAAGTCAAGGCGCTAGAGAACGTGCATTGGCTGAGTTTAAATCTGGAAAGAAGCGTGTTTTAGTTGCAACGGATATTGCTGCACGTGGAATAGACATTGATTCATTAGAGTATGTTTTGAATTTCGATCTACCAAATGAGCCTGAATCGTATGTTCATCGTATAGGAAGAACTGGTCGAGCAGGAGCAAGCGGATTGTCTATTTCTTTTTGTGATATTGATGAGCGCCCGTATCTTAAGGATATCGAAAAGTTGATCGGTAAAAGTGTGAAGGTGATTAAGGATCATCCTTTCCCAATTACCGATTCTGCAATTGCTGAATACCGCGAAATGCAAGAGAGCTACGCTAAACAAAATCAGAATCGAAAGAACAAACGATCTCAAGGCGGAGGTCGCGGAAATTCTGGTGGTGGTGGAAATCGTTCTAAAAGCAATAATAAGCGTAGAAGATAATTTCCTATTTTCGTGTTATGCCTTTAACACTCAAAGATCTTCCTGGGCCTAAAGGGTATCCAATTGTAGGGAATATACCTGTTATTGATTTGCCTAACCTTCACAATCAAATTGAAGCATGGGCGGATGAATTTGGTGATGTTTACCGTCTTGGGCTTGGTTATACAAGTCAGACAGTGGTGACACGGCCAAGTATGATTCAGAAAATTCTAGCATCGCGTCCTGATGAATTTGTTCGTATGAAAAAAATGAACGACATTATACGTGAAGGTGGGGTTCGTGGTGTCTTTAATGCCGAAGGTGAAGAGTGGAAGCTACACAGAAAGATCGTGGCTAGAGGACTTGATGTAAAGCATCAGAAAGAATTCTATCTACCGATGCTTGATGTTCTTGAGCGATTGTATAATAAATGGAGTAAAGACGCGGAAAAGGGTGAGCCGTTTGATATCCAAAGAGATTTGCTTCGATTTACCGTAGATATAACGACAACTCTTGCTTTTGGCATTGAGATGAACACTTTAGAACAGGAAGGTGGGGCTATTCAAGATCATATGGAGAAAGTTTTTCCGATGATTTTCTATCGGATTAATCAACCAATACAATGGCATAAGCTGGTTAAACGAAAAGAGGACAAGGCATTTGATTTGGCTGTTCAGGAAATGAATAAGTTAGTGGATGAATTCATTGAGTCTGGACGAGAAAAACTTAAAAAGAATCCTGCTTTAAGGCAGAATCCTTCAAACTTACTGGAGTCTATCCTGTTAGCTGCTGAAGAGGAAGAGGCATTTTCTCTTGAAGAGGTGCGTGGTAATTTACTTACGCTTCTAATGGCTGGCGAGGACACTACGGCTCATACTTTGATTTGGCTGATTTACCTATTAACAATACATACAGGTGCTGAAGAAGGACTGCGTGAAGAAGTAGATCGCGTATTAGGTGATGATCCTTGGTTGAAAGAATATGCTTCTAATAATGAATTAAAGTTTACAGAAGCGGTGGCATTAGAATCAATGCGATTTAAGCCTGTTGCTCCTGTGCAATTATTTCAAGCGGAAGTGGATATGGATATTGAAGAATTTCGAATCAAGAAAGGGCAGAAAATATTAACTCAATGGAGATCCGCTGCATTAAAAGACGATTTCTTCACTAAAGCGAAAGAGTTTAATCCTGAAAGATGGATGAAAGATAGTAGGTGTCCTGTTCATAATTCAGATGCTTTTACACCATTTGGAAGTGGTCCACGCTATTGTCCGGGACGTAATTTGGCTATACTTGAGGTGCGAATGGTTCTCGCTATGTTGTTTAAGAATTTTGAAATAGAAATGGTTACCGAGCACAAAGATATTGATGAGATAATGGCTTTTACGATGATGGCAAGTGATTTTAAGGTTCGATTAAAACGCCGTAAGCCGGTATAACATGGATTCTGTTACACAAATTGTACTAGGTGCGGCAGTGGGGGAAGCTGTTCTTGGCAAGAAGGTTGGTGGTCGTGCCATGTTGTGGGGAGGAATTGCTGGGACCATTCCTGATTTGGATGTGTTTATAAAATTCTTTACTGATCATGTCACGGCAGCGGAGTTACATCGTGGTTTTTCGCATTCGTTAGTGTTCTGTATTCTATTAGCTCCAGTACTGGGTTTTCTGGTCCATAAAATTCATCAAAAACGGTCAGCAACACGAAGTGGTTGGAGTTGGCTCTTTTTCTGGGCGCTTGTGACACATCCATTATTAGATGCGCATACTGTTTGGGGGACACAGTTTTTCTGGCCATTTGAATACCGCTTAGCCTATAAAAACATATTTGTCGTAGATCCCTTGTATACACTACCGTTCCTTTTCTTCTTATTACTAGCCTTATTTACACGTAGGTCTAGTCCTAGAAGACGATTGTTTAATAATGCAGGATTGATTATTAGCTCTTCGTACATGGTGCTTACGCTTATTTTTAAGTGGGTCAGTTTCAATGAGTTTGAAGATCGATTGAAGATTGAAGGCGTGGAGTATGTTCAAATGGATACCAGACCAACACCTTTGAATTCTATACTTTGGAATGCTCAAATAGAAACTAAATCAGGGTTTAGGATAGCATATTATTCATTGCTCGACACGGAAGAAATAAAATTTTCAAAGGAACATCCTAAGAACGACTACTTACTCAATCCTGTTCGTAATCAAAAGATTGTGCAGCAGCTTATTAAAATTTCAGATGGATGGTACATGGTGGAAGATAATGGGGATGGCAGCCTTGGCTTTATAGATTTGCGATTTGGGCAAATTGGTGTCGACCCTGATAATTCCCCATTCCTCTGGCGCTTCCAGCTCATTCCAAACCCAGATGGTAGTGTAACATGTAATCGAATTCAGGATCATGTTAACGATGTGGGGATCGGAGTTGCGCTGAAAGGCCTTTGGAAGCGAATGCAAGGAAACTAGAGATTGTCTAATAATTCTGCGGCGTTTTTTGATTTTGTTCCTGCTTTTTTCGGTTTCAATAGATTTCCCACAGCCACAACAAAGAGGGTTAAAGCTAATAGACTTAATATGTAGAATCCAATGCCCGTTCCAATCTTACGGCTACTAAACAGTTGGAAGTTAATGGCGAAAAGTATCACTAACATATAGATGCAGTTTAAAGAAGCGAATACTAAAGAAATAATTCCGGCCGCTTTTGAACGTACATGACCTATAAGGATATAGCATAGTCCTGCTACGCCTAAAGAAATGAGGGGTAGTATTAAATCAAAACCGCTTAAATATCTTTTAGCATTATCGAAATTGTGCGTGTAAAGGTTGTAGTTTGGAATCGCCTCAGGATACGTTTTGAACGGAAGGAACATGCACAAGAAGGTTGATCCAAGGCAGACGAGTAATATAATTGTACGTTTATTCATGATTAAGTATATTAAATTAATAGTTTAAGTTAGACATCTTAATAGGTTGTAATAAAGAGTTTAAACATTAACTTATTTAAAGCTTAGCTGAGCAAAAATGATTTCCAATTTTGAAATGCTAACAATACATCATTCCATTTAGGATTAACGTTAACACTGTTTTGAAGCAATAGGGTTGTTGTTATTATTGTGAATAGACTAAAAATGA
>NODE-892-length-10361-cov-4.81302_pt1 | contig 10361 bp, 9 predicted proteins | sample MGYA00139097_ERZ477577 | MGnify/ENA metagenome assembly ERZ477577 | reverse complement strand
AACTCAGGCAATGTAACGTCTGTTTCTTCCAAACGTACAGTGATTTTAGCGTGTAATGAAACTTCATTATTTGCATAAGCACGTTTCAATTCAGCCAAATCAGCAAACTTAAGGCCTTCACCTTTTTCATTCACTAATTCACGAGACATATAGTACAAACCTAATACGACGTCTTGTGAAGGAATGATGACGGGCTCACCGTTTGCTGGTGACAAGATGTTATTCGTCGCCATCATTAATGAACGTGCTTCTAATTGTGCCTCTAAAGACAATGGCACATGTACCGCCATTTGGTCACCATCGAAATCGGCATTAAATGCACCACAAACTAAAGGATGAAGCTGAATAGCTTTACCTTCAATCAATAATGGTTCAAATGCTTGAATACCTAATCTATGCAAAGTTGGAGCACGGTTTAACATGATTGGATGTTCTCTAATCACATCTTCGAGGATATCCCAAACTTCAGGGCCTTCACGTTCAACCATTTTTTTAGCTGCTTTAATAGTCGTCGCTAAGCCTTTACGCTCTAATTTACCGTAGATAAATGGTTTGAATAATTCCAACGCCATTTTTTTAGGTAGACCACATTGATGTAATTTAAGGTAAGGACCTACAACGATTACAGAACGACCAGAATAATCTACACGCTTACCCAGTAAGTTTTGACGGAAACGACGTTACATTGCCTGAGTTAGAACAAACAAAAACAATTCGTGTGAACACTACTGTAGGTCGTGCATTGTTGTTTGATATTGTTCCGACTGGCTTACCTTTCTCTGTCGTTGATCGCTCAATGACAAAGAAAGCAATTGCTGATTTAGTTAATACTAGCTACCGTCGCCTTGGATTAAAAGACACGGTTATATTTGCCGATCAGCTTATGTACCTTGGTTTCACTCAAGCAACAAAATCTGGTGCATCAGTTGGTGTTGATGACATGGCCATTCCAGAAAGCAAAGTAGAGATTCTTGCTAAAGCAGAAGCTGAAGTTGAAGAGATTGCTACACAGTATGCTTCAGGTTTGGTTACAGATGGTGAGCGTTATAACAAAATCATCGATATCTGGTCTCGTACAAATGACCAAATTGCTAAAGCTATGATGGATGGGCTTGGTGCTGATACGGTGGTTGATGCAGACGGTAACGAAGTGACGCAACAGTCAATGAACTCTATCTACATGATGGCTGATTCTGGTGCGCGTGGTTCCGCAGCTCAGATTCGTCAATTAGCAGGTATGCGTGGTCTGATGGCAAAACCAGATGGCTCTATCATCGAAACACCAATCACGGCAAACTTCCGTGAAGGTCTTGACGTACTTCAATACTTTATCTCTACTCATGGTGCTCGTAAAGGTCTAGCCGATACAGCGCTTAAAACAGCAAACTCTGGTTACTTGACTCGTCGTTTAGTTGACGTATCGCAAGATCTTGTTGTTGTTGAAGAAGACTGTGGTACAGACCACGGTGTGAACATGAACCCTATCATCGAAGGTGGTGATGTAGTTGAGCCGCTTGGTGAACGTGTATTGGGTCGTGTTACTGCTATTGATGTAATGAGCTCTGATGACTCTGTCGTTATTCCAGCAGGCGTGTTAATGGATGAAGCATCTATTACACAACTAGAACTTGCAGGTATTGATGAAGTTATCGTGCGTTCAGCTATCACGTGTCAATCACGCCATGGTGTATGTGCTAAATGTTACGGTCGAGATTTAGGTCGCGGGCACATCATAAACGAAGGTGAAGCTGTTGGTGTTATTGCTGCACAATCAATTGGTGAGCCAGGTACACAGTTAACAATGCGTACCTTCCATATCGGTGGTGCTGCATCGCGTACAGCTGCTGATAATAATGTATCTTTGAAATTCAAAGGTACAATACGTTTCCATAACATTAAATCTGTGCAACATTCTAGCGGTAAATTTATTGCTGTATCACGTTCAGGTGAGTTACACCTAATTGATGAAAACGGACGTGAGCGTGAACGTTATAAGATTCCTTACGGTTCTGAGATTAACGTTGCTGATGGTGAGGCTGTTGAAGCTGGCCAAATTGTAGCTACTTGGGACCCGCATACACATCCAGTTGTAACTGAAGTACAAGGTCTTGTTGAGTTAAAAGAGCTGGTTGAAGGTGTAACTGTCGATAAGCAGGTTGATGAAGTAACTGGTTTAACGAGTTTAATTGTTCGCGAACCTAAACAACGTGCAACTGCTGCGAAAGATATGCGACCAATGGTTAAGCTCGTTGATGCTGATGGTAATGATGTCTTCTTAGTTGGAACAGATATTCCTGCACAATACCAATTGCCAGGTGGTGCGATTGTTACCGTTAGTGATGGTGCAAGTGTTGGTATTGGTGATGTTCTTGCTCGTATCCCACAAGAAAGTAGTAAAACTCGTGATATCACGGGTGGTCTACCACGTGTTGCTGATTTATTTGAAGCACGTAAACCGAAAGATCCTGCTCTAATGGCTGAGATCTCAGGTACTATCAGCTTCGGTAAAGAGACAAAAGGGAAACAACGTCTAATTATTACACCTAAGGAAGGCGAACCTCATGAGGAATTAATTCCAAAATGGCGTCACGTTGGTGTGTTCGAGGGTGAACATATTGAAAAAGGTGAAATGGTAGTAGATGGACCTGAAGATCCGCATGATATTTTACGTTTAAAAGGCATCTTTGCTCTTGCAAACTACATGGTTGCAGAAGTTCAAGAAGTTTACCGCTTACAAGGTGTAAAAATTAACGATAAACACATCGAAGTTATTGTGCGTCAAATGCTTCGCAAAGTTGAGATTACATCTTCTGGGGACACATTGTTCTTGAAAGGTGAACAGATCGAACACGATACGTTATTGGAAGCAAATGATAAAATGCGTAGTGAAGGTAAAGAAGAAGCTACTTTCACTCACATGTTGCTAGGTATTACTAAAGCATCATTAGCGACTGATTCGTTTATCTCAGCTGCCTCTTTCCAAGAGACAACACGAGTGTTAACAGATGCTGCAGTAACAGGTAAACGTGATCCTCTGCGTGGTCTGAAAGAAAACGTAATTGTGGGTAGATTAATACCTGCGGGTACAGGTTTGGCCTACCATAAAGATCGTTTCCGTAAACGTCACGGTGATGTTGCAGCTGACGCAAAAGAAGCAAAAAGTACAAAATCAGCTGTAAAAGTTGAAAGCGCTAACGAGGAAATCGAAAACGCATCTTAGACTTTTGACTCAGTAACTGTTCTCCGAGCTAGCTATACTAGCTTGGAGAAATAGTTATTTGATTCAAAGAGAAAAGATGGCTTGATCAATATTTGATTAAGTAGTATGATCCCTCTTCTTTGTCAGACTGATCTATTAAAGATTGGCTGATTTTTATAGGTAAGACGATAGCTTTTGTTTAGCTGGCTTACCAAATTTGAATATATGTAAGGCTGTAAATCAATGGCAACAATTAATCAATTGGTTCGTAAACCTAGATTGAAGCAAAAGAAAAAGAATAACGTACCTGCATTGCAGGCATGTCCTCAACGTCGTGGCGTATGTACTCGTGTATATACAACTACACCTAAGAAACCTAACTCAGCGATGCGTAAAGTTGCTCGTGTTCGTTTAACGAATGGTTTTGAAGTGACATCGTACATCGGTGGTGAAGGTCATAACTTACAAGAGCATTCGGTCGTATTGATCCGTGGTGGTCGTGTTAAAGATTTACCGGGTGTTCGTTACCATACAGTACGTGGTGCGCTAGATACATCTGGTGTTGCTGCACGTCGTCAAGGCCGTTCTAAATACGGTGCGAAACGTCCGAAATAATAGCCGTTTATAGAAAACGTCTAGTTAAAATATAGAATTAGGAAAGAGACATGCCAAGAAGAAGGGTTGTTGCCAAACGTGAAGTACTACCAGATCCAAAGTTTCAAAACATTGGATTGGCTAAGTTCATCAACATCATCATGCAAGATGGTAAGAAATCTGTTGCAGAGAAAATTGCTTACACAGCAATTGATTCAGTTGCAGAATCTAAAAGTGCAAATGGATTAGAGATTTTCCAACAAGCACTAGATAATATTCAACCAATGGTTGAAGTTAAATCACGCCGCGTTGGTGGTGCGACTTACCAAGTTCCTGTTGAAGTTCGCCCGGAACGTCGTGTTGCTTTAGCGATGCGTTGGTTATCTGAAGCTGCTCGTAAACGTGGTGAGAAATCAATGGCTATGCGTTTGGCCGGCGAATTAGGCGATGCGTTTGATGGTAAAGGTACTGCTGTTAAGAAGAAAGAAGATACACATCGTATGGCAGATGCTAACAAGGCATTCTCTCACTTCCGATTTTAATCTTTGGGCTGCTTAATCGCAGCCCTAAAACGTACAACCAGTAACACCGTTCTTTAACAATTATTTATTAACTTAACTATAGAGTACCGATCGTGGCACGAAGCACATCTATAAATCGATATCGTAATATTGGTATCATGGCTCATATTGACGCGGGTAAAACCACGACAACTGAGCGCGTGCTTTTTTACACAGGTATCTCTCATAAGATCGGTGAAGTTCATGATGGTGCTGCCACTATGGACTGGATGGAGCAGGAGCAGGAGCGTGGTATTACTATCACGTCTGCTGCTACTACATGCTTCTGGTCAGGAATGGATAAACAATTTCCTGAACATCGAATTAATATCATTGATACACCAGGGCATGTTGACTTCACAATTGAAGTCGAACGTTCACTTCGTGTACTCGATGGAGCTGTAGCTGTATTTTGTGCTGTAGGTGGTGTTGAACCACAGTCAGAAACAGTTTGGCGTCAAGCTAATAAATATAAAGTACCTCGTATGGCATTCATCAATAAGATGGATCGCTCAGGTGCTGACTTCCTACGTGTAGTCGAACAAATCAAAAAACGTTTGGGTGCTACCCCAGTTCCAATGCAATTACCGATTGGCTCAGAAGAAGAGTTCGAAGGTGTTGTTGATTTAATTCGCATGAAAGCGATTTACTGGAATGAAACAGATCTTGGCGTGACTTATGAAGCACGTGACATAGCACCTGAGATGCTGGATGAATGCGAAAAATACCGTGAACTATTAGTTGAATCAGCAGCTGAAGCTAGTGAAGAGCTGATGGATAAATACTTAGAAGACGGTGAGCTTTCAGACCAAGAAATTAAACAAGGCATTCGCCAGCAAACTCTAGAAAATATCATCGTACCAACATTCTGTGGATCCGCATTTAAAAATAAAGGTGTTCAAGCAATGCTTGATGCCGTTGTTGAGTTTATGCCATCCCCTTTAGATGTTCCTGCTATAACTGGCATCCTAGATGATAAAGATGAAACAGTAGGTGAACGTCCAGCTGATGATGAACAACCATTCGCTGCTCTTGCATTCAAAATTGCTACAGACCCATTCGTCGGAACACTGACTTTCTTTCGGGTCTATTCTGGTGTCTTGAAATCAGGTGATGCACTTTACAATCCAATCAAAGGAAAGAAAGAGCGAATTGGTCGTTTAGTGCAAATGCACAGCAATAGTCGTGAAGAAATTTCAGAGGTTAGTGCTGGAGATATTGCTGCAGCAATCGGTTTAAAAGATACAACTACTGGTGAAACGCTATGTGATCCAGACCATGTAATCACACTCGAGCGTATGGAGTTCCCTGAGCCAGTGATATCAGTGGCGATAGAGCCACGAACAGTTGCCGACCAAGAGAAAATGGCAATTGCACTTGGTAAGCTAGCAAAAGAAGATCCTTCGTTCAGAGTATCAACAGACGAAGAGTCAGCTCAAACAATTATCGCTGGAATGGGTGAGTTACATCTCGACATCATTGTTGATCGCTTGAAGCGTGAGTTTAGTGTCGGTGCTAATGTTGGTGCTCCTCAAGTAGCTTATCGTGAGACAATTCGTAAAACAGTTGAATCTGAAGGTAAATTTGTGCGCCAATCTGGTGGTAAGGGTCAATATGGTCATGTATGGTTACGCCTCGAGCCTCAAGAGCCAGGTGCTGGCTATACCTTTGAAAATGCCATTGTTGGCGGATCAGTTCCAAAAGAATTTATAACATCTGTAGATAAAGGTATACAAGAGCAGATGAAAAATGGTGTAATAGCCGGCTACCCAGTTGAAGATGTTAAAGTAACATTGTTCGACGGTTCTTATCATGACGTAGATTCAAATGAGATGGCATTTAAAGTTGCCGGTTCTCTTGGGTTTAGAAACGGTGCACTAGAAGCTGATCCAGCTTTACTTGAGCCAGTGATGAAAATTGAGGTTGTAACCCCAGAAGATTTCATGGGTGACGTGATGGGAGACTTGAATCGTCGACGTGGACTAGTGAATGGAATGGAAGATTCTGCTGGCGGTAAGATTATAAATGCTGAAGTGCCATTAGCCGAGATGTTCGGTTATGCAACAGATTTGCGTTCTGCAACACAAGGTCGAGCGACATACTCTATGGAGTTCTCTCGATATGCAGAAGCACCAAATAATGTGACTGATGTAGTCGTAAGCAAGACAAGATAAATATAGTCAAGATAAATATAGTTAAGTGAGGTAGACGAAATGTCCAAGGAAAAATTTGAACGTAATAAACCACATGTCAATGTGGGAACAATTGGTCACGTAGATCATGGTAAAACGACACTGACAGCGGCGATTACAAAAGTAATGGCAGACGCACAAGGTGGATCTGCAACTGATTTTGCTGATATCGATAACGCGCCAGAAGAAAGAGAGCGTGGTATTACTATCTCTACATCACACGTAGAATATGAAACAGCAAACCGTCACTACGCACACGTAGATTGCCCAGGCCATGCCGATTACGTTAAAAACATGATCACTGGTGCTGCACAAATGGACGGCGCTATCTTAGTAGTAAATGCTGCTGACGGTCCTATGCCACAAACACGTGAGCATATCTTATTGTCACGTCAAGTAGGCGTTCCATACATCATCGTATTCATGAATAAAGCGGATATGGTTGATGATGAAGAATTAATCGAATTAGTAGAAATGGAAGTACGTGAGTTATTAGATACGTATGACTTCCCAGGTGATGACACACCTATCATCGTTGGTTCTGCATTGAAAGCATTAGAAGGCGACACAAGCGATATCGGTGTACCTTCAATCCTTAAGTTAGGTGAAGCTATGGATTCATACTTCCCTGAACCTGTACGTGCAGTCGACGGCGCATTCATCATGCCTATCGAAGACGTATTCTCAATCTCAGGTCGTGGTACTGTAGTAACAGGCCGTATCGAACGTGGTATTGTAAAAGTAGGTGAAGAGCTTGAAATCGTTGGTATCAAAGATACAGCGAAAACAACATGTACTGGTGTTGAAATGTTCCGTAAGCTACTTGACGAAGGTCAAGCTGGTGATAACGTAGGTGTATTACTACGTGGTACAAAACGTGAAGATGTTGACCGTGGTCAAGTATTAGCACACGTTGGTACAATCAAGCCACACACAAAATTCGAAGCAGAAGTCTACATCTTGTCAAAAGATGAAGGTGGTCGTCACACTCCATTCTTTAATGGTTACCGTCCACAGTTCTACTTCCGTACAACAGACGTAACAGGCGCATGTGACTTACCAGAAGGTATTGAAATGGTAATGCCAGGCGATAACGTCAAAATGGACGTAACCCTAATCGCACCAATCGCGATGGAAGATGGTTTACGTTTTGCTATTCGTGAAGGTGGCCGTACAGTTGGCGCCGGCGTTGTTAGTAAAATCACAGAGTAATAGATAATGGCAACAAACCAAACTATTAGAATCAGATTAAAATCTTTCGATCACCGTTTGATTGACCAATCTGCAAAAGAAATCGTTGAAACTGCAAAGCGTACTGGTGCTCGCATCAATGGACCTATTCCATTGCCGACAAAAAAAGAACGCTTCACTGTTTTGATCTCTCCACATGTAAACAAAGATGCACGTGATCAGTACGAAATACGTACTCACAAACGTCTTATGGACATCGTGGAACCTACTGATAAAACAGTAGATGCATTAATGAAACTGGACCTCGCCGCTGGTGTTGATGTTCAGATTAAATTGAACTAAGAAGGGGCTTGGACAATGACTATTGGACTTGTCGGCCGTAAACGTGGAATGACACGTGTCTTCACTGAAGACGGTGTATCTACGCCTGTTACGGTAATTGAAGTTGAACCAAATCGCATCAGCCAGTTAAAAACTATCGAAACAGATGGTTATAACGCTGTGCAAGTTACAGTTGGCTCTAAAAAAGCATCTCGCGTGACTAAGCCTCAGGCCGGTCATTTTGCAAAAGCTGAATCTTCAGCTGGACACAAAGTATGTGAGTTCACTTTAGATGAAGCTTCTGACTTAGCAGTTGGTTCTGAAATTAAAGTTAACATTTTTGAAGCTGGTCAAGCTATCGATGTTACTGGTATTACAAAAGGTAAAGGTTTTGCCGGTGTAATGAAGCGTTATGGTTTCCGTGGTGGCGATGCTACTCATGGTAACTCTATCTCTCATAGAGCACCTGGTTCTATCGGGCAATGTCAAACACCTGGTCGCGTTTTCAAAGAAAAGAAAATGGCGGGTCACATGGGTGATGTACAGCGTACCTTACAAAACCTTTCTGTTGTTCGCATTGATGAAGAACGCGGCCTAGTACTTGTTAAAGGTTCTGTACCTGGCGCAAAAGGCGGCGACGTTATCATTCGACCAGCTGTTAAAGCTTAAGATTCTTAGGGGAATATTGTGGATCTTCAATTACAATCTTTCGATGGTGGCAAAGCTGGAAACATTACTGTTTCTGATGCGATGTTCGATCGTGAATACAATGAATCTTTGGTTCATCAAGTTGTGACAGCATTCATGGCTGGCGCACGTAGCGGTACTCATGCACAAAAAACACGCTCTGAAGTAAGCGGTGGTGGTCGTAAACCATTCGCTCAAAAGGGTAGTGGTCGTGCACGTGCTGGTACAATCCGTAGCCCATTATGGCGTTCGGGTGGTACTACTTTCGCAGCTAAGCCTCGCGACTATAGCCAAAAGGTTAACCGTAAAGTTTACCGTAGTGCAATCTGCACAATCTTATCTGAGTTACGTCGTAAAGACGCACTTGTTATTGTAGATAAGGTCGAGCTAGAAACACCTAAGACTAAAGACTTACTTGCAAAAGTATCTGGGCTTGGTCTTAAAAATGCACTTATTATTTCAGAAAATGCAGCCGGCAACTTAGATCTTGCTTCACGCAATCTATATAACATTGGTGCTACTGATGCTGCTCATGTGAACCCTGTTGCCTTATTACGATTTGAAAAAGTTGTAATGAGCGAAGACTCTGTTCGCAAATTAGAGGAGTCATTAGTATGAATGTTGAACGCTTAACTAAAGTTATTGTTGGCCCTGTTGTTGCTGAGAAAGCATCACGTGTTGCTGAACAGCATAACCAGGTTGTATTAAAAGTACTTCCAGATGCAAATAAACTAGAAATCAAACATGCCGTTGAAAGCTTGTTCGAAGTTAAAGTTGCATCAGTAACAACGACTAACGTTAAAGGTAAAGTTAAACGTACTGGTCGTATTATGGGCAAGCGTAGTGACTGGAAAAAAGCTTATGTCACTCTTGTTGATGGTTCAGACATCAACTTCCTTGGCGAATAAATTAAAGAATTGATGAGGAAACAGGAATGGCACTAAAAAAGGCTAAACCTACATCAGCTGGACGCAGATTTGTTGTTCAGGTTAAAACAGATGGCTTACACAAAGGGGCACCTTACGCTCCTTTAGTTGAGAAGAAATCTAAATCTGGTGGACGTAATAACGCAGGTCGTATTACAACAAGACATCGTGGTGGTGGTCACAAGCAACGTTACCGTATGATTGATTTCAAACGTTTGAAAGATGGCATTCCTGCTGTTGTAGAACGTTTAGAATACGATCCTAATCGTACAGCACACATTGCATTACTTAGCTACGCAGATGGTGAGAAAACATACATCATCGCACCTAAAGGTGTTGTTGCTGGTGACCGACTTGAATCTGGTGAAAATGCTGCAATCCGTGCGGGTAACTGCTTGAAATTGTCTGCTATCCCACTAGGTAGCACAATTCACTGCATCGAAATGAAGCCAGGTAAAGGGGCTCAAATCGCTCGTAGTGCTGGAAGCAGCGCACAATACGTAGCACGTGAGAATGGTTACGCAACTGTACGTTTACGTTCAGGTGAAATGCGTAAGATTCCACTTGATTGTAAAGCAACACTAGGTGAAGTTGGTAATGGTGAACATGCATTACGTTCATTAGGTAAAGCTGGCGCAACTAGATGGCGTGGTGTTCGTCCAACCGTTCGTGGTGTTGTGATGAACCCGGT
>NODE-891-length-10363-cov-7.19771_pt1 | contig 10363 bp, 10 predicted proteins | sample MGYA00139097_ERZ477577 | MGnify/ENA metagenome assembly ERZ477577 | reverse complement strand
TCGTTTAATCCCGTGGACAATATAATTTTTTTTAAGAAGGAGTTTCGCTAAATAGGCCCCATCTTGACCCGTGATGCCCGTAACAAGAGCGACTTTTTGTTTGCTGTTTTGCATGATTTTTCCTTTGGCAGAGGAAAATCAAATATCGCATTTTCATCATTAGGGCCATTAAAAGATAGCGTCGCGCACTTCTTGGCCAGATCTGGCCTCTTGGAGGACATTGATAAGGTAGTGCTGATAAGGTCCCTTGGGAATAGATTCAATAATCTGGGTAAGGCCGTTTTTATCGATGAAGTTCATGCGCAGAGCAATTTCTTCAAGACAGGCCACTTTTAATCCCTGGCGCTCTTCAAGGGCCGCAATAAAAGACCAGGCCTCAAGGAGAGATTTTGGTGTTCCTGTATCGAGCCAGGCCATACCGCGGTTGATGGTTTCAACTTTAAGGGTTCCCTCGTTGAGGTAGGTGGCCATCAGGTCGGTAATTTCTAGTTCGCCACGAGGACTAGGAGCTTGGTGGCGGGCGCGCTGAGAAACGGTTTCATCAAAAAGGTAGAGTCCGGGAATAGCGTAAGAAGATTTGGGTTTTTTAGGTTTTTCTTCGATGGAAAGAACGCGCCTAGTTTCACTGTCAAACTCCACAACACCATAGCGTCCTGGATCTGAGACAGCATAAGCAAAAACATGGGCAGAGCTTTTCTTTTCTTTAAAGTCGCTAACTTGTTTTTTGATGGCCTGGCGGAAGGGACTGTAGTCGCCATAAAAAAGATTATCGCCCAAAATAAGCATAGAAGGACTACCGGAGAGAAACTCTTCACCTAAAATAAAAGCATCGGCGATACCGCGCGGAGAATCCTGAACAACATAATCAAACTTCACACCAAGATGACGGCCATCGCCCAAAAGATTTTTGAAATTGGGTAAATCCTGCTCCGTGGAAATAATTAAGATCTCTTTGATCCCGCAGAGCATTAATAAAGAGAGAGGGTAATAGATCATAGGTTTGTCATAAATAGGTTGAAGCTGTTTTGTCATAACTTTTGTCAGAGGATAAAGTCTTGTTCCCGTGCCTCCGGCCAAAATGATTCCCTTCATATATTTGCTCCTATTTCTTGGTTGCTCTGTATTAGTTGTCTATCCTTGAGGTATTCAGCGAGAGCGTCTTTCCAGTGAGGTAACTGAGTGTAGGGAGAAATTTTATCTCCACTTAAAACACTGTAAGGTGGTCGCTCAAAAGAGGCCGGAAAATCTCGATAGCTGACAGGAAAAAGTTTTTGGGTAGAGAGGCCACTTTGAGTGAGAATTTCATGGGTAAATTCAAACCAGCTACACTCACCTCTGTTGGTAAGGTTGTAGGTGCCAAAAGGCATGAGTAAATTTCCCTTGATAAGCTTACTTATTGTTTTGGCCATATCGAGGGTGTGAGTTGGTGACATAGTCTGGTCATTGACAATAGTGAGCTTTTCATTATTTTTCGCTTTTTTTAAAATCGTCTCCACAAAATTTCCCCCTTTTCCCCTTGCGCCATAAATGCCAAAGAGAGAAGAGCTACGAAAAATATAGTGATTAATGGAAGAGAGTTGAATGATTTTTTCAGCAAAAAACTTAGAGAGACCATAATGGCCAAGGGGGTTAGGGAGATCTTCTTCTGTGTAGGGAGTTTTTTTATTTCCATCAAAAATATAGTCACTACTAATATGAATTAAAATGGCCTTTTCTTGTCTGACAAAATCGGCGATACCAAGAAGGGCCATACTGTTAATAGCATAGGAGTCTTCTTTTTCTTCTTGGGCCTTATTGGTATTGGTGAAAGCGGCGCAGTTAATAACAAAATCAATATTGGCCAGTTGAAGCTCTTTTTTCAGCTTACTCAATTGAAGAGAGATCTTTTCAGATGAGAGAAAATCAACTTGATGGCGATTAGGACAGATGAGTTCAAAAGTTTCGTCTGTGTTATTTTTTTGCAGTCGCTGAATATCGCGACCTAATTGCCCTTGCGCGCCTAGCAAAATAATGGTTGGTTTCATGTTAAAATCCACTTTTTGTTTCACTAAGTGCACACCATTTAGCATCTTGCTCTGAGAGGATGGGATTTTTCACCCCCCAGTCAATGGCCAAATCGGGATCATTCCAGCTGATTCCATTGTTGCACTCAACACTATAGTGATTGTCTACTTTGTAAAAAAGATGACAATTTTCTGAAAGCGTACAAAATCCGTGAGCAAAACCGGAGGGAATATAAAAATAAAGCATATTCTCACTGCTAAGTTCAACTTTGCAATGATGCTTGTAAGTAGGAGAGTTGGGACGCAAATCCACCACCACATCGAGAACTCTTCCCTCAAGAACGCGGACAAGTTTTGTCTGGCCCATGGGAGGTGATTGAAAGTGAAGACCGCGGATAACATCTTTTTGCTGTGTGTAGGAGTGGTTATCTTGAACAAAATGGGTGTTAATGCCAAGGTCTGTCATAGTTTTTTGGTTATAGCTTTCCATGAAAAAACCGCGATGGTCACGAATAACTTTAGGTTCTAAAAGAAGCACGTCGTTAAAAAATCTCTCTACTATTTTCATGATGTTATCTTTTTCTTGATGGTTCTTCTTCTATTTTCAAAAAAAAAACACCATCTGTAAATCATCAATTTGCAGATGCCTCGCTTGACCATTAAACTGAGAGAAAGGTGATCTTGTCAAAAGAGGGATGGTTTGACAGAAAAATATATCATTTTGGCCTTGGCCGTTTATTTATTCATATGCTTTTGTTGTTACAAATGGCCTTATGCAACACCTAGTAGTTATCTTTTTTTGAGCAATTTTTTTATTTTAGATATTCCTTTTCTCTCATTAAATACATCAAAACTTTTTCTCTTATTTTCTTTTTTCAATATTGCTTTGCGCCTTGATTGGAAAAAAAAGTTCTCTTTTTTCCCCTTTCTTTTCTTTATGTTTCTTTTGCCTCAAATTGGTTTTTTAATCTATTATATGCATCATCATCAGTACCCACCAACGGGGATAACTCACTTAAAAGCATCGTGGGCCTTTCTTTTTATTTTTCCTCTTAAAAATAAAGTAAGCGAGAAGCAAGTTGTTTATTTTTTTGCGTTTTATTTATTGTTGAGCTTGGCCCTTATTTTTCCTTCATCTTTTGAATATTATTTGGATGTTCAACGAGGTCTAGGACGAGACTTATCTCCTCGATGGGGAGATATCATAACAAAGTTAGGAGGTCCTTTGTGGCCTATTATGGATGACAATGTTTATGAGAATATTTCTCTTAGTCTCGTCTCTATTGCTCCTTTCTTTTTTTCTTCTTTAGGAAAAAATATACGTTATAAATTAGCGGCGCTTACTTTATTTTTCTTTGTTTTTACTACGCTTTATGTAAATCAATTTCTTATTACACTGTTGATGCTTTTCTTTTCTTTTTCTCTTTATTTTGTTCTCTATCTTTATGTCTGGCCTCTTTTTTTTCAACGTCATCGCAAAGCAGTTCTCGTTATTTTAGGCGGTGGGGTTTTATTTATTGTGGCCCTTATGCTTAATTCTTCTGTTCAAGAAGACTTCATCAAACGCTTTGATCTTAATCCACCCAATAATGCTCTTGTTAAAAGAAAAGAGTGTTCTCAGTTAAAAAATATTGATGTTATGTCCGTCAATCGAATGAGGCTTTTTAGTACTGTTTTGCGTTGTTCTCTGCATGAAATGCCGTTTTGGGGAAGAGGAGAGCTCTCTGATTATGGCCTTATTCACGACGTTCATCTCAAGCTTACTCATACAGGGCATTCTACGCTGATTGATCTTTTTCTTTCCTTTGGCCCTTTTGCTTTTCTTTTTCTTCTTTTTTTCTATCTTTACCCTCTTTTTTTAGTGGGCAAATACCTTTTTAAGGTTAAAAAGAAAAAATCGGGTTTATTGCTTAAAAGAGCGGTGGAGTATCAACTGGCCATTTGTGTGATGGTGGTGAATATATGTATTTTATCTGTTGAGACGATCTATGGAAGAGAGGCCCTTCAGTTAACTGTAATGATTACGCTTGCCGCGGTTGTCTTTCATTTATCGCGAGAAGAGAGAAAAGAAGAATTTTAAAAATGATCATAAGTGTTGTGACAATTACCTTTAATAATTTTCAAGAACTACAGAAAACTCTTTTTTCTTTAAAAGAGGTCTCAGCATCTCTCTTTGAAATTCTAGTTATCAATGGCGGAAGCTGCCTTGAAACAAAGAATTATTTAGAGACTGTTTTTCAAGATGAATTTCCTCAAGGTTATTTTATCAGTGAAAAAGATGATGGCATTGCCGATGCCTTTAATAAAGGTTTTGCCCTTGCTAAAGGAGATGCCCTTATGTATCTCAATAGTGGTGATGTTCTTTGGGATAAAAATTATCTTGCTCAATGTATAGAAACGTTTAAAGAAAATCCTTCTTTGGGTTTTATCCACTCCAGTATTATCTTTGCCGACGAGATGGCCGGAGAGATTCTCATGAGGCCACGCGGAAAATTGGGTGACGTCAATCTCGGGCGAGGGATGCCTTTTTTTCACCAAAGCATGGTGGTGAAAAAAGATGTTTTTCAGCAACTAGGACTTTTTAAGACGCAATACCGCTATGCTATGGATTATGAATTTGTACTGCGTCTTTTTAAGCACAAAATTGAGGGATTAGAGCTTTCTGGTCCTGTTGTTTGGATGGATGGAAGTGGCGTGTCTGTTAAGCAAGAAAAAAAGAGTATCTTTGAATGCCAAGAGGCCTTAAAGCGTGATAACTTGTATTTTTGGCCAGTGGCCTTTGGTTTTTACCAGAGATTAATGCGCTATTATGTGAGGCGAGTGCTTTTAATCCTTCGTATTGACTTTATTATCCGCCTCTATAAAAGAAAAAAATCATGTCGAGCATAACATCACTTAGTATTATTGTTCCTACTTTTGGGCGTGCAGCGACTGTGGTGACTGCTTGTATTCAATCTATTTATGATGATTATGAGCATTCAAAAATAAAGCTGCCCCTTGAAGTTCTTCTGGTGGATCAAAACGAAACTCCCCTTACTTTTTCCAGTGAAGCTAAAAAAAATTGGAAGTCTTTTATTCATCTTACAGGTCTTCATCCGTCCGTCACAAAGGCCAAAAATAGGGCCGCAAAAGAGGCCAAGGGAGATCTTCTTTTTTTCTTTGACGATGATGTTGTCTTGCATAAGGGAAATATTCAGCGTCAGTTAGAACTTCATAATGAGAGGGATGATCTTGGAATGCTAGGTGGGCGAGAGGTTTACCCTGAGACAAAAGAGTATTTTCAGTTAGAGCAAAAAGAGAGGCGCAAGCGTCGCTTTGTTTCTTTTTTAAAATGGATTGTGCGTTCTTTTTTTTCACAGAATGTTGAGCGAGAGCGGTCATTTAAAAATATTGATGACTACATTGGGCGCATCTATCCAGAGACTTCTTTTTTCTTTTGTCGTTTTGATTCTTTTACGGCCAGGCCTATCAAGGTGGATACGGTGCGAGGTTGTAATGCCTCTGTAAAAAAAGAGGCCTTTGAAAAAGTATCAGGTTTTGATGAGAGCTTTCAAGGAAGTGCCATTCGTGAAGAGAGCGACTTTTCATTGCGTCTACAGCAGGCAGGAAAAGTAAACTATTACGCAGGAGATTTTGCCGTTACTCACCATCGCCAGCTAGGTGGGTGTAATAACTTAGCAAAAAATTATGCAACACTTATCTCTAAGTTAGAAAATGAGCTTCACTTCCAGCAGCGCCACTTTTCTCATGTTTCGCGCTTTTATTTTTTTATTCGTCTTTTTCCTTATGTTTTAAGTTACGCAAAAAGTACGGCAGGGATTTCTTTTTTTCTCGTTTTGCAGTTTACTCTCCTCTTAAAAAAATCGCGCTAGATTTATTGGCGTGAGAAGAGAGGTTTTTTCATGCTGAGTATCATTGTTCCCGTCTATCATTCTAAAAATATTCTCCCTGTTCTTTGTAAGCGTATATCAGATCTTCAACTCTCTTTTCCTTCTCTTGAGATGATTATGATAGACGATGGAAGCAAAGATGGGAGCTTTGAGACAATCAAAGAATTATCAAAGCAATATTCTTTTATCCGAGGATTTCGGCTTTCGCGCAATTTTGGTCATCAAAATGCTGTTCGTAAAGCGCTAGAGTTTACCCGCGGGGATCTTGTGGCCATTATTGATGATGATTTGCAAGATCCACCTGAGCTTCTCATTGATTTTGCGGCCAAAATAAAAGAGGGATACGATGTTGTCTACGGTGTTCGAAAGCAGCGCAAAGGATCTGTCTTTAAAGTTTTTTCTTACTTTCTTTTTTATCGCCTTTTGAAAATTTTATCTGATATCGACATTCCTCTGGATACAGGGGACTTTTGCATGATGCGCTCTTGGGTAGCAGAAGAGATGAGTCAGATGAGAGAACGGCGTCCTTTTTTGCGCGGACTTCGCAGTTGGTGTGGAGGAAATCAGATTGGTATTGAATATAATAGAGGGGGGCGTCTTGAAGGAGAATCGGGTTACACCCTTAAAAAATTATTTCAAATTGCTTTTGATGGCATTTTTAGTTTTTCCTTTATCCCCTTGAGGCTGATTACTTTTTTAGGGGTGCTGGGAATTCTTTTTTCATGCTTTTATGCTGTTTATATTTTAGGTCGCTATATGGTTGTGGGGGTGGAGGAAAAGGGATTTATTTCTCTCGCCTTTTTGATTATGTTTTTTGGTTCTCTGAATCTTCTTTCTCTAGGCATGATGGGAGAGTATCTTTCTCGTCTTTATAGTGAACAAAAAAGACGGCCTTTTGCCATTGTTGTGGAGGAAGTATCATCGTGAAGATTGTTATTTTAGGAGGAGGTTTTTTAGGGAAAAATTTGGCGCTACAGTTAGAAAAAAATGGCCATAATAGGGTGGCAATTTTTTCTCGTAGCTTTGAAAAACTAGATGATTTTCGAGGTCAATGGATTGTAGGTGATTATAAAAAAGAAGATGAGTTGCGATCTGTCTTGCGTGGAAGTGATGTAGTTTTTCATACTCTTAGTAGTAGTTTTAATTTTACTTACTTTCATAACCCCAAAGGTGAAGTGGAAGAAAATCTTCTTCCTTTTTTAAATTTCCTTCATCTTTGCCGCGAAGAAAAAATTAAAAGAATTCGCTTTGTCTCTAGCGCAGGGACAATTTATGCTTCATCAAGAGGATCTGCTACAGAGGAATCAATTCCTACGGCCTATTCTCCTTATGGAATTACAAAACTTAGTATGGAATATTTTTTACATCACTGGAGTCTTACAACGGGTGGAAAATTTGATGTTTTTCGCCTTACAAATCCTTACGGTCCTTATCAAAGCTCTGGTAAGGGGCAGGGTGTTATCGCCGTTTGGCTTGAGAATATAAAAAATAATCGCCCTCTTTTAATTTATGGCGATGGATCAGTGGCCAGAGATTTTATTTTCATCGATGATGTGGTGAAAATGCTGAGTGCTCATTTGAGGGGAGAAGATGATTTAGACCAAACATCAGAATTACTCAATATTTCCTTTGGTCAGTCTTATTCTTTAAAAGAAATTTTAAATATTTTAAAAAATATCGTGGGAAAACCCATCTCAATTGTCTATGATAAAAAAAGAGCAGCCGATACGGCGGTGGTAGAAGTAAATAATGAGAAAATCCTCTCTTGGATGAAGGATGATACTTTTAAGCTAACACCGTTAGAAGAAGGTCTCGATTTAACATGGAAATTTTTGAGGGGGAAATAAGATGAAAAAGACGGTTTTGCTGACGGGTTGTGCGGGATTTATAGGATCAAATTTTTTAAAAACCATTACTCTTCGTCCAGAAGTGAAAAAAGAATACAATTTTGTAATTGTAGATGCTTTGACTTATGCTGGGCATTATCCCACCATTGAAACAGAAATAAAAAATAATCATCATTTGAGTTTTGAGTGTTTAGATTTACGCCACGAAGAAAAAGTGCAAGAACTTTTTAAAAAATATTCTTTTGATGGCGTCATTCATTTTGCGGCCGAGTCTCACGTCGACCGCTCTATTAAAAACCCCAATATCTTTATAGAAACAAATGTTTTGGGGACATTAAATCTGCTCAATGAATCACTAAAAAAATTTGTTACGGGAAATGATTTTCGCTTTGTTCATATTAGCACCGACGAAGTCTACGGAACTCTTAAAGATGATGAGGCCACTTTTACAGAAGAGCATCCCATTAAACCTAACAGTCCTTATAGTGCTTCAAAAGCCTCCTCTGATTTAGTGGTTCGATCATTTTTTGAAACTTATGGTTTTCCGGCCATGATTACTCGTTGTTCAAATAATTATGGTCCTTATCAATTTCCTGAGAAATTTATTCCCTTGATGGTTCAGCGGGCGAAAAGTGGGGAGAAACTCCCTATTTATGGCGAAGGAAAAAATATTCGCGATTGGATTTTTGTAGATGATCACAACGAGGGTGTTTGGAAAGTTTTTACAAAAGGGCGTGCTGGGGAAGTTTATAATTTAGGCGGAGGATGTGAAAGGCGCAATCTTGATGTGGCCAAAACAATACTGCAATATTTTAACTTATCAGAAGATCATCTTTCTTTTGTGACGGATCGTCTTGGTCATGATTATCGCTATGGAATTTGTTATGAGAAAACAGCGCGAGAGTTAGATTGGGCCCCTAGCGTGAGTTTTGAAGAAGGGCTTAAAAAGACCATTGAGTGGTATCTCAATAATGAAGACTGGATGGAGAGTGTGAAGCATCGAAAAGAAGTGGTGGATCGAAAGGATGCCACTGTTTATTTTTAAAAGGACTTATTGTGAGGCAGATAATTTTTGTTTTTGCTTTTTTTTTATTTTTAAATATTCAGGCATCAATTAATGTCGTGGCCTTTGATTCATTTTATGAGCAGCACAACTTGCCTACGATGAGTTATTTTACAAACTCAACACCTCAACTGAATAATAAATCTTCTATCATTTTAAAACTCAATGCTTTTGGTGATGAGATGAATCAAGGCATTGTTGTCTTTTCTTTTGATGATAAAAAGAAGGTCTATGGGAATAAGATTTTTTACGCAGCTGAAGAAGGAGAATATCTCAGCGATCCTTCGTTGAATGATAAAGGAGACATTGTTTTTTCTCTTTATAATGAAAGAAGGCATTTTGGTATTTTTAAAGGAAAAGAGAGCGAAGAACAGAAAGTTGAGCACGTCCTAAAGTTAGGAGGACCTTTTTTTAATTTAAAGTACTCTCATCCTTTTATTACCAATGAAGGGCTTGTTTTTTATCAAGCAGAAGATTTTGAAGAAGTCAAAAGCATTCAGTCTTTTGATCTTGCTTCAAAAGAAAATAAGAAGTTATTTTCAACCAATGAAAGTATTTCTTATTTGTTTACAATGAAGGTAAGTGACAAAGGAGAAGTTCTTTTGCGAGTTCTGCAAGAAAATACCAATGATAGAATTTTTAAAGGGCATAGCGATTTAAAAGAAATTCTTATGAAAGAAAAAGAAGATTTGGGAATAAAAGAATTTTCTCATATGTTCGATATCAATAATCAGGGCGATGTTCTTATTTTGGCCATCAAAGAAGATGGAAGAAAGGCCCTTTTATTAAAAGAGTTTTGGCAAGAAGGAAAGATTGTTGCTGAAGAAGGTGATGCAGGAATTAAAGAAATTGAATATTTTTACCCACAAATAAATAAGCAAAAAACTATTGTCTTTCGCGCTATTGATGAAGAAGGAAATTATCTTGTCTATCAAATGAAGAAAGGAAAAAAAGAAAAAATCTTCTATGAGCATCAAACATTAAAAACACCCTTTGGCCGTGATGCTGAAATTTTTTATGCCAAACAGGCCCCTCCTTTTGGCGGTAATCCTTCTCTCAACGACAAAGATGAAGTGGCCATTAATGCATCACTTTTTTCTTCTTCGGGCGGACAGGCCAAGGCCATCTTAAAATTTAGTCCTGATAAATAATTAAAAATTTTAAAACCCGCTAGAAATTGTCATGGAATAACGCCGATCTTCTTTGCCTTGAAAAGCACTAGTGGAAGAATCAACCGCATAAGAAGTTAAATCAAATTCTAATTTTTTTGTTTTAAGTCCCATTCCGTAAGAACCAAACCCATCACCGTAACCAAAGCGAAGAAAAATTTTGCGCCCAAAGTCCAGTTCTCCTCCCATGGTAAGGCGGCGTGTGGCCACTACATCGCTGTGGGCCTGAGAAGAGTCTTTGTAATTAACTTCGAGATGGAGGCGAACAATATTGCCAATTTGAGGGGTAAGGGAGAAGCCTAAATCGATTGTCTGCTTGATGGGATCAGGTTCAGAGGCGATAACACCCTGCCCCTTACCAGAGCTTTGATAAGGACCGTAAGGATTTGTA
>NODE-889-length-10370-cov-7.13485_pt1 | contig 10370 bp, 8 predicted proteins | sample MGYA00139097_ERZ477577 | MGnify/ENA metagenome assembly ERZ477577 | reverse complement strand
TGCGGGCTGCAGGTGAGTATCCGGCAGCGGCGACGGCTGCCGGTCTTAATGTGGTGGGTTATCGCTGGTTAGGGGTGCTGGTCGGTGGCTTTTTCATGGGGCTGGGCGGGGCCTATCTGTCCCTTGCCTATACCCATCTGTGGACCAATAACCTCACAGGCGGACGTGGCTGGATCGCTGTTGCCCTGGTCATATTTGCCTTTTGGCGGCCGAGTCGGGCTGTGTTCGGAGCTTATCTGTTTGGCGGCATCATGGCGCTGCAGCTTCGGTTGCAGGCCTCGGGGACCCAGATTCCATCGTCTCTGCTGCTGATGCTGCCCTATGGACTGACCGTGGCGGTCCTGGTCTTTTCTTCCTGGCTTCGAGGCAAAACCGATGAACCGGGGGCTTTGGGAACTAACATTTTACCTGCGGAATGATAACGATGAGATTGACTGAAAAAACCTTAGATGAGGAAGTGCAATGAGCAGCAAAGACTATCGACGCACCTATCCTATTTCCTGGGAACAGCTTCACCGAGATTCCAAAGCTCTCTCCTGGCGTCTTCTTGATATGAGCTATTTTAAAGGAATCATTGCCATTACCAGAGGAGGACTGGTCCCTGCGGCGGTAATCGCCCGGGAACTCGATGTTCGCCTGGTAGAGACCATCTGTGTATCCAGCTATGACTGGCAGGACAAGCATGGTGAGGTGGAGGTTCTGAAAAGATTCGAAGGAGATGGAGAAGGCTGGTTGCTGATCGATGACCTGGTAGACACCGGACGTACCGCTAAAGTGGTCAAAGAAATGGCACCCAAAGCTCATTTTGCCACCATCTATGCAAAACCTGCCGGGCGTCCACTGGTTGATACCTTTGTTACCGAGGTAAGCCAGGACACCTGGATCTTGTTTCCTTGGGATGCCGAGTCCCAGTTCGTGGATCCGATTGCCGGGCAGCAGAAATAGCACCACTGAACTGATGGCTGAGGCACCCGTCATAAAGCTGGAGAAGATATCCAAATCGTTCGGTGAAGTCCGGGCCAACCATGATATCAGCCTTGATATCCATGAGGGCCGCATTCTAGCGCTCCTGGGTGAGAATGGGGCCGGAAAATCGACTCTGATGTCGCTGCTGGCCGGACAGTCGCTGCCTGACAGCGGGACCATCTATTTTAACGGCCGGCCGGTCTCCTTTTCTTCGACCGAGAAGGCCATCGAAGCTGGCATCGGCATGGTTTATCAGCACTTCAAACTGGTCGAGGCCATGACGGTGGCTGAAAATATCTTTCTGGGCCGCTCGGATAAGACCTGGCTCAGTCGCAAGGCGCTGAACCGCAGTGTTGCTGAAGTCGCTGACCAGTACACCATGCAGGTTGACGCCGATATGGTGGTGGCCGATCTGTCGATGGGCGAGAAACAGCAGGTCGAAATCCTAAAACTGCTTTTCAGGCAGTCGAACATACTTATTTTCGACGAGCCGACCGCCGTACTGACTCCCCATGAAGCGAACAACTTGTTCGAAACCATGAAACAGATGAAGAAAGATGGCAAAGCCATCGTCTTCATCAGCCATAAACTTGAAGAGGTCATGTCGATTGCCGACGATATTGCCATTCTCAAGCGGGGAGAGATCGTTGGCGTAATGGAAGCTGGCAGTGTGTCTTCAACCAGAGAGCTGGCTGAAATGATGGTGGGCAGGGAGGTCCTGCTGGAAGTGGACCACCACCCCATGGAACCGCGCCAGCAGGTTCTGAGAGTTGCTGGACTGCAGGAAGAAGGCTTGAAGGACCTCAACTTCGAGATTCGCCAGGGTGAAATCGTCGGTATCGTCGGTGTTGCGGGCAATGGACAGAAACCGCTGGTCGAATCGGTCTGCGGGCTCAAAAGAGTCGATGTAGGGGTTATAACCCTGCTGGGGCGCGACAGCCGTGACTTTTTCAGCAGTCGATCCTGGGACAAGGCGCTCAGCTATATCCCCGAAGACAGGCAGGGACTTGCCACCTGCCAGGGACTCGACCTGCTCGACAATTTTCTGCTGACCACCAGGCAGGGGTTTCAGGTTGGTCCGTGGCTGCCCGTAAACGAAGCCCGCCAGAAACTGGAGTATCTGATCGAGGAGTTCGACATCAGACCGCCCAACGCCAATCTGTTGGCCTGGCAGCTATCGGGCGGCAATCTGCAGAAGATGGTGCTGTCGCGTGAATTTTATCGAAAGCCGCGACTCATCGTTGCCGAACAGCCGACCCAGGGGCTCGATATCGCCGCTGCCGAGGATGTCTGGAACCTTTTGCTCAAGGCCCGTGAACAGGCTGGCATTCTACTGATAACCGGTGATCTGTCCGAGGCGCTGGAGCTGTCCGACAGGATTGGCGTGATGTACGATGGCCACCTGGTGAACATGTTCAGCCGCGATAATGAAGAGATGATAGAGGCTATCCCGCAGATGATGGCAGGACTGGCTTAAGCAACAGAGTTCCTGCAAAATAAGAATGGAAGAACGGACAAATATGAACAAAGCTGAACCGTTGAGCGGGATATTGCTCCCCGTCGATGATGTTGATGCCTTCAGACGGGCAGCACGATTGACCGGGGCCCTCCTCAGAGCAATGAATCTGGATACGGAGAGGATCGATCTGCTCCATGTGGTTACGGGTACCTTTCTTGCCGAATTGATGAAAGGCCTCGACCTGGCCTCGGGCGAGACTCCAGCAGCCGCTGAGATGAATGAGATGCGCCGTCGCTACCTGGTTAATACGGTCAAGCCTCTGGTTGAAACTTGTGGCCAGCTGCTCAAACTCGAGGTGGGCCAAGGGCCTTCGCGAACGATTGTCAAGGATGGCAACCCGGCCAAAATTATAAGTTCTCTATGCGACGAGAACGACTACACAAGCCTGATCATCAGCCGTCGAAACCTGGGAGGCCAGCCGGGTAAACTGATCGGCAGCATCGCTGCCGGCGTCCTGCACCGTTCCACCCAGGGTACCATCTACCTGGTTGGAGATCGCGCCCCGGTTGAGACAGGCACCCTGCTCTCGCGTTGCCTTATTGCGGTGGACGAATCGCCAGCCAGCATGAACAGTGTCGCCGAAGCGGGGGCGATCCTCTCCAGGGCCAAGGATCAGGTTGACCAGATTTACCTGGTCCATGTCCTCGATCAATCCTGCTATTATGACGAGGATGGTGAAAACTGTATGGATGCCAGCCTGACCGGTCAGAAAGCACTGGAGGCTTCCGGCAATCTTCTGGTCGAACTTGGCGTCGATCGCCAGAAAATCAAGACAGTCATTCATTTCGGTAAACCGGGAACCATTCTTGCCGAGGAGGTGAGGAGCTGCGATGCAACCCTGGTCTTTCTTGGCCGTCGGGATCGCTCGCGCATGGCCCAGGTTTATCTCGGCTCGGTCTGCACCGAGATCATTGAGAACTGCCGGGACCGAACCCTGGTGCTGGCCAGTTAACAAATTCCTCAAAAACGGTTATTATTAAAGCTGGTGGCCGCAGGTTTTTGGGGGCCGCGGTCAGGAAGGCAAAGTCCGAACTGAGAGTCTATTCTGGTGCCGCATGGATAAACAGTTGAATCTTGTCAAACCATCGACGCGCGAGTTTTTTACCGAGTCGAAAAAACTGGGTAGATACGGGGTCATTGACTGGCTGCATGGATATGTGTATGGCCGCTGGGCTTATTTCTATATCGGCATGGGAACAGGCGAGCATACGCTGGTCAAAAAGTTCAAACCAGTGGCAGAGGTGATCTACCGGGTGTTCAGATTGCTCACCGGTTCCAGCCGGAAACATGCGGGCAAAGACCTGAGTTTTGCCGATACCTATCACGGCAAGGTGGTGCCCCTGGAAAATGCCAGAAAATTGGTAACCCTGGACCGGCCCATCGAATTGCCTGATCTTGAAAGGGTGATTCCCTACAAACGAGCCCGCGATTTGATTCTGCATAATCCGGATCATATCGTGGCGCTCGAATGTCCCTGCCGATCGGTGAGAGAACAGCCCTGCCTGCCGCTGGATGTCTGTCTGATCGTCGGCGAGCCGTTTGCCTCCTTTATTCTCGAACACCATGGCCCAGTCAAAGCCCGGGCCATTACCCAGCAGGAGGCCTTGAACATTCTGGAGGAGGAAAACCAGAGAGGTCATGTGGCCCATGCTTTTTTCAAAGACGCCATGCTTGACCGCTTCTATGCCATCTGCAACTGCTGCAGCTGCTGCTGCGGAGCAATGCAGGCTCAGAGAAACGGGACCCCGATGCTGGCTTCATCCGGTTACGTCTGCAGACTCGATGAACAAAATTGTGTAAACTGCGGTGACTGCGTGTCGATGTGTCAGTTTGCAGCAATCGACCTGGACAGGGAACCGCGAATCGATGAGCAGACCTGTATGGGGTGCGGGGTCTGCGTCAATACCTGCGCTCATGAGGCCTTGTCGCTGGTTCGTGATCCGGCCAGGGGAGAACCCTTGGAGATCCACAAATTGATGGAGGAGTATGGCAATTAGGAAATGGCTAATTAAGATTCCTGGGGGCAGGGAGGTGGTGCCCTGGAAGATCTGGCTTGTCGCTTTTGCCGCGCTGCTTATTACTGTCAGCACTGAAGGTTCGGCGTTGGCGGAGAAACTGTCTTTTCGCTGGGCGATTCTCGCCGATTCGACTGAAGGTATGAGGCCGCTTGATTTCAGCGGTTCGCCGATCGTTTTTTCGGGCACCGCGCTGCAGCTCTACATCGAACACCTCAACAACTGCCACGTCTATTTATACCTGCTTGATTCGAGCAGCAGGTTGACGCCCATCTATCCACCTCAGAAAGGCTACTACGATTACGGTTTTCCCAGGGGACCGAGGCTGGTTCCGACAGGCGACCAGAGTTTTACCTTTGTTCCTCCGGCGGGAATGGAAACTATGCTTCTGCTCGCCTCGGTCGATCGATTGTTCCAGCTGGAGGAGTTAACAGAGACTTTCAACCAGAATCCTGACCAGGTGGGCCAGCAGGACCTACTCCTCCAGGAGATTGAGGATTTGCTCAAAAAAGAGGGATCCAGGGCGCAGGCGGCTGAGGGGCTGGAAAAGGTAATAGTAAAATACACTGCAGCTGAAGGAATCGAAGAGAAGCGATTCAAGGCAATCAAGGTGAAGAGTTCCGATTTTTATGGTCGGAAACTACTGATCGATCATCGTTGAAGTATGGGGTTGCCACAACCGCTGGGGACGCAGGTTATCGTGTCCCTATATGATAAATGCATTACAAATAAAGGATATTAGGGACTGGGGACACGATAACCTGTGTCCCTCCACCAAGCGATGAAATTTCTAACCACTCCCAGAATTGACCGCTGTATCGGTTGCCACTCCTGCTCGCTGGCCTGTGCCCGGTTAATTCATCAGCAGATTTCCTGGTCCAGTTCCGGCATTCGTATCCATTCGGCCGGCGGGCTGTCCACTGGTTTTGTGGCCCTCGTCTGTCTTGGCTGTGATCCGGCCCCCTGTGTCACTGCCTGCCCGACCGGAGCTTTCAGCCAAAGGCAGGGAGGCGGGGTCATTGTTCGAAAAAAACAATGCATCAGGTGTGGGGAATGTGTAGGCGCCTGCCCGGTTGATGCAGTTAACCAGGATGAACATGGAGCGGTTTATGTGTGCCTGCATTGTGGCCGTTGTGTCGATTTCTGCCCACATAACTGTCTCGAGTTTGATGACGTGGATCCGCTGACAAGGAGTTTGTACGATGACTGATTGCTTCAATGTTCTGGTTGTCGATCTCGCCTCCGGCAAGAGCCGGGCCGAAATCATCGATGAACGTTCCAGTGTCGCCGGCGGCAGCGGCCTTGCCGCTCTTCTTTTCAGCCGATATGGTCAGTCTGATCAGGCCTGGGACCATCCTTCACAGCCATTTATCCTGGCCATCGGCCCATTGACCGGGTATTTCCCGCTGATGAGCAAGACGGTATGCTCTTTCCGGTCGCCCTATCATGATCAATACACCGAGAGTCACGGAGGCGGTCGCTCGGCCCTTTCTCTTTTTTTTGCAGGTTATGACGCCCTGGTCGTTACCGGCAGGGCAAAGAGTTTGAGCTGTCTTTCCATCGGCAGCCGTCACGTGGTAATCAAAGACGTCGGTTTCATGAAGGGCTATGGCGTGGCAATGACCGGCAAACTGATCAGACGAATGTTTCCGAAATCGTCGGGACATCGGTCAATTCTGCGTATTGGCCCCGCAGGTGAGATCGGTTCAGCAATGGCTTGCGTCAATATCGACTCTTACCGTCACTTCGGCCGACTTGGCGGCGGCTCCGCAATGGGTGTCAAAAATCTCAAGGGCATCGTTATCAACGGAGACTCAAGTCGCCCCCTTCCTGACAATCGAGATTACCGCAAGGTCTATAAGAAGGTCTACGACCAGGTCACTTCCACTGATATGATGCGCAAATACTATCATCTCGGTACCGCCGTAAATTTGCAGGGTTTGAATGATATCAAGGCACTCCCCTGGCGCAATCTTCAGACCACCAGTGACCCTGAGATTGCCTCGATAAACGGAGACGTCTTCGCTGACCAGACACTGCTGCGCAATGGGGCCTGCTCCGGATGTCCGGTGGGCTGCATTCACCTGGGATTCTTCCGGGACAAGTTCAAGGAAGATGCCCGCTATCTCTACCACCAGGTACCGTACGATTATGAGCCGATTTTTGCCGCCGGCACCATGCTCGGAGTGACCGATTGTTTTGATGTGCTTCGTATTCTCGAGGAGTTTGAGCGGGTTGGGCTTGATGCGATGTCGGCTGGTGTGGCTCTGGCCTGGGCCAGCGAAGCCGTCGAACGCGGGCTAGTGTCCGAAAAAGAAACAATCGTCGCCTTGAAATTCGGCGATGCCCTGGCCTACCAGGAGGCCGCCGGCTACCTCGGCACAGGCTACAACGACTTCTATCGCCTTCTGGGCAACGGTACTCTCAAGGCGTCTGCCGTCTACGGTGGGGCGGAATTTGCTTGTGTACTCGGTCAGGAAATGGCCGGCTACGCCACTGGCCCCCTCTACTTTGCAGCCCAGGCGCTGGGCTTCAGACACTCACATCTGGATACAGGTGCCTATTCGTACGAACAGAAAAATCACCAGCAGGACGTCAGCAAAGCAGTTGATTTCCTTATCGATGACGAGCCGGGCAGGGCCTTGCTCACCTCAATGGTCGCCTGCCTGTTTGCTCGATCGGTCTATAACTCCGAAACACTGGCCCAATGTCTGGCAGCGACCGGGTTCGAGGCGTTGGCCGGATCTCTGACGGAAACGTCCGAACGGATCAGACAGCTGCGCTGGCAGGTGCGCATCGCCACAGGATTCAGACCTGACGATGTCGAGATCCCGAAGAGGTTTTATCAGGTTGCCACCATTCGTGGTCCTGTTGACGGCCCCTATCTCGACAGTGTGAAGGCCGAGTATGGCCGCCGGATTATGGATTTGGGCAGAGCCGATCCGACCCCACATTGAGTTAGTACCCACCTATATCAGTCGTCTGTAACAGTCGCTAAGACTGCCACTTGGAATGGTGCAAGCGGGCAAACTCGGCACTGATCCTGCCGCTGCGGGACAGACCACGGGCAGACGCTGTGGCACTTGGCTCCTACGGCGGCACTGCCGGATATAAATTTTCTTCGATTTAGTTTCATGGCGTCTCCTGATGTGCTGGTCAATAATATCAGGAAAAAAGATCAATGCAAAAATTTAATTGAAAACTAAAATTGCTTTCGCATAAAGGTTGCCCCTTAATCGACCACCTCAATGATGCCAGAAAACAGAAAAACTGCTCTACACTGGCAAGAGAGGAGAGGAGAGCAGAAAATAGAGCCAGGGCAGTACAGCGATCAAGGCCAGGGTGGTGACCAGCCAGCAGGAGTTGGCCATGTCTAGGTCAAGGTCATATATCGAAGCGGCAACCAGGGCATTGAAAGCCACCGGCATGGAGGTGAGGATCAGTACCACTTTGAACACCAGGCCGTCACTGAGCAGATGCAAACCGAAAAGATAGGCCAGGGTGCAGCCGAAGACGGGGACCGCGATGAATTTGATGACGCTTATCAGAACCGATTCTTGAGCATAGCTGGAAACACTGGAGAATTTCATGCCTAAGCCAATGGAGACGAGCAGGATGAATGTACCGACTGGTACAAAAACCCCGGTAATGGTCTCGAAGGCAGGCGGTCTGGGAATGCCGCTGAGATTGAGGAACAAGCCCAGGAAAAAAGCGGTGAATGCGGCTGCTACAAAGGGATCTGTTATCACGCCAAGCAACCGTTTCCAGGTAGACTGCTTTTGTTCCGAACTGCCGCTCAAAAAACGGACGAACGGGAAGCCGATGGTGTAATAACTGATATCTTCAAGCATTTTGTAGAGGGCGGCCAGGGCAAAGCCTGCCTCTCCAAAGAAAAAGAAGCAGACCAGCGAGCCCACTGAACCGATATTGGTGAAAGAGCCGCAACAATAAAGTACAGCCTTGTCCTTGTTCTCTTTTTTGAGCAGCCGTGCGAAAGCGAGCGCCAAGACGCCGCCGAAAAGAAGCGAACAGAGGCCGACCACCGGAAGAAGAACCACTCTGACATTCTCAAATGAGACGATCCAGACGGCGCCGAGAAATGATATGGGCATGAAAAAAAGCAGCCCCATTTTCTGCAGCGTTTTGCGCAGGTTGACGATCGAAATGGGCAGTGAGATAATCTTTTTTCGATCCAGGTTCTGAATCACATAGCCAAGCGTCAGTCCACTGATGATAAGTGCAAGGGAGAGAAAGACTTTATCCATGGTGAGGATCGGGAAAGTTGGGGAAAACGGTTTGGGGTGGTTAGCTGCCGGAGCCGTTTTCCTCCTTCATCAATTTATAGTTGACGCTGTCGATCATTGCCTGCCAGCTTGCTTCGATGATGTTGATCGAGACGCCTACGGTCCGCCATTGACATTTGCCGTCCGTGCTCTCGATCAATACCCTGACTTTTGCCTCGGTACCGTATTCGCCTGACAGAACCCGCACCTTGTAGTCGGTAAGCTCCATTTCCTCAAGAACCGGATAAAACCTGGTCAGGGCTTTGCGTAAGGCACGGTCCAATGCGTTTACCGGTCCGTCTCCCATGGAGGCAGTGTGCACCTCTGACCCTCCGACATAGAGCCTGATGGTGGCTTCGGTCAGCGGCGGCCTGTCCATTCGGTACTTGTTGTTCATCACTCGAAAGCCGTCGACCCTGAAAAACTTACGCTGAATGCCGAGGGCGTTACGCATCAGAAGCTCAAAACTGGCCTCTGCCGCTTCATACTGGTAACCCTGATTCTCTTTCTCCTTTAGGTCTCCCATGATCGAGGCCAGCAATGGATCCTCTGGTTTCAGCTTGATTCCCCATTTTTCGGCTTTATGGAGGACGTTGGAGCGACCGGACTGGTCAGAGATCAGGATGCGGCGATGGTTACCGACTTTTTCCGGTTCGATATGTTCATAGGTCAGGGGATTGCGCTTGACGGCACTGACATGAATCCCCCCCTTGTGGGCAAAGGCTGATTCCCCCACATAGGGCTGATAACGGTTGTGACGCAGATTGGCCATCTCATTGACCAGCCGCGAAGTAGGATAGAGGTTTTCGATATGATCCTTGGCCTGGCAGTCAAGTCCCATCTTGAAGATCATGGCGGGCAGGATCGAGGTCAGGTTGGCATTACCGCAGCGCTCTCCGAAGCCGTTGATGGTGCCCTGAATGTGCTCGATGCCGTGATCAAGACTGATCAGGGCATTGGCCACCCCCGTCTCCGAATCATTGTGGGTGTGAATGCCGAGCATTATCGGGGACTTCAATCCGGCATATCTCTTCCTGACCGTCTCGAGGATTTCGGGAAGTTCGTGAGGCAGCGTTCCTCCGTTAGTATCGCAGAGCACCAGCGTTTCGGCTCCGCCCTTAACCGCCTGATCCAGGGTCGCCAGGGCATAATCCCGATTATTTTTATAACCGTCGAAAAAATGCTCGGCATCATAGATCACTTCATCGACGCGGCTCTTTAGATATTGCAGAGTATCTTCAATGATTTCAAGGTTCTGTTCAAGAGTGATTTTCAGGGCATCGGTGACATGCACGTCCCAGCTCTTGCCGAAGATCGTGATGACCGGTGTCTCCGACTGAAGCATTGCCTGGGTGTTGGTGTCCTTGTCGGCCGAGTTGTTAATCCTGCGTGTGGAACCGAAGGCGCTGATCTTTGCATGCTTGAGCTGCACCCCGCTGACTTTCTTGAAGTACTCCACCGACATCGGGTTCGATCCGGGCCAGCCGCCTTCAATGTAGTCGACTCCCAGATCGTCTAGCGCATGGGTGATTCTTACCTTGTCGTCGACCGAGAGGTTGAAATTTTCGGCCTGGGTGCCGTCTCGTA
>NODE-888-length-10371-cov-9.93069_pt1 | contig 10371 bp, 10 predicted proteins | sample MGYA00139097_ERZ477577 | MGnify/ENA metagenome assembly ERZ477577 | reverse complement strand
ATAAAATCGCAACATTAAAGGTGTATGGGTGTAAGACTGCAAGCTAGCTTTTCCTGATCATCAAGGTGGTACTGAATTCCTCAAGCATATGATTGGAGACAACCTCGCAGCCCAATCGTTCATAGGCCTGCCGCACATCAAAGTTGTATTCCCACAATATGCCAGAGAGTAATAATGTCCCGCCCGGTTTTAACTTTGTTGTTAAAGGCTCTGCCAGAGCGAGCAGAATATCTCCGTAGATGTTGGCCAGCACAAGGTCAAAGTTGTTTTTTTTTACTGTGTCCAGGGTTCCCGTGACGTGGGTTACAGCGTCACCGAGTTGGTTGAGTTGACAGTTGACCCGAGCCGATTCGACGGCGTCTTCTTCGATATCAACACAAACTGCATGTTCAGCACCGAGTTTCAAGGCAGCGATGGCAAGAATCCCGGTGCCGCTGCCCAGGTCAAGAATCCGTGCGCCTTTCACTTCCGGTCTCCCTTCAAGGATCTTTAGGCAGCTCTCCGTTGTTTCGTGCTCGCCAGAGCCGAAGGCGCCACGTTGCATGATCAGGTCGATACGATCATCCTTTACGCATGGGGTGGTTGGCGGTGTGATGCGGAACTTTGATCCGATTTTGAATGGTTGGTACATGATCACAATCCCTGGCTGCGAAGAATCAACAGGGCGATCGTGTAAGTCACTGCCGAGAGCAGGGTGGAGAGCATGACGATCGTTCCAGCCAGTTCCGCATCTCCCTTAAGCTGGTCAGCCATTATATAATTTGCTGTTGCCGCAGGTGTCCCGGCGATCAGAACTCCGATCCCCAGATCCATCCCTTCGACGCCCATGCTTATCAAAAGGGCTGCAGCGAGGATCGGCAGCCAGATGGTCTTTATACCGCTCGCCAGAGCCGCCTTGACGAGGTCTCCGCGAAGGCGTTCAACAGAGAATCCTCCGCCGATAGCCAGCAGGGCCAGAGGCAGGGTCATGCCGGTTGCTATCTTCAGACTGCGTTCAAAAACCAGAGGTGTTGGCAAATCCAGAAAACTCCAGATAATGCCAAGGAACGAAGCAATAATCAGAGGGTTGAGGATGATTTGACGAAGCCAGAAACTTGCCCCGCGTTGTTCGCCATCACCTCGATGAGGCCAGAGCAGGGCGAAGATTGCGTAGAGGTTTAGAAATGGGACCAGGAAGCCCATAAGGATGCCAGCCTTGGTCAGGCCTGTTTCGCCATAAGCGTTGAGGGTGATCGCCAGACCCATGTAGGCAAGGTTTCCCCTGAAGGCTCCTTGAGCAAAAACGCCTCGAGCGTTGTTTGGGTAATCGCGAAAAACTGAGTAAGCGTAAGAGGCAATAAAGGTGACGGTAATCGCGATGATTGAGCCGACAATAAGGCGGCCATTGAAGTTTGCAAAGAAGTCTGCTGAACCAATTTTGTAGAAGAGCAGCAAAGGTAAACAGACATAGTAAACCAGCCTGTTCGTCTGCTTTAAGAAGGTGCTGTCAATCAATCCAATGCGGCGCAACAGCCAACCGAGAGCGATGACAGAGAAAACCGGCAGAACAATATTAATAATGTCTGTAAAAAGGTGCATTTAGAAACTTTCTGTTCATTTGTTACAGAATACAAAATTCAATCCGCTGAATATACATAAAAAACAATCTGCTTCTCTATTTGTTCATGTAAGGGGGCCAATTCTTTTATGCGAAGGCGAAGAACAGATCCTGTTGGAAGAGGCCTTTCGGGCCCTGGTTGTGAACGAATAATTTCTCAGGACTTTCCTTTTTGACCTATTGTGTAATATTCTACAAGAATTGAAGCATTCACTTTTTTATTCGTGCCATCACCATAAAGGGCTTGCATGCCGAATATTCTAAAAGCAAATCGTTTGCGCCTTTCAATCATCGCTGGCTTGTTGTTAGCGGTGACTGCCATGCATTACCTGACAACAACACAGTTGGTTAATGCCCATGACGTCTATCGGCGCCTTTACTACGTGCCAATCGTCCTTGGGGGGGTCTGGTTTGCTTTGCGTGGAGGGATTGTGACTTCGATCCTTGCCTCTTTGCTTTATATGCCGCATGTCCTTTTCCATTGGCAACATCATCCGAGTATCGCTCTCGAACAATACCTGGAAATCGTCTTGTACAACGTGATCGGTTGTCTTACCGGTTTTCTGGCGGAACGGGAACGACAGCAGAAATTGCGTTATCAGAAGACGGCCGAGACGCTGGAAGAGAGTTATCGCAAGTTGCGTGAGCAGGCAGATCAGATCATAGAAATTGAAGGGCAGTTAAGGCGTGCGGACCGGCTCTCCGCTCTCGGCGAGCTTTCTGCGGGTATGGCCCATGAGATACGCAACCCGCTGGGATCTATCAAGGGGACGGCAGAAATTTTACGCGACGGGGTGGCGCCTGATGACCCCAAGTTGGAGTTTGCCGATATTCTGATCAAGGAAGTCGATCGTCTCAATAAGGTTCTGGAAGACTTTTTGCGCTTTGCTCGACCGGAACCTGTTGAGCTTGGTCGTTTCTCACCAAATAAAGTTATTGAAGAAGTTCTTGAATTGACCCGGCAGCAGGCTCTCAGCAACCGGGTCGAAGTCGAGGTTGCCCTCGCTGAAGAGATGGAAATCCCCGGGCGGAGAGAACAGATCCAGCAGGCTCTGCTCAACCTTGTCTTGAATGCACTGCAGGTGATGCCCGATGGCGGACAACTTAAGGTGTCATCGACGATTCATGGCAATGAAGTCGGGATTCATGTCAGCGATAACGGTCCGGGGATTGCCATGGAAGACCGCGATAGAATCTTCAATCCCTTTGTTACGACCCGTGACAGCGGCACCGGCCTCGGCCTGGCCATTACCCAGAGAATCATCCAGGGCCATGACGGTCATATCCATCTTGAGAGCACACCTGGCCAGGGTTCAAGTTTCACCCTCTGCCTGCCTATTTCGATGAGAGACATGGAGACTGAGAAATCATGAGTGTACAAAAGCCTCATACGCCCTCCCGTAAGGTTTTGTTGATTGATGATGATGCCTCGCTCCGGCGCGTAACAGAGTATTCTCTCCATTCTGCCGGATTCCAGGTCCTAAGCGCGGTCGATGGAAAACAGGGGTTGGCGTCTTTCCAGGCTGACCATCCCCAGGTGGTTATCACCGATATACAGATGCCTGGCATGTCAGGGTACGAAGTCCTGCAACAGATCAAAGCTGCGCGACCGGAAACCGTCGTCATTGTCATTACTGCTTACAGTTCTGTAGAAAAAGCTGTTGAAGCTATGAAACAGGGTGCCTATGACTATCTGGCCAAACCCTTCAGTCGGGATGAACTGGTCATGGTCGTGGAAAAAGCCTTTAACCTGCTTGGCTTGCAGGAAGAGAACCAGAGGCTGCGGGACCAACTGGAACACCATGTCGATTTTAGCCACATGGTTGGCAGCTCAGACGCTATGCAGAAGGTCTTTGATCTCGTCAGAAGGGTCGCGCCAACGGAGGCTGGTGTGTTAATCACTGGTGAGAGCGGCACGGGTAAGGAATTGATAGCCAAGGCCATTCACCAGGGAGGGGGGCGCAGTAAAGAGCCTTTCGTTGCGATCAACTGTGCGGCTATTCCTGCCAATCTTCTGGAGAGTGAACTCTTCGGCCATGTACGTGGCGCCTTTACCGATGCGGTACGCGATCGTGTCGGGAAATTCGAACAGGCTGATGGCGGCACACTTTTTCTCGACGAAGTCGGTGAGATGCCCCTGGAGCTGCAGCCGAAATTGTTACGTGTTCTACAGGAGATGGAAGTCGAGCCGATTGGCGGAAAAGTCCGTTCTGTTGATGTACGAATCATTGCCGCCACCAACCAGGATGTGGAACTCGCAATAGAGGAAGGACGCTTCCGTGAAGACCTTTACTACCGGCTGGCGATCATCCCGATTGAACTGCCGCCCTTGCGTGAGCGTCCGGACGATATCGCGCTTTTGATTGAATATTTCCTGAAACGCTTCAGCACTGAGGCTTCACTTTCTGTTAGCCCTGCGGCCTTTGAATGTCTAAAAGCCTATAGCTGGCCAGGAAATGTCAGGGAGTTGCAAAATGCTATTGAACGACTGGTGGTGTTAAGCCACGGTGATGTGGTTGAACCGGAGCACCTCCCCGCCAAGTTTCGCGCTGGCCCCACTGCGAAGAGGAGTCGTGTCGTGGAGCTCCCTCCGGAAGGCTATTCTCTTGAAGCGCTGGAGAGGGAGGTGGTGGTCCAGGCTCTGGAACGAAATGACTGGAATCAGACCCGGGCTGCCGATTTTCTGCAGATTCCGAGACATACCTTGATTTACCGGATGGAAAAATATGATATTAAGAAGAGCTGAGGCGCGTGGCGCGTGGCGCGTGGTGCGAGGAACTTTTATAATCCTGTTGCTGACGATACTTTTTATGATCGTCTCTTTACCATCATTGGCCTATGAACGGCGTTCTGCCGTGGTCGATACGGTTGCCAAGGCAGGTCCGGCGGTCGTCAATATTCGCACTGAGCAGATTGTACAGCGACGCAGCTCGCCTTTTTTCGGTTTCGGCGATTCCTTCTTTGATGATTTCTTCCGCCAGTTTTCACAGACGCGCAGCTATCGGACACAGTCCCTCGGCTCGGGAGCGATTATCGACAGTCGCGGCTACCTGGTGACAAACGCTCACGTTGTGGAAAAAGCCTCGAAGATTTATGTTGCCCTGCCTGGAGAACGCAAGGAGCGTGAAGCCTCTCTGGTCGGTCTGGACCAGTCGACGGATCTTGCCGTAATCAGGGTGGTTACAGAGCAGAGCCTGCCGAATCTTACTTTTGCTGATGATGACGATCTCTTGCTCGGAGAAACGGTTATTGCGATCGGTAACCCCCTCGGCCTGGAGAACTCGGTAACGACCGGGGTTGTCAGCGCGCCAAAACGCAGACTGCCGGACGGGGAGGGTGGCGTTGCAGTTTTTATCCAGACCGACGCCCTGATTAACCCCGGCAACTCTGGTGGCCCCCTTCTGGATATCAACGGAAGGCTGATCGGGATCAATACGGCCATTGCCCAACAGGCCCAGGGAATAGGCTTCGCCATCCCCGTCAAGGTCGTTCGCCGGGTGGTTAACGATCTGGTTGTACATGGTCGCTTACGTTCAGCTTATGCGGGGATTCTTCCAGGCGAGATCAGCAAAACCATGGTGAAATCACGAGGAGCCGGTGGTGCCCTGGTGACCGAGGTCGATCATGGTTCTCCTGCACAAAAAGCAGGGGTTCATGTTGCTGACGTTATTCTGGAAGTCGATGGCGTGCAAACCGATTCAGCCTCGGAATACCTGGCTTTGTTACGTACCTACCCGCCGGGAGCAAAAATCATATTGATGTTGTTGCGTGGCGAAGAGGTGCTAAGTCAAACGATCAACCTTGTGGAACTCCCTCCGGGATACGCGATGCTTTATTTAGAAAGGATTTTCGGTTTTTCGGTAGAAGAAGACCGACAGGGGATTGTTATTACAAAAGTTCTCTCAAGGTCGCCGGCGGCGCAGATAGAGTTAAAGCCAGGTGATCGGATCACAGAACTTGAAGGCGTTCGTGTGGATAACCTGGAAACTTTTGTTGCGCGGATGGAAGAGACTCTCGGCCGCTTGCCGTTGCGCTTCACTCTCTTCAGGGGACAGCGTGGCTACCTGGTTGAGATGCCTTAGAAGACTGTGAGTGTTTGATGAAAGGGACGTTCAATGAAGTTATATTCCGATCCTGATGAGCCCAGGCAGCCCGAGGTCGTACAGTTTGAACTCGAAGAGTGGATCGATAGTTCCCCTTTTGAACGGCTGCTGGGAGTGCAGATTCTCAGGGCTGAAGAGGGTCAGGCTCATTTATCCTTGCCATTCACTCTCAAGCTTTCCAATGGCGGCGGAGTCATGCATGGCGGGGCCTTGACTTCCCTGGCGGATACAGCCGTTGCCATGGCGATAAAAAGCCTGCTACCGCCCGGAACCGTCTTTGCGACGACTGATCTGTCCATGAAGTTTGTTGCTCCGGTTTTTGAAGGACAGGTTCACGCCTATGCCCGTGTTCAGGAGACGGGGGTGCGGACTTTTAGTGGTGAGTGTGAGTTGCTTGGTGAGGATGATGAAACCTATGCTCTTCTGACCACTGTTTTTAAAGTTGCTAGCCAGGATAAATGACTTAGCCTCGGCCGAAATGGCAACCAATCCGGTTGACATTTTTCCCCTGTAAGGTTACATGTTAGATAAATATTGTTTTTCCTATATATCTTTAAAGCTTAGTCACATCTAAGCTTGTTTGACTCAAAGAAGGGCTCTTCCATGCGTCGTCTCGTTCTAATCGTTGTTGTCATTCTCCTGGTTTGCGGATCCGTTTATCTCGTCACTGCAAGCAGTTCACGACCCTCTTATGAGCCGGTTAAGATTGTTGATATGGGTGATCAGGCTCCTGATTTCCTGCTGGAGGATACCGCCGGAAACAAGGTCTCCCTTGCGTCATTACGAGGCAAGGTCGTGCTGGTGAACTTCTGGGCGACCTGGTGTCCGCCGTGCCGGGCGGAAATGCCCTCAATGGAGAAGCTCAATGAGGCTATGGCCGGTGAAGACTTCGTGATGCTGGCAATCAATGTTGAGGAAAATGGGCGGCGTGTCGTCCCTGAATTCCTGAAGAAATCGCCACATAAGTTTTCTGTCCTTTACGATGATCAGGGTGTTGCACAGAATCTTTACGGAGTATACAAGTTCCCGGAGTCTTATGTGATTCGAAAAGATGGTGTCGTCGACGATAAAATCATTGGTGCTATAGACTGGGCGCACCCTACGACGATTGAGTATTTCAAGGAGTTGGCGAAAGGCTAATCCGCTTGCAACAAGCCGCTAACATAACTTACTGGATTGCTTTTACCGCTGGGATTCTATCCTTTGCTTCACCATGCGTGTTGCCCCTGATCCCGTCTTACTTGACTTACATTACCGGGCTCTCGTTCAGCCAACTTGAAGATGCACACCCCAATGCGAAAGTGCGGATGACGGTTCTTCTGCATTCGCTCTGTTTTATCCTCGGTTTCACTGTCGTATTTGTCCTGCTGGGAGCCATTGCCGGAGTTGCTTCAAGTAAGTTTCAGGTCTATTTGCGCGAAGGGTTGGAATGGGTCGAAAAGATTGGCGGCTTATTTATTTTCCTCTTTGGCGTTCATATGACAGGCCTCTTTCACTTCGGTGTATTGCTTGGTGAGAAAAGGGTTCATCTGCACAAGAAACCCAGCGGTTACATCGGTACCTTTGTGGTTGGTGTTGCCTTTGCCGCGGGCTGGACTCCCTGTATCGGACCGATCCTGGCTTCCATTCTGATGGTTGCTGCGTCGTCTGGGCATATTGGTGAGGGTATTGGACTGCTCGCTGTTTATTCTCTGGGTCTCGGACTCCCCTTCCTGCTCGCAGGCCTTCTGTTTCACCAATTCCTGGTTGCCTTCAATAGGTTCAGGAAATATATCCGTCTCGTTGAAGTTTTCACCGGAGCCATGCTGATGGCCGTTGGCATCATGCTCATGTTCAACCTGATGGGTAAACTCACCATGTATCTTTACCAGGTTTTCCCCGTTCAGGGTTAGCCAGCAGAGGGAGTTTCTTCTCTCAAAATTCACTTGACAGCGTCTCTCTTCCTGTTTAAATTGAAATCCGTTTTCAATTGGAATGGGTTTATGGGAAATGCTGACAGCAAAAAAAAATTTAAAGATTTCCTTCTCTCTCAAGGGTTGAAATCAACCAACCAACGTGAGCTTATTCTCGAAGAGTTTCTTCGTGCCGGTTCGCATCTTTCGACCGAAGAGCTCTATCTGCGTTTGCGCAAGCAGCACCCTCGCATCGGCTATGCAACCGTTCATCGCAGCTTGAAACTGTTTGCACAATGCGGCATTGCCGAGCAGCGTCATTTTGGAGATGGCCAGGCACGATACGAGGCCAGCGATCATGACGAGCATCATGATCACCTGATCTGCGTCTCCTGCGGGAAAATCGTCGAATTCGAGGATCCTCGTATCGAGGCTCTCCAGGTGGAAGTCGCCGGAGAACACGGCTTTTTGATTGAACGCCATCGTCTTGAGCTTTACGGCTCTTGCGCAGACTGTTCCCCCACAACTTAAGCTAAGTCTCTTTTTTTTGTGTTATTCTGAAAATGATTATCAATAACAAGATGGAAGGCTCTCCGTACGTCTATGCAAAGCCAAGCGCAAACTGAAAAGAAAATTATCCTGGTTGGTAACCCGAATGTCGGTAAGAGTGTGGTTTTCAACACCATGACCGGCAGCTACACGACAGTGTCCAATTACCCTGGCACCTCTGTTGAAGTCTCACGGGGACAATGCGAGATCGCCGGTGAACATTATCAGGTTCTCGATACACCCGGGATGTACTCTTTGCTTCCTATTACTGAGGAAGAGCGGGTGGCCAGGCGGATTCTCCTTGAGGAATCGCCGCATGTCGTGGTGCACGTCATCGATGCACGCAATCTTGAGAGAATGCTGCCGATGACACTCCAGCTCATCGAAGCAGGCTTGCCGGTTATCCTTCTGATCAACATTATGGATGAGGCGGAGCGCGTCGGCATGCATGTCGATATCGCCCTGCTGCAGGAGAAATTGCAAATCCCTGTTCTTGGCGGTGCGATGGGGCGTGCCAAGCGAGGCCTGAGGGAGCTGCGAGATGCGATACGTGATTTTAAAGTCAGTAAAGCGACATTTAACTATGCAACAGATCTCGAAAAAGACATCCATGGCATCAGCAAGCTGATGCAAGGGGACTACACCCTCAACCGGCGTAGTTTGACCCTTATGCTGTTGCAGCGTGATGAGGAGATTGCTGAGAGAGTCAAGGCCAGGGAAGGTGATCGCTACGAAAGTGTGGAAAAGGCTGTTAATGACACCATCTTTGATCGGCGTGTGGACCTTCATCTGCGTATCAGCCTTGAGCGTAAACGGGTCTGTAAAGGCCTCCTGGATGGTGTCATAACTCAGAAAGATGGCAATCAGCAGACCTTCGCCGATCATGTCTCCAACTGGACCATGAACCCCTGGACCGGTGTGCCCTTGCTGCTGATCGTTCTCTACCTGGGCCTCTACCAGTTTGTCGGCGGCTTCGGTGCGGGAACCATTGTTGATTTCCTTGAGGGGACTATTTTTGAAGAGTTTCTCAACCCCTGGGTGATTGGTCTGTGTGAGACGTATATCCCCTGGTACTGGCTCAACGAACTGCTCGTCGGTGAATACGGCTTGTTCACCCTCGGGGTTCGCTACGCCGTTGCTATCATCCTGCCGATTGTCGGAACCTTCTTTGTTGCCTTTGCCGTCATCGAGGACAGTGGCTATTTCCCCCGTTTGGCGATGTTGGTTGACAGGGTCTTTAAAAAAATCGGCCTGAACGGACGTGCGGTTATCCCTATGGTCCTCGGTTTCGGTTGCGATACCATGGCAACGGTTGTCACCCGGACTTTGGAGTCGACCCGTGAACGGATTATTGCGACCCTGCTGCTTGCTCTGGCCATTCCCTGCAGTGCACAGATGGGAGTTATCCTTGGCCTTCTCTCCGGTGTGCCTGGTGCCTTGATGGCCTGGATGGTGAGCATGGTCGGTGTGTTCTTGCTGGTTGGCTTTCTGGCCGCGCAAATCGTGCCCGGTGAGCGGCCGATGTTCTACATGGAAATCCCGCCGATGCGTCTGCCCCAGATACAGAACGTTATGATCAAGACCCTCACCCGCATGCAGTGGTATTTCATGGAGATTTTCCCGCTCTTCATGATCGCGTCTGTTTTGCTTGTGGCTGGGAAACTTTCCGGGGCGCTGGAATGGCTGGTCGGTATGTTCAACCCGGTGATGCGTTTGCTCGGCTTGCCGAACGAGGCTTCGGCAGCTTTTATCTTTGGTTTCTTTCGCCGTGATTTTGGCGCGGCCGGTCTTTATGATCTGCAGACAGAGGGTTTGCTTGACCCTGTACAGCTGACGGTTGCCGCGGTCACCCTGACCTTGTTTGTCCCCTGTGTTGCGCAGTTCCTGGTTATGCAGAAGGAGCGTGGCTGGAAAACCTCTCTGACGATCTTCTTCCTGGTGACCGGGATGGCTTTTGCCGTGGGCTGGGCACTTAATAAATTCCTGCTGATGACGGGGCTTCTTGCGTGAAGTGTACTTTCTGCGAACATGAATTGACTGCCGAGATGCTCCGTGAAAAAGGCTGCGGTGGTTGCATGGGCGGCTGTCGCAAGATCCATTGTCCTTACTGCGGACAAGAGAACCCTGTGGTCCCGGAATTTCTGGAAAAAATTGTACGGAATGAGAAACCGAAAGATTGACGAACTTATGGGTCATATTCCCCCAGCTTGCTGCGTTGATTGACTTTAAA
>NODE-887-length-10381-cov-4.31145_pt1 | contig 10381 bp, 7 predicted proteins | sample MGYA00139097_ERZ477577 | MGnify/ENA metagenome assembly ERZ477577 | reverse complement strand
ACATATTTCTGTCCAGTTTCTTTTACCCAATGCTTTTTACTATTAGGAACTCAATTTTATGTCTGACATAACAGAAAATGCATTAAACGTATCACTTGCCCATGAAGGCACTAATTATCTAGCATCTAATCAAGAAGTTACTGACTTTCCTAAAAAATCTATTTTCCCAACGGCTAATTATCCTTATAAGAAAATGATGAAAAAAAGAAAGTATGAAAAAGAGAAAGAATTACTACAAATTGAGTTAGCAAAATTTCAGCATTGGGTAAAAGAAACTGGACAGAAATATGTCATTATCTTCGAAGGTCGTGATGCAGCGGGTAAGGGGGGAGCAATTAAACGGTTTACTGAGCATCTAAATCCTCGTGGTGCACCTGTCATTGCACTCGAAAAGCCTGATGAGCGAGAGCAGGGACAGTGGTACTTTCAACGCTATATTGAACACCTACCAACAAAAGGGGAAATCGTCTTACTCGATCGCTCATGGTATAACCGTGCAGGTGTTGAGCGAGTGATGGGCTTTTGTAGTCCGCAAGAGTATTTAGAGTTTATGCGTCAGTGTCCTGATTTTGAAAGGATGATTACACGAAGTGGTGTTAAGTTGATTAAGCTTTGGTTTTCTGTGAGTAGAAATGAACAGCTTAGACGTCTACATGCTCGACAAACCGATCCGCTGAAGCAGTGGAAGATTAGCGATATTGATTTAGCTTCATTGGACAAGTGGGATAACTACACCGAAGCCAAAGAAGCAATGTTCTTTTATACCGATACAAAAGATTCTCCATGGACTGTTGTGAAGTCAGATTGTAAGAAACGTGCTCGATTAAACGCCATACGCCACGTTCTTTCTCAAGCTGATTATCCTAACAAAGATGTCAAAATTGCTTGCATGCCTGACCCACTTATTGTCGGTTCTGCTGATACTATCTATGAAATGGACGAAAGACATTTGGATAGTGCCCCATACGAAATGGGTGAGTAACTAGTACTCAAAGCCTACTTACTTTTAAGTAGGCTTTGAGATATCTTGGTTTACGCTTTGTGAAGTACGATACCTGCTAGTGGTGGTAAATTTATAACAATGGAATAAGGTTTATCAGACCAAGGTATCGATTCTGCTTGAATCGTAAATTCGTTCGCAGTATTGCTGCCACCATAATACTCAGAATCAGAGTTAAGAATAATTTTATAAGTACTTAAATCTGGAACACCAATTCGGTAACTTTCACGTACAACAGGTGTAAAGTTGAAAACAGAAATTACGTAGTTTTCCTCATCTTTTCTAATGTAACTAAGAATTGATTGTTCTCTATCGTTACAGTCTAACCATTCAAAGCCATGAGGATCGAACTCGTGACGATATAGAGCTGGCGTGGATGTATACAACTTGTTTAAATCACCCACCAGTGTTTTCATGCCATTATGAAGTGGGTAATCCAATACATACCAATCTAAAGCTTTTTCGCAGTTCCACTCCGTCCCTTGGGCAAATTCTGAGCCCATGAATAAGAGTTTTTTACCTGGATAGGTGAACATTAATGTGTAAAGTAATCTGAGGTTTGCAAAACGCTGCCATTCATCACCAGGCATTTTATTAACCATAGACTTTTTACCATGAACTACTTCATCATGTGAAAATGGTAGAACAAAGTTTTCGGTAAAGGCGTAAAGCAAGCCGAAAGTCAGTGAATCGTGATGATAACGGCGATGAATGGAGTCTTGCTGCATATATTCTAAAATGTCATGCATCCAACCCATATTCCATTTCATCGAGAAGCCTAGGCCACCCATATGTGCAGGTCTTGATACCATTGGATAGGATGTTGATTCCTCAGCAGCGATTAGGCAACCAGGGTGCTCTTGATGAAGAACACTATTCATGTGTTTTAGAAACTCAATTACTTCAAGGTTTTCACGGCCACCATATTGATTGGGGACCCACTGACCGTCTTCACGTGAATAATCTAGGTAGAGCATAGATGCTACTGCATCGACACGGAGTCCATCAATATGGAATTCTTCAAGCCAGTAAAATGCACTAGATAATAGGAAGTTTGTTACTTCACTGCGGCCGTAGTTAAATATATAGGTTCCCCAATCTTGATGTTCACCCTGACGTGGATCTGCATGTTCATAGAGCGCGCTACCATCGAATCTAGCCAGTCCATGAGCATCTTTAGGGAAATGACCTGGTACCCAATCTAAAATTATTCCGATGTCATTCTGGTGACATTGGTCAATAAAGTAACGGAAATCATCAGGTGTACCAAAGCGGCTCGTTGGTGAAAAGTAACCTGTAGTTTGATAACCCCAAGAAATATCAAGAGGATGTTCTGTCACTGGTAAAAGTTCTATATGTGTAAAGCCAAGTTCTTTTACATAAGGCACCATCTGATCTGCCATTTCGCGATAAGTTAGAAAATCACCTACTTCATTGCGCTGCCATGAGCCCATGTGAACTTCATAAACTGAGTGAGCAGAATGTAGCCAGTCACTTTTTTCGCGGCGAGCCATCCAATCTTTGTCTTGCCATTCATGTTCACTTGTTTTGGCAATAATTGAGGCTGTGCCAGGGCGTAGTTCTGACTGTTGGCCATAAGGATCCATTTTTGAATGAAGAGAGCCATCATTACTCTTGATTTCAAATTTATATAGTTCCCCGACTGTAAGGCCAGGAATAAATAATTCCCAGACACCACTGCTTCCACGGATACGCATTGGATGTTTTCGACCATCCCATTGATTAAAGTCACCAATAATACTGACACGTTGCGCACTGGGTGCCCATGTGGCAAATAATACGCCGTCAATGCCATCTACTTGGTGAGCATGAGCTCCCAAAATACGATAGGCATGCCAGTGTTTACCTTCTGAAAATAGGTGTAAATCAAACTCAGATATTTGTGGTAAAAAGTTGTATGGGTCATAGTGATGAACGCTTATTCCACTACTATTAGTTCGGTTAATAATGTAGTGTTCGGCTACTTCTTTACTCTCTCCATTCCATTGGAAAACATCAGTTCCTTCAATGCGTTGCATAACGAGTTTGTCATTGATTAGTGCTTTTTCAGTATCAGGTAAAAAAACGGTAACAGTAGTATGTGATCCTGTTTTGTGAGCACCCAAAATTTCAAAGGGATCATGGTGGCGAGCTTCTATGATTTTGATTAAGTCTTCAGTTAGTTTGTTTACTAAAACCATAATAATGAAGTTCCTTTAAATTTTTGTTGAAGTCAATAGCCTGCTTGTGGCAGGCTAGTACTTAGACCTGAATATATGTTGCTTAACACTCTATGGAGAAGCTGAATGTCGGACAATAATAGCACGCGATTCGTTAGTCGTCTTACTCGTGATACCTTAGCACTAATTTTAGCTGGAGGAAGAGGTTCAAGGTTAAAGCAACTAACAGATTGGCGAGCTAAACCGGCCGTCCCTTTTGGTGGTAAGTTTCGTATTATTGATTTTCCCCTTTCCAATTGTGTTAACTCTGGTATTCGTCGGGTAGGTATTTTAACCCAATATAAAGCCCATTCTTTGATGCGGCATATACAAAAGGGTTGGGGATATATGCGTGGTGAAATGGGAGAGTTTGTTGAGTTACTCCCCGCTTCACAGCAAACATCGCGGGGTTGGTATTCAGGTACAGCAGATGCGGTATACCAGAATATTGATATTTTAAGAAACCATACTCCCAAATATGTAGTTATTCTGGCTGGTGATCATATCTACAAAATGGATTATGGTGATATGTTGGCTGAGCATGTAGCTCAGAACGCTGATATGACTATCGGTTGTTTGAGTGTTCCTTTGGAAGAAGCGAAAGCTTTCGGTGTTATGTCTGTGGATGTAAACCGTCGAGTAGTAGCATTTGATGAAAAACCTGAAAATCCAACACCAATGCCTGGAAAAGACGATATAGCTTTAGCCTCTATGGGGATCTACATTTTTAATGCAGAGTTCTTATATGAGCAGTTGATTAAAGATGCTGATACGCCAGGTTCAAGTAATGATTTCGGTCATGATATTATCCCATCTCTTATTCAAAACTATAAGGTAATTGCTTTTCCTTATAAGGATGTTCAGGGTAATGATCCTGGCTACTGGAGAGATGTAGGTACTATTGATGCATTCTGGTCAGCTAATTTAGAGTTAATTGGGGTCACACCTGAGCTTAATCTCTATGATTCTGAATGGCCTATTTGGACCCATCAGGAACAATTACCGCCAGCCAAATTTGTGTTTGATGATGACGACCGTCGAGGCATGGCTGTTGATTCTATGATCTCCGGCGGATGTATCATTTCAGGTTCAACCATTAGACATTCGGTATTATTTTCTAAAGTTGAAGTACATAGCTTTTCTGTAATAGAAAACTGTGTCGTACTGCCTAATGTCAGTATTGGTAGGAATTGCCGCCTTACAAAAGTTGTATTAGATAAAGGATGTGTAGTGCCAGAAGGAACTGTGATTGGTGAAGATCCTGTTGCAGATGCTGAAAAATATGAAATATCACCTAATGGCGTGGTATTAGTTACCCCTGAAATGTTAGGACAACACTATCGTTATGTCAGATAAATTAAAAGTTGTTTTATGCTGGCATATGCACCAGCCACAATATAGTGAACCAATGGGGGGCATGTATCAGCTGCCTTGGACTTATCTCCATGCTATAAAAGATTATGTGGATATGGCTTGGCATTTAGAAAATGTGCCAGGTGCAAAGGCAGTCGTTAATTTTGCTCCAACATTGATTGAGCAAATTGCTGATTATGATGAGCAGGTTAGTTCTCGATTTAAGGGGACAGGGAGACTGAAAGATCCATTATTAATTGCATTAGACTCGCCCGTTCAACCTGCACATGCAGAAGAGCGGAAAAAATTAATTAGCGATTGTTTGAGAGCAAATGATGAAAAGTTGATTGCACCATTTCCTCATTTTTCTAAATTAGCATCTATGGCTCGAGCTTATTTGAAAGACCCCGAGCAGTTAAATTATATCAATGATCAGTTCATGATCGATATAGTGGTTTGGTATCATTTAGCATGGATGGGTGAATCAATTAAGCGCTCTGATGTTCGCATCCAAGCATTAATGAAAAAAGGAAAACATTTTACATTTCATGACCGTCGTCAGCTTATGATTGTCATTGGCGAATTACTACATGATCTCATTCCACGCTATAGACGTTTAGCTGAAACAGGAAGAGTAGAGCTCTCTGTAACACCATATGCACATCCAATTATTCCTCTGATGTTAGATATTAATACAACATTGGAAGCGATGCCTGATGCTCCGCTACCTCAGATAACGAACTACCCTGGTGGTAAAGAACGTTCTCATTGGCATATGGAAGAAGGTTTGCGCGTATTTGAATCATACTTTGGCTTTCGACCAAAAGGTTGTTGGCCATCAGAGGGGGCAGTTTCCGAAGATACTTTGAAGTTGATCTCTCGCCATGGGTTCAACTGGGCAGCAACAGGCGAAAATGTATTACGAAATAGCTTTAACCTTTCAGAAATGCCAGATGCCAGCGTACACAAACCCTATAAATTACCGGGAGCATCACCTGCGTGTTTTTTCAGGAATGATGGTTTATCAGATCTAATTGGTTTTAATTATACCAAGTGGGGGGCTGATGATGCTGTTAATGACTTTATCAATCATTTGTTAACTATTAAATCAGATTCAGAAGAGGACAGTGATCGCGTTGTCTCGGTCATCTTAGATGGGGAGAATGCATGGGAATATTATTCGTACAATGGCTTCTACTTCCTACAAGCCCTTTATAAACGGTTATCTGAGCACCCTGAAATAGAGCTAACAACATTCTCTGAATCGTTGAGTTCGGGTGTAAAGCCTACCCTATTACCCAAAATGGTAGCTGGTAGCTGGGTTTATGGATCATTTTCAACCTGGATTGGAGACCCTGATAAAAACAGAGGCTGGGATTTATTGAGTGAAGCGAAAGCGACTTATGATCAAGTTATGAGTGAGAATTCATTTGATAACGACACTCGAGTAGCTTTGGAAAGACAATTAGCTATTTGTGAAGGTTCTGACTGGTTCTGGTGGTTTGGTGATTACAATTCAGCAGACAGTGTGAGTGATTTTGAACGATTATTTAGATTGCATTTGTCCAATTTATATCAAATGCTAGGCGTTGAAGTACCACAAAGCCTCTCTGAGACAGTATCTCAAGGTGGTGGGGGTATTGAGCAAGGTGGCACAATGCGTCGAGGCAAATAGTTGATGAAACAGGCAAAAATTTTTGAACAGCGACGCTCTGGAGTTTTACTGCATATAACTAGTTTACCATCAGGTACTCTAGGGCAAGATGCATACAAGTTTGTTGATTTTTTACATGAATCTGGCGTTTCAGTCTGGCAGATGTTGCCGCTTGGCCCCACTCATAGTGATGGCTCTCCTTATCAGTGTTTGTCAGCGCACGCCGTTAATGCCAAGTTAATATGTTTAGATACTGTTAAATCTCAGCCGTGGACGGATGGCGAGCCATTTATTGGTGATACATTTTTAATCATTTTGGTGCATGCATATCGTCAATTTATTGAGCGAGCTACAGAGTACGAAAGAAATCAATTTCATGACTTTTGTGAGCAGCAAAACTATTGGTTGGATGACTATGTTTTATACCGTGAGATCCGACACTTAAATCATACAACAGCATGGTTTCAATGGCCTCAGGAATTACGCGACCGTCATGATGATGCTATACAGAAAATTCGTGATGAGCGGGAGGAAGCGCTCAATATTCGTCGCTTTGGTCAGTTCTTATTTTTCCAACAATGGGAAGCCCTGAAAGCCTATGCAAATGAGCGTGGTATTTCATTATTTGGAGATATGCCTATCTTTGTGGCTCATGATAGTGCTGACGTATGGGCTAATCCTGAGTTATTTACCTTAGATGACAATGGCCTAGCTACTCGCGTGGCAGGTGTTCCACCTGATTATTTTTCTGAAACTGGTCAACGTTGGGGGAACCCGCTTTATAGTTGGGACAAACACATTAGTGAAGATTTTTCGTGGTGGAAGCAAAGAGTACAGACTCAACTAGAGCTGTTTGATCTGATTAGAATTGATCATTTTCGTGGATTCGAAGCATGTTGGGAAATTCCTGCAAGTTGTGAAACGGCGATTGATGGTAAGTGGGTTAAAGCACCTGGTGAACAGCTGTTTGCACAGTTAACCGATACTTTTGGCGAATTACCACTTGTAGCTGAAGACTTAGGTATTATTACTGACGAAGTAACAGCTCTAAGAGAAAAGTACGCTATGCCCGGTATGAAAATACTGCAGTTTGCTTTTGGTGACGATGCAACTAACCCCTATCTACCTCATCATCACACACAAGATAGTGTCAGTTATACCGGTACTCATGATAATAATACGACCGTAGGTTGGTTTGAAGAATTAGATGAGCAGACAAAGTCTCGTATTTATGAATATTTAGGTGGTTCGCAAGAGACGATTCCATGGTTATTGATTCGAGCATCGCTCGCATCAGTTTCTCAGTTATCAGTTATTCCTATGCAAGATATTTTAGCACTGAATTCTGAACACAGAATGAATATTCCTGGGACGACAGAAGGTAACTGGATCTGGCGCTTTGATTGGGATATGGTTGATGAAACATCAGCTATTAGATTAAAAAACTTAAACGAATTGTATGGACGTAGTAGAACATGAGTAATCCTCCTTCATTAAAATATGCTCGTACCCATGAATGGGTAAAACTCGAAGAATCTGGAGAAGTAATGGTAGGCATTACTGATCACGCACAAGATTTACTAGGTGACTTGGTATTTGCTGAATTACCTGAAGTAGGGCAGCGATTTTCGGCTAAAGAAGAATGCATGCTACTTGAGTCAGTCAAAGCGGCATCGGATATTTACATGCCAATCAGTGGCGAAATTTCAGCAATCAATACCAAGCTAGTTGATGAGCCTGAAATAATTAATGAAGACTCATTTGGCGAGGGCTGGTTATTTAAAATTCAACCTGATAATTCATCTGATATTGAGTCTTTATTATCTGCAGAAGCTTACGAAAGTTCATTAGACGAATAACACCTAATTAGGCTGGGTAGATTGCACCTAAAACCACGGAATGTTCAGCGCCAGTCACCGATGGTAAATTCCCCGGCTTTTTATTAATGGTGCGGTAGGCTAGCCAAGCAAAGGCAGATGCTTCTACCCAGTCTGGGTGCAAACCAAGATCTTCGGTGGTAGTAATGCGTTTTGGCTCAAGGATCTCTTGTAAGCGACTTAAGAGATAAGTATTATGAGCTCCGCCACCGCAGATGAAGATAGTCTTACTGTTAGGTGTATACTTGTGAATATGTTTAGCAATGCTTTGTGCTGTTAACTCAACCAAGGTTGCTTGCACATCTTCAGCTGCCAGATTAGCAGAAAATTCTGATAACATGCTGTCCAACCAGCTTGGATTGAACAGTTCCCGTCCAGTGCTTTTGGGTATAGATTTAGTAAAGTAAGTCTCATTTAATAAAGTAGATAGCAGCTGTTCACTAATTTTTCCCGTAGCTGCCCACTTTCCATAAGCATCAAATGTTCGGCCTAATTGTACGTTAACCCAGTGATCAAGCAATGTATTCCCGGGACCTGTATCAAAACCTAACACTGGCTGTTCAGCTGAAGCGGGTAGGTAGCTTATATTGCTGATTCCACCGATATTTATAATGACACGATCTTCAGTATCTGAACTAAATAGAGCCTTATGAAATGCAGGAACTAGTGGGGCACCTTGACCTCCAGCTGCAATATCACGCTGACGAAAGTCAGCTATGGTTGTGATGCCTGTTAATTCTGCAATAACATTGGCATTACCAATTTGATGACTAAAAGGAGTGTCGTTTATTGGATAATGAAAAATAGTCTGGCCATGAGAACCGATGGCCATAACATCGCTATTTAGAATATTATGTTCTATTAATAAGTGATTAATAGAATTACCAATAAGCTGACCTAGGGCAATATCAATACAGCCTAACTCATGGAGACTGCTATGAGCTTCAATAATTAACCGTTTTATTTTACGATGAAGCTCATCAGGGAAAGAGTAGGTGTTTGCTGCAATAAGCTGGAAAGAGCCATTACTTGAAAATTCAGTAATGGCAACATCGATCCCGTCAAGACTGGTACCTGACATTACACCAATATAGTACATCGTTACTTTTTAATCGTTAAGTGCGAGTGCTGTATTGTTTAGACTATCAAGCTGTGCCAATAGAGGCTGTGCTTTCTGTTTGAAATCTGCTTTATACTTCTTATTAAGTGCATCTGCTTTTGGTAAGCTAACTGTCAGTGGGTTACGATGTACACCATTTACTCTGAACTCATAATGTAAATGTGGGCCAGTTGCTGTACCACTCATGCCAACATAACCGATCACATCACCTTGCTTTATTCGCTTACCTCTCTTTATACCTTTTTTATAACGAGACATATGGGCATAAAGAGTTGTATATTTTCCGCCATGCGTAAGCACAACCGTTCGTCCATAGCCGCCTTTTCTACCTACGAAGTCAACTTTAGCGTCTCCTGTTGCTAAAATAGGAGTTCCAGTTTTAGCAGCATAATCCACACCACGATGTGGGCGGGTTACACCTTTTAATTTAGGATGTTTACGCATAGGGTTGAATTTAGAACTAATTCGCGAGAAGTGAACGGGAGTACGGCTAAATGCTTTCCTCATACTGTCACCAGAAGGAGAAAAATATTCGCTATGGCCAGAATCATCAGTGTAGCGAATGGCCTTGAATTTTTTACCCTGATTAGTGAACTCTGCAGCGAGGATTTTACCGTCAGCAATTTTCTCACCATCAAGGTAATCTTCAGAATAGATAACTGTAAAACTATCACCTTCTCGTAAATCAAGGGCAAAGTCGATATCCCAACCGAAAATATAAGCCAATTCCATAACTAACTTATTAGATAAGCCTGCTTCAATACCTGCCCCAAATAAAGAGCTAGAAATAATTGCAGCAGCATGTGCTTGACGTTTTTCGACGTCGCGAGTTAATAATTCTGTTTGATAGCCTTCACCATCTTTATTTACATGGAAGGTTGCTACTTGGCTTAATTTAAGCTCAATTTGTTTTAGACTTTTTGAATCACCAGTCTCATCGATATCAAAGCGAAGTAGTTGCCCCGGCTTTAAATTAAGCAGAGGGTTAATTTCTTTACCTAATTTTGCGACGTTATAAACATCCCGTGCTGACAAGCCTACGCGAGAGAAGATTAAAGATAGATTATCACCTGATTTGACAGTGACATCTTGCCAGTTATGAATTTCTTGAGTTTCAATTGCAAGGATATTATTGTCGTGTGCAATTGGTTCAAGATG
>NODE-886-length-10382-cov-6.94781_pt1 | contig 10382 bp, 10 predicted proteins | sample MGYA00139097_ERZ477577 | MGnify/ENA metagenome assembly ERZ477577 | reverse complement strand
GTTGTTTCTTTCATGGGATAACTTGTATGCGACATGCCTGATTTCAATTATCGATGTTTGACAAAATTGTTTTATTCAAACTAAGAGTAAATCATAAATTTTGTACCTTAGTGTCAATTCTCAATAATTAAAATTACCCTACCATGAAAAACCTAATTTTATTCTGCTGTACATTGATTATCATTGTATTAATGTCAGCATGTCAACAGGAAAAGAGTGAGCCAATGGATGCTGCTTCAGGAGCTACAATGAAGAGTCCTTCCAATATGAGAGCTACCAGCAACAGCGATTGGTGGCCAAATCAATTAAATCTTACTATGCTCCGTCAACATTCAGATCTTTCCAACCCGATGGGGCAGGAATTCAATTATATTGAGGAATTCAAAAGTCTGGATTATGAAGCACTAAAAAAAGATATTCGAATCATATTGACAGAATCACAGGATTGGTGGCCAGCAGATTATGGCAACTACGGTGGTTTGTTCATTAGAATGGCCTGGCATAGTGCCGGTACCTATCGTTCAGGAGATGGACGAGGTGGTTCCAGATCCGGACAACAACGTTTTGCTCCACTAAACAGCTGGCCCGACAATGCCAATCTCGACAAAGCAAGACGCCTCTTATGGCCAATAAAGCAAAAATATGGCAATAAAATATCATGGGCAGATTTGATGATCCTTACCGGAAATGTTGCGCTTGAATCCATGGGCTTTGAAACTTACGGTTTTGCCGGAGGTAGAGAGGATGTGTGGGAACCTGAAGTAGATGTTTATTGGGGTGCTGAACAGAAGTGGCTCGATAACCAGCGCTATTCAGAAGACAGCAAACTGGAGAACCCATTGGCCGCCGTGCAAATGGGATTGATCTATGTGAATCCCGAAGGTCCAAACGGCAACCCCGACCCTGTTCTTGCCGCAAAAGATATACGAGAAACTTTTGGCAGAATGGGTATGAATGACGAAGAAACTGTTGCTTTGATTGCAGGAGGACATACACTGGGAAAAACGCACGGAGCGGGCCCTGCCTCTCATGTTGGACCAGAGCCTGAAGCCGCGGAGATTGAAGAGCAAGGACTTGGATGGAAAAGCTCTTATAAATCCGGTAAAGGTGCTGATGCCATTACCTCTGGTCTGGAAGTCATTTGGACGTCTACCCCTACACAATGGAGTCAATTATTCTTTTTTAATTTGTTTGAAAACGAATGGGAATTAACCAAGAGCCCTGCCGGAGCTCATCAATGGGTGGCCAAAGACCCAAAAATGATGGTTCCTGATGCTTTTGATCCAGAGAAATCTCATAAACCCACCATGCTCACAACCGATTTGTCCTTAAGGTTTGATCCGGTCTATGAGAAAATTTCAAGAAGATTTCTGGAAAATCCTGAGGAGTTTGACAAGGCTTTTGCTCTTGCCTGGTTTAAGCTTACGCATAGAGATATGGGTCCACGTTCTACTTACTTAGGACCGGAAGCACCAGCAGAAGACCTGATCTGGCAAGATCCCATCCCTGCTGTAAATCATAAATTAATCACTGAAAAAGATATCGCTGGTTTAAAATCAACTATTTTGAACTCTGGATTATCTATTAGTGAAATGGTTTCCACAGCATGGGCTTCAGCTTCCACTTACCGTATCTCTGACAGAAGAGGTGGCGCGAATGGTGCAAGAATTCGTTTGGCGCCTCAAAAAGATTGGGAGGTAAATAATCCCAATCAATTGAAAAAGGTGTTAGGTATTCTTGAACAAATCCAAATGGACTTCAATGCAAAATCAAATACGAAGAAGGTTTCTCTGGCTGACTTGATTGTACTGGCAGGTAATGCAGGTGTAGAAAAAGCAGCTGAAAATGCAGGTTACAAGGTTAAGGTGCCATTTAGTCCAGGCCGCATGGATGCTTCACAGGAACAAACCGATGCAGAATCTTTTGCCCTCCTTGAGCCAATTGCAGACGGTTTCCGTAATTATCTTAAGACAAGTTACATCATATCTACAGAAGAATTGTTGCTCGACAAGGCACAGCTGCTTACACTTACTGCTCCGGAAATGACAGTATTGGTGGGTGGAATGCGCGCATTAAACGCGAATTACAACGGTTCTAAGCATGGTATATTTACCGCTGACAAAGATGTTCTTACCAATGATTTCTTCGTTCATCTACTGGATATGAGCACCGAATGGAAAGCTACTTCAGATACAAAAGAAGAATTTGCTGGTAGCGATAGAAAAACAGGGGACGTTAAATGGACAGCCACGCGTGCAGATCTTATCTTTGGGTCAAATTCTGAATTAAGAGCTATAGCCGAAGTCTATGCCAGCAGTGACGCAAAAGAAAAATTTGTGCATGATTTTGTTAATGCCTGGAATAAAGTGATGAATTTAGACAGATTTGACTTAATCTATCAATAGGATTGAATAGAAACATTGAATCATTGCACATGATGTTTACAAAAAGAATTTTGTAATGATTCTTTAATTAAAAAAAGCCAGCCTTCACAGGTTGGCTTTTTATTTTTCCTATATTTAGTGCGCAACAACTAAACCTATGATCCCCTTTTTTCGAAAAATCCGTAAAAAAATGGCAGACGACAACAGACCCTTAAAGTATATGAGATATGCTATTGGGGAGATTCTTCTTGTGATGGTTGGAATCTTACTCGCACTTCAGGTCAATAACTGGAACAATGAACGTTCCAACAGGGCACTTGAGGTAAAATATCTAAAGGGGATCAAAGCCGATCTGCAAATGGATTTAATTAACCTGAAAACATTCATTGACGATAAGGAACTTAAATATCTTTCAGCTGCTCAGTTATTGGAGATGAAGGACCCTCAGACCGTTTCAGAATTGGATGCCCTGGACTCCATTATATGGAACGTTTTTGTCTGGATACGTTATGATCAAAGTACAAATACACTCGATGAATTAATAGGCTCCGGTAATCTCAGCCTTATCAAAAATGACTCTATTAAATCCATGATACAAAACATAAAGCAAACCAATGTTATGATTCAAGGTGGCGTGGAACATATGCGGCGCGAATACGATTACTACCTGTATGATCGGTCAGCGGCATTGCGAGAGTTAGCTCCCTTTGTTGATATGCATGAATCTGTAATACGTGATGAAAAAATCAAAAATTTTGATTTAGATAAAAACCAGTTAGACATTCTCAGAGAACAGTCATCTGCAATTCTCAATGATTTGATGTTTCGCAATGGTCTTAAATTCGCGATTGGCAACAACGCAGGCATGCGGAAAAGGTGCCTGGATTTATATGCGGATGTTGAAAAATTGATTCTTATGATCAATGAAGAATTGGAGATTAATTAGCACCGATAAAATTCAGGCAATGGCCCTCTGCATTAATCCTTATTCCCGTTAATATCTTCGTCAATAAAATTTATAAGTTTTTCTACATCGGCCTTAAGTAAAGAAGAGGTTTGATAAAGCCCCAGATTATTCCAAATGGCCAATCTGAGGCCATTTCGAATAACCTTATCCTTCAGAAAAAGGTCAGCTCCGGTAATATATTCTAACTGCTGTTCATCGGTTAATTCAGTTCTGATATTTTTTCGTTGTGCGTAAGATTTTTCAAAATCTACGAAAGCTCCATAAACCAGAATTGATGTTGATGGATCATATAGGTATTGTTCATATTCACGTCTCATATGCGCTCTGTACAAGGTTATTTTTTCATTTTTTTCCCGGTTACTTAATAAATAGAGCTTAACGGAATCGTTCTTAATTTTGTTTAAACTTCCTGAACTTATTAATTCGTCTAAAGTATTCGTGCGAGGGGTAAAACTTGTCCACCCAAAAACGTTACCCAATAAAGAGTCGAACACTTTTAACTGAGCCACTGATTTTGGTGGTTCCAGTGATAATAACTGAACTGCCGAGGAACCCTTTTTCTGTCTATCTTCCATAATAAAATCCAGATTAACCAAATCGGTTTCTAAATCGAGTTTTAAACTTTGAAAATATTTAATTTCACTTTGTCTTTCTTTTCTTAATTCGTTCCAGGTATTAATCTGCAAGGCAATCAATATCCCTATGACCACCAATCCAATTTCACCGATAGCATATTTTAGATATTTTCTGGTTTTGTTTTTCTCCATAAGGTCGAATCTAATTCGTCTAAAAAACTTAATCATAATTTTATATTTAATGCCAGCCCACCACCTGGCTCCTCACTAAAAAAGGTTAAACAAACTTTTTCTGGCGTTCGGTCCTCTAAAGAATTGATCATTGGTTAGACTTGATTAAAATAAAGTGCAACTTGTGATATATCCGCCAATATAATTATTTCTCCCTGATCTGCAAGTGATGCCAACAAATTTAGACAAGCTATATCATGCCTTAAACCCCCGAAAAATATTTATGAAAGGATTTCGATTTTTTGAGACTAAGTCCTCGTGAAATTTTAATTTAAAAACCATGTCCTTAAAATTACCTCTTCGACTAATTCTGTTTATCGGCTTGTCATTTCTTGCAACTGAAGAAAACCATGCGCAAGGTTGTAGTGATGCCGGTGTGTGCACCATTGATAGTTTTAAGCCGCATGATCACGATGAAAATGATGAACGTCAAAACACGTTTAAAGCAGGCCTAAACTATGGAGCCGCCGATTATGACATTGCTGTTTTTGGCACCTATATAGACTATAGAAGAAAAGTTTCTGACCGCTTGTCGTTAGATGCCAAATTAACTACGCTCTCACAATCTGGAAATGATATTTCGAACTTTGGCCTTTCCGATATTTATGTGAACGGAAACTATAAAGTAGGTAAGAATGCCTCCTTAACGCTAGGGTTTAAGATTCCATTGTCAGATGCGAATTCAAAGGAGAATGGTTTGGCTTTACCGATGGATTATCAGTCGAGCTTAGGAACTTTTGATTTAGTGGTTGGTATTGGTTATGCAATCAAAAAATTACAATTATTAGCTGCCATTCAGCAACCTTTGACGCAAAATAACAATGGCTTTCTTTCGGATCTATACCCTTCAGTTTCCCCATTGAGTGAATTTCAATCTACCAATCAATTTAAAAGAAGTGGAGATGTTTTACTGCGCGCTTCTTATCCCCTAAACATTGGTAAGAAATTCGTTTTTACACCTAGTTTACTACCAATATATCACTTGAGTAATGACAAATTTACAGATATAGATGGCATTGAAAAAGAAATTGACGGATCGCAAGGATTGACACTGAATTGGAATACTTATTTTGACTATCATATCAATGAGAAGCACGCTTTGCAACTTAGTTTGGGAGCACCATTCATAGTGAGAGATGCAAGGCCTGATGGTCTGACCCGAAGTTTTGTAGCCAACTTAGAGTATAGAATCTATTTTTAGGACTCGTTTACCTCCTCCTTCTTTCACTCCACTCATCAAAATTATAGCCAATAAAGAAAAATTAATTCCGTAATTTTATAAAAACTATTTTTGTGCCTATGTTAGATAGATTTAGTAAAACAGATAAAATTCTTTTGCTTTTAGCACTTGGTGCTTTAATTTTATCAGAGCTTATGTGGTTTGAAGGAGATAGAGAAGGTGCTTTATTCGTCGGGCTTTGGGTGCCCTCTATTCTTGGGTTTGCTATTCTGTTGAAATTAATAAAAGGTGATAAATGATAGATTTAATTCCATATGCAGCAGCTGTGGCAACTTTGGTATTTGTCATCGCCTTTATATTGTTTCTAAAGGAAATTAGCAATGATCATAAATAAAACTTCAAGCATTTTCTATTCGCTCAATAATTGCCCTAATGTATTCATAAGGTCCAACATGTCATGCCTGATATCAAAAAGTTCCTGAATACTCATTTCTTGAATTACAGTATTATTTAGCCCCTTACAGCTCTCGTATAAATCCATAGTTTCTTTATCCATAAAATAAATAACGAACATTTTTACTAAATAGTTTAATTTGAGAATAGACCAATGCTCAAATCCTTCACTAATACTTACACTCCACTACTTTTTTATCATCTATTTGTTTGATTTTCATTACATTGTAAAACCAGTCATGTAACAAACGAAGCCGATATTCACTTCCTTAGCGACTAGTGCATCAGGAAAATACCAGAAAAACGTATATTTAGATTCCTAAAACCAAACTTTTATGATATTACCTCCTGACGGGAACCGGACTGCCCAGTCTTCTCCTTCTTACTGGCTGTGAAACGAAAGACGAAACCTTTATATACAACGACGAAGCGATTGACAATGAATATCAAACATCCAATTAGCTTGCTTACGGGCGTACGCATAATGAACGCCGATTTATCCCTTCAGAACAGATAAACACGAGCAATGTGGCCGACCTTAAGATTGACCGGTTCATGGATCTTCCTAATGATGTTGGACTGGTATCTACGCCCCTGGTTATTGATGGAGTCCTGTATTTCACCGGCACTATGAATGTGATACGGGCAGTTGATGCCGTAAGTGGCACCTTGCTCTGGGAATACAACCCACAGGTAGCCAAAGAAATTGAAGGAAAGCGTAAAATTGGATGAAAACACAACCGGGGAATCTCTTTTTATGACGGAAAGATTTTTTAATCAGGATGACTTAACCGGTATTCTTTAGTCCACCCGATAAAGCGTTTACAATCAATAATAGTTGTAACAGGTACTGATCACCTTGCGCTGAATCAATCTCTCTGATGGCTCGCCACTTTTTAAGATAGTTGATTTGTTTCTCGTGAAGTACTTTTAAAGCATTGTTTCTCAATTTATTGTTTTCGAGTTTAGAACGGCGTCTGCCCTCCACAGTAGCCCCCATCACATTCTCAATATTTCCTATACAGGTATGGTAATCTGATATGATCAGATCCATCAGCTCCTGTTTTACCTGAGGCTCTTGAACCAATTCAGCAAAAGCAAGCATGATCTCACTGTCAGAATTCAACAAATTCGATTCAATCTGAATCAGACTGTATTTCAAGAAAGGCCATTCTTTAGCCAATAACTTTAAATAGTCAAAATCTTCAGGGTGTTGCTTTTGAAATTCATCCAGGGCCGTACCCATGCCAAACCATCCGCTAAGGTTAAATCTGGCTTGACTCCAGCTAAATACCCAGGGAATTGAACGAAGGTCATCTAAAGAGCGCTGACCTGTTCTTCGCACCGGTCTCGAGCCAATCTTACTTTGTTCCAATACATCAATTGGGGTGGCCCCAGTATAGAAATCAATGAAGTTAGGGTGATCGAGTAACTTTCGGTAGGTTTGCCTTGCCAGCGTAACCAGCTGATCCATCATCTGGAAAGGCCTTTCGTCTGTAATATCTTCAGCACTGATCATGGCTTGCCTTGCCGTTCCTGCAACAAACATTTCCAGGTTGTAGGTAGCCGTCAGCCGATTGGCAAACAGGTTGGCAATGGTCTCGCCCTGCACAGTCATTTTGATATGACCACTCATTGAACCGGGAGGCATACTGTCTAAAAACCTATGGATTTTACCACCTCCGCGACTGATGGTTCCACCCCGCCCATGAAACAGACATAATTTAACGCCCATTTCCCGGGCCACTTCAGTCAAGTTTCTTTCAGCTTTATAGATATTCCATCGGCTGGTCATAATCCCTCCGTCTTTATTACTGTCACTATAACCCAGCATCACCTCTTGTGTAAATGAGGCAGCAGTTTCACGCTGTTTTTGAACGATAGGATGGCTCAGGTAGGCCGATAAGATTTCGGGTCCGGCGATCAGATCATCGATTGTTTCGAGTAAGGGAGCCACAGGAAGACCAGCCTCGCTCAATCCCACCTCTCTTAAAAGCAAGTGAACCACCAACAGATCACTCAGACTGCGCGTCATACTCACAATGACAGAACCAATACCCTCTTTACCATATGCCTCAATGTAATCCCTGACCTTGTTGAAATAGCCAAGCACGTTATCCGCTTCAGGCCCGCAAGACGTTCCCGCCACCAAAAACGGCCTGTTACTCTTTAGTTCCTTATTTAAAAAAGACAAGCGTTTTTCCTCATCCCAGGTTGCATAATCTGAATCCTCTTTTCCTGATTTTGCCAGTATCTGACTGATTACCTGTTCATGATAAGCGCTATTCTGCCGGATATCGATCTTTGATAAATGAAACCCAAAACATTGTATGCTTCTTTCTACTGAAAATAGTGATTGTTTGGCTATTCTCCTGGCGCCCAGATCATACAATAATTGTCTCAGCTTTTGCAGTTCCTCCGATAAACATTTGGCGGTTTGAAAATATCCATTCGGCCCAAAGCTTTGAATACCGTCACGGGTATTGTCCAGTCGTACCAGCAGCAAATTCACGAATTGCCTTAAAGGTTCAGAAGGATTTCTATCTACGGCCATTTGCCCTTGATCGCCTAATAATTCGGCCCTCTCCTGAAGCTCATCCAAAAATTCCTGAGGAAAAGAGACCCGATAAATGGAAAAACTCAATTCTTCCGCCAGGTCAATCAGCTCAGTTCGTATCATCTTGAGTGCTGCCTGACGTTGTATCAGTAAGGTAGATGCCGTAAACTCCGGTGTGACGAATGGGTGACCGTCACGATCTCCTCCTACCCAGCTCCCAAACTGAATTAAGGGATAATGCTCGGGTAACTCTAATAATTCAGGAGAAAAGCCTAGTGAAGACCAGGCATCTCTAAGGCGTTGATCAGTCAAACGAACGGCTTCTGGAAAAACATTCTCAAAATAATGCATCAGGTTATTTCGTTCGTCTTCGAGGCGAGGTTTTTGCAGATAGATCTCTCCGGTACGCCACCATCTTTCCATTAAACTGATGATTTCTTGCTCGAGTCCGGCTTGTTCTGAAGAAGACCAATTTGGGTTTTCCCTTTTTACCAGTAACAAGTACAACTCACGGTGGATGTCCAAAACAGTAAGTCGCTTGGCTTCCGTAGGGTGGGCCGTTAAAACAGGAACGACATTGATTTCTCGTAATTTACTGGCTATTTCATTCTCGTCAATCCCCTCAGCTTTCCATGCGTGGAGGGTCTCGCCCCAAGATCCGCGGGTAGATTCAATACCAAATGAAGTTTCGATCTTTCTGCGATACTGTGTAGCGGCATTTTCCTCGGCCAGGTTCAATAGCTCAAAACAAATGCCTAGTGCCTGGGTCAACTTTTCATCCGCATAATCATTCTTTTTTGAAACTTCTTGATTTTCAAAGGGCAAACTCCCGGCCAATTCAGTTTCGCCTATAGAAGTAAGCATTTCAGCGAACAGGGATATCAAATAATGAAAATCGACCTTGATTTTTTCAAGGCCTTCAAATTGCAGTAATTCTTTAGTCATTTAGTGAGCTTTAGTTGGGTGATTATATTCTCTTCGTTAAAAATGTCACTCAAGTGAGATTTTTTGCAAAGATATCAAAAGGAAAGCGGATTGTCGAATTCATTTACTGCAGACCTTACAAAGTCACCTATTTGAAAAGTATTATTTTTGTATGACAAAGTCTTGTTTCGATAATCTCTAAATAATTGAAAATAATAGTTTCACAATAGAAATATGAAAAGAATTCTCATTCTACAAATGCGGCCAGAAAACGAAGCCAGTGATAGTGAGTTTGAAGCCATTTTAAAAGTTGGTGAAATAGACAGAGAACGAGCTCATCGCATTCGACTTGAGCAAATGGAAAAGTTTGAAATCAATATAAATGACTATTGCGCAATTATTGCAGGAGGCAGCCCATTTGATATCACTTGTCCAGACCATAAAAAGAGCGGCATCCAAAAGCAAATTGAATCTTTTTTTAATATATTATGTGAACAGGTTATTGACATGGATTTTCCATTTCTGGGTATATGCTCAGGAAATGGACTTTTGGGAAACTATTATGGCACAACAATTTCGGGCAAATATGCAGAACTGTTAGGAAGTGTAACTGTATCTATAACTGAAGAAGGGAAAAACGACCCATTACTCTCTGGATTACCCAAACATTTTCTCGCTTTTGTAGGACATAAAGAAGCATGCGATACGGTACCTCAAAGTGCCTCGCTACTTGTGTCATCTAAGACTTGCCCCGTCCAGATGTTTCGTATTAAAAAAAACATCTACGCCACACAATTTCATCCGGAAGCTGATAGCAACGAATTTATTCTCAGAATAAATACCTATAAAAACTACGGTTATTTTGCTCCTGAACAAGCAGATGATTTAATTTTAGCCATTATGGACATTGAAACTCCGGTTCCCAAAACAATCTTAAGGCGATTTGTTTCTAAGTACCTGTACAACACTCCAATTGTCAAAGGCGCTGCACGATGAATCCGCTCGTATCCAATGTTGATGGCAATATTTTTTTTAAGACACTGCCTGTCGTATTATGATATGACTGGTGTGTTTAAATTTGAGAAAACTTTCAAAAATATAAGATGAAAAA
>NODE-885-length-10387-cov-3.9849_pt1 | contig 10387 bp, 7 predicted proteins | sample MGYA00139097_ERZ477577 | MGnify/ENA metagenome assembly ERZ477577 | reverse complement strand
CTCATAGACAAGAAACGCAAGGCAGTGGCTCCTGTTGTCAAAATTGACATGGAAGCATTACTCTTCACGGAGGAAGATCCTGCTGTGACCGGAAAATGGCTACAAGCGTTGGAGGATGTGAGAACGAGAAAACCCGACAGCAGTGGCCCCATCAAAAGTGCAGTGAAAAGCGCAATGTCTACTACAACGAACCAGCACGTGAAGACTTATCTGAAAAAGGCGATGCGAACCTGGAGGGCGAAATCTGCAGGTTTGGTGAAGCGTGCGGTTGTCTGGCTTGTTGAGAGAGTGCGAGAGGCAAGGCCTGACTTATGGGGAAGAAAAGTGAGCGAAATTGAGATAATAGAGCAGAAGAAACTTGTTGCAAGTAAAGCAGCTCTGGAAATGGTCAACATCGTCGAAGATGCCGATGTCGATGAGGGTGACTTGAACCTGGAAGGAGATTCAGATGAAGAGTCAGATTCCGACGATGATGACGGATCTGATGATGAAGATGAATATGCAGATCAGGCAGATGCAGCTCATACATCGCCTTCTGGCAAACAAGCGCACTCAGTCACTGCCATGAAAGAAAATGATGAGATTACGCCCGTCAGTACATTTGTGCCACTTAAACCTGTGCCAAGTGTGGTCGATTTGTTATTGCCCCCAGGCAAGCCGGTTTTGCCCACAGACATAGTCCACGCATTGACTTGGCCACCAGTAGTTGGAGCCACTAGCTGCCGTGTATTTCAATGGTACAAGAGGAGACGAAACGAGCAAGACGACAGGACACGGGAATTCCGAGAACTTCGGCCCATGTCTGTTGCCGAGAGGCGGAGAAGAGAAATGTCTGCCTCTTTGAGAATATTGTCCGAGTGTGGAGAATCATTAGACGGCAATAGTAATCACGTCGAAAGCGCCATCAGTCATCTATGTGATGGGAAGGGCTACCTTGAACTGAATGCTGTGCAGAGGCTTTGCATCCTCCGTATTCTTGTTGAGGCAGTGTATGACACTTATCATGTGCAACTGAGTATCGAGGACAACTTCAAAGCTAGGATGAATGCCGTGAAGGCCCTAGATGCAGAAGAAAGGAGGGCGAAGAAAGCAGCCAGGGAAGAGTTGGCGGCGATCGAGTCTGCTGCAAGAGAGCGTTTAGCAAGGGAGGCGAGAGAAGTATTTATCGAGAAGAAGCGGCAAGAATTGATCGAGGATATCAAGGACACCCAAGAATACTCCGTCGAATTCCTTGAGAGTCTCAATGATGATGACATCATTGATCTTGATGATGATACAAAGGCCGAGTATGAGGCACTTCCATCACCAGAAAGCTTCAACAAGGGCGAAGTCAATGCTGTAGTCAAACAGATTCAAGAGGAAACGGCATTTGGAGTCGAGAGACTCACTGTTCTTTCTCTGCAGGAGATAGAGGAGATGGATGAAGGCTATCTGAAGTCACTCCAAGACGAGTTGGAGTCATTCGGAGAGGTCGATTCACGAGAAACATCGGCCAAAGTCGACCGCCTGCGACAGAAAATCACAAAGTTTACTGACCAAATGCAAACTCTTCCACAAGAACGAGCTGCGGCGATCGAGGTTTTGAAGGATGCAATGGAAGATGGTACCGTCCGAACCCTTCGAGCTGCAATCAAAGAGGCCAAACTTGCGAAATTGTCAGGTGATGACGAGGAGACTGGCGGAGTTTGGGCGTTAGATTTGATACGCGATGCTTCGCTTGAGCTAAAGAATGCAGAAGGCCGCAAGCGTGTCACGGAGGCGCAAAAAGATTTGGTTGCGAAGCGAAATAAGTGTTTTACTCGTACGGAACCGCTTGGTAGGGATCGCTATCAGTCGAGTTTTATTCACTTTGACTACGACGAAAGTAACAGGGTGTGGGCAGAGAGGGATTATATCCTCCGCAATGAGGATGCTGTCCCAAGCAAAGACGCTGTCCTGTTGAAAAGTACTCAGTCAGCCTCAATTGGTGCACCAGACAAATGCGATGATTTCGTCAATAAAGATGACCGTGATCAGCCATATGGAAAGTCTTTTCTCTCATTTGCCCGCCAAGAATATCACCATACTGGAGAGCTTTCAACTCTTGCAAGACACCATTGGTCTTGCTATACAACTGACAGATCATTGCGTGTTCTTGTAAAGAATTTAGATGGAAAATGTGCCAAAGAGAATGCTCTCAAAGATGTATTGAAGGAGACCTTGGAGACTCGCGTCAGTGATGCCAATCCTTCGACTGTGTCATCATCCGAAGAGGCAGGGCCAGATGCGGCTGCCTCAACTGGCAAGACCGATTTTCTTCCATCAGGAGACGAGGACACATTTTGCCAGGAGAAGGGAAATGTGTCCAAAGATGATGTCGATATTTTGAAAGATATATCATCTGCCATTGGGCGACGCGTCAGGCTCAGAAGGATTCCTGACCCTGATAGAGCGCCTGATGTCGCTGAGTACAGCATGGCCACTGTCACTGGATGGAAAATGGAGAATGTGACCCAAAATGGTGTAGATAGTGAGGTAAGCCAAGATGTTCAAGCACCACAAGTTCGTCTTCCAGTTTGGAGACTTGGTCTCGACGACGGCGAAGAGCTTCATGTCTCATCCAGGGAAACACTCGAAGGAATCGTCCGGGCCATCAAGTGGTCTACCGAGCACCCTGGTTATGTCGAATACGATGCGCCATTTCTTTCATACCGTAATGGCCTTGGAAGATTCTGTGGTCGCGCAGTAGAAGCTCCGTCGTCTTTGACCCCACAAGCGTTTACGAAGCAAATGATCAAAAAGGAGCAAGATCTTTACATGCCCTTGAAAAATCGCACCTTTGAAAACAATTGGGGCGGCAAGGCTGGTGCCAGGCAGGTATGGGTATCGTCACTAAAAGAATGCGGACAATCATTTGAAGCTGTTCGCAATGGCTTGCTGACGTTGGAGAATGCCTTCTTTGATCTGACTGGAGGTTTTGGAACCTCAGAAGAGAAGAAAGAGGACGACGAGCCTCCAGCTGCCCAATCGAACGGAAGCACGCTTTCTGGGAAGGACTTGCTGTATGATGATATCAGCCGTTTTGATATTGAGCTCGAATCACTTGGGAATGAAGTCAAAGGTCTATGGAATAATTCCGATGCGAGGGAGATATTCCAAGAAATCATTCGGACGAGCGAAACTGTGAGCATATTGGCTCTCGGGCTTGACCTCATTTGTCGAAACGCAAATGCGTACATAAACAGGACGAAATCATCAGCCCCACAAGAAACAACGACTACGAACCAGGTTGCATATGTCGGGAGAAGGCGTGCGGCGATGCAGCGTCCTGGTGCCTACACTGACTTCTTCTAAAGCTTTTTGATAAGATGTTTAGACGAAAAATTTCTTCATTCATCCTCATTCATTCCATTGATTCTTCTAATTTCCCCTTCCTTCCTCCTACCATTGCTCACCCACACTAGCGGCGCCTTTTTTCCTACCTCGGCCGCCTCTCCCTTTCGTCGTGTATCGCGCTGGATCAAATGGCTTCAAGTTAATTGATGTGCAGCTTCCATCGAGAACAAGCTCGGCCATTGCTAGTCCACAAGCGGGTGCCCAAGCGATGCCCCAGCAATTGTGACCGGCATTTATGTAGGCACCGTGGTATCCAGGAACCTTTCCCATGTATGGTACAGCATCGGGCGGACAGGGCCTCATGCAAGCTTGTGTTTTAGAGAGTTCGCCTTTGGTTGCGTAGAGATTTGACATCATTGTGAATGCGGAAGAAGCAGCCTCGACACGGTCAGTCTTTGGAGGACAGGAGGAGAGGAAAGCAGATGCTTGGAGCTCTGAGGTAGTAATATAGTCGCTGCCACCAATGCCACATATGTAGACTGTGCCATCCGGGCGAGGGTAAACTTCAAGATGTGTATTGAATCGATCATCCTCCCCACAAAATAAAGCAGTTGCATCGACTGAACCCTCGGCTGGAGGTTTCCATACAATACTAGTGCTTTTGATCCCTTCCATTGGCAGCTGCACGGCGCCCTCAAACCACATCTCTGCTTGACACGCCCATGGTCCCGCCGCAACTATCACATCATCTGCTTGCATTATCTTTTCCTCTTCTTCTTCAGCAGTCTTATATTTGACACCCGTCACGACCTTGACACCATCCTCACCATCTGTGGATTCTATCCCTGTACAAGTGCCCAAAACCACATTTAGACTAGGAGCATATTCGATCATCTTCTCTACAAATTCCTTGGGCGTGACTTGTGCAGTATCGTCACCCCAGCCCCTGTTTAGAGAAGAACAAAGATGTGAGCGTATGATATGGAGTAAATGAGGCATTTTTTGCAATGCAGGCCACACGCCACAGGATAACGCCATGTTATACTCACATGGGGCTCAATCTACCAACAGATCCATCCAACCAATTGGGAATTATGTCTGCCAATTGTGGATTGTTCTTTTTGTTGTCCTGCTTTTCATGCTTCGTTGGACCTGGAGCAACGCTAATCACTGGCAAATTCCTATAGCTTTCCACGCCCAACTTAGGACACAGCTCTTTATACATGTCAAACGCAAGCTCATGCAGACGTTGCGTGGCTGTACCATCTCCCCAAGAACGTGCCATGAATCCACCTCCTTTTCCACTAGCCGCAGATGCCAGCGACTGGGATTCGAGTATTGTGACGGTAGATCCAGGAGGGAGCGACGAGGATTGGTGGAGCTGGAATGCACACGAGGTACCCTGAATACCACCACCAATCACAACAATGTTGCGTCCTGAAGCATCTTCGCTTTTGCTGCTTGACGCCGCACTCATTATTATTCTTGAGGATGTTCGTCGTACTAGAGAAGGAGTCGAGAAAGCTGATGCAGCACCAGTTGTTGTTATCACCAAGAGCGCGTTCCAGATCGTTCTCATCTTATCTTACTTGGCCACCCGAAATATCAGGCCCACCCCGTAGCGAATGCTCCGAATATTGAATATGCTGAATCTCCGCCTACTGCGTCTTGGAACCAAAGCACCCCATCGATACGTCGGGTGATGCAAATATAATGCAGGAGAGGAGAGGAGGAGGAGGCAGGAGGGGACCCAAGTATCATTATCTAGCTTTTCCACCCAGAGCAAACGTTGCCAAAGACTTGCAAAGACGCAATGGCAGAGGAAGGTGCCACGGCCGCCAATGGCCTCGATGGAGGCTCTGAGACCGATAGAATAATCATGGGTGTTCCACTAACTGATGGTCAAACGACGCTGACAAATATACGCAAAATATCAGCTCCCTACCTTCCCCCTCCACTCCTAAAAGTCGTACACGTCACCGACAACTACTTTCGTCTCAACCACGCGTCAATCACCAAAGATTATTGCTATGACGAGCCAAGTATGGCCATTATATCGGCACTGTTCCTGGCATATATTGTATGGTGGTCAATTCAGGGGGTTTGGGCGTCGACGACGAAAAGGAGCACTGCACATCTAACCGGTGGAGAGGACACCGTCCTTGGTAAACTGCTTGCTACTCCTGCGGGCAATAATAAACAAGGGGGGTCAACAACTCCGGGGGAATATACACCGCCGCCGTTTCGAGAAACTGTAGTCTTCTGTGGAGCGAGAAATTCGGGGAAGACGGCATTGTTGCATTCTTTGTGCAAAGACAAAGAAAATGCATCTGACGATGCACCTCCAATGACGGTGACGAGTCTGGTGGCAAATGTTGGATACATTTGTTCAAGCAGTGACAATGCAAATGCTGATAACAACACAATTCGCATCATTGACTACCCGGGGCATCCATCCCTTTCGTCTCAACTGACAACGCTACTCCTTCCCACGACGACATCACGTCTGGTCTTCACGCTGGATGCAACACAACCAGTCACTGTCGGAGCTGCACTGTTATATCAATCCATTTTGACTAATTACCAAGTCAGACAATCTTGGAAGAAACAGGGGAAATCACTCGTTGTATTAGTGGTGTGCACGAAAAGCGATGCCAAGGGAGCAAAGAATTATAAAAGGATGAAGATACAACTGCGAAATGAATTGGATAGGTTGTGTAAGGTAGATTTGGCAATAGAAGAGAGTGGTGGTGGCGTCGCAAATGGTGATGAAGGAGGAGTCAATGGAAACTCCATGAAAGCCTCGTTGAAGGTCACGGGGAAGACGATTGATATGGATAACCTTGGCCCAGATGTTCCCGTCTCATTGCATTTTGTGGAGGCAGGAACATATTCTGGCAAGGGCGGGTTGGATGCAATACGAGAATTTGTTCTAAGCGGTATATTGCCGAGTGTGAAATGAAAATGACTATCAGCATCAATAAATAAGAAGACGGTATTACCACCAATCATTAAGAGGATTGAAGCATTTTCATTCATCATCTCTAATCACGAATGGCCATGTATTTTCCTCCTTCTTCCCCAGCGTGATGCACAATTCTTTCCCTGAACCACTGCTGGCATCCTCTATTGTAAATGTGGAGTCATCCACATCAACTGTTCCTCCCAGCGCTCCACTTAATAGAGTTTGGCCCGCAAGGACAACTTTCAGCTTATCTCGTCCGAAGTTCACCTTTACATACTTGGCCTTCGTGCCTTCGCTAACCGGGAAACGCAGTTCCACCTCTTCGTCATTTTGTGACCATGTATAACCATCGCCTCGGCCTTCATGGAAACCACCATTTCCTCCTGCAGTAGCTCCGCCGCCACCAGCGGTTATGGCTGCATTCTGATTCATCAAACCAGACAACGATTGCGCACCGCCGCCAGCACGCCCCCCTCCACCACCTCCTCCACCAGGCTGACGTGCCACATCGCACCATTCCGAACGTGGATTTGCATCCTCTATTGTAAAATCGACACGTTTCCAAATATCTGCTGCTTCGTCGTCATGACATCGTCCCACGAAGGCATCACCGCATATTCCGCCCGGCGGTGCAGCTCCGATAGAAATTGTATTGCTAGGAGTCGGCGTATTTGTTATATTGTGTCCGCAACCGACTAATAATTCAGTTGCACGGCTATGGTAGCACAAAGGGGTAAGAGAGGACAGTCAGCTCAATGCATAATATTAAGGAAACATATGCAACTACTTCTTACCGATTGTATGGAAGATTTTGTGTCCTGGCATCATCTGCAGAGTACAGCGAGACGGCGCGTTGTTGGTTTACGGGAGTGGGAACAGTGAGGGCGGTTATTTCACAGGTATCAGATGCGTGCGAGGTTTTCATGATATCAATTATTGCATCATCGTCCAACGCCGCCATTTGGGCAGAAAATGGCGACTGAGACGAAGCAGACTTGATCTCCTCTCTCAATTGATCGGCCAGAACCTTTCGCTGTTCCGGGGTGGCACTGGCCAGAGCCGCTACACGTGCACCCTTGTCGCTGCTTGAATAAAAGTACTGTTTGGCGTTTTTGATTACGATGTCATCGCTCAGGCCTCCACAAGTTGCCTCCCGCTCCTCGATTGGCTTTGAATCGTTAGCAGGAATAAAGACGTATTTGAACATTGTGTGTGAAGCAGAGCGGCAGTGCGGACGGGGGATAGTGGGATGGGTGGGATGGATAGGCGGACGGCGGAAGATGGACGCACGTACCTTACGTTTGTTAGGAGAGATGATAGCCTAGTTCCTGTATCTTCAGGTGTGTTACCAATTTTGCAACACACAAACAACCCACCAGCGCTTGTCCAAGATGGTAATATCCGGCATCATACGCCCCCCTCCCGACATCCGTGCAGTCGCCGATCGGACCGCCCTCTTCGTCTCTAAAAATGGCCGTGCGTTCGAGATCAAGATCCTCAACAGCGAAAAGGGCAAGACGCCAAAATTTGCCTTCCTACACGCCACGTCTCCCTTCCATGCGTATTACGAGGATAAAATAAGATTTTACGACGAGGGTGGGACAGATGAGGAGGAGAAGAGGAAGGAAGAGGAGGAGAAATTGAGGAAGGAGAAGGAGAGGGAGGAACGGGAACGGCAGGCTGCGAAGGAGAAGGAAGCGGCCGAGGCTGCCGCTGCGAAAAAGGAAGCTGCTCGGAAGGCATCGGCGGTGGACCCCGTGGCCAGGGCGTTATTGGCAAGCCGTGCCAAGATTGAAGAGGCCCAAAGGCCGGCGGCAAACTCCAAAGGTGACGAAAAGGAGGGAGAATCAAAGCAAGATGAAAACGCAATTACAACATTCTCTTCAGCTGGGCTGCAGCCACCGCCTGCACTCCGACACGTCTCACTCGTCGCACCTGCAAATTTGTCACCGCTCGAGGTGGAAGTGATCAAACTTACAGCCCAGTACGTAGCTCTGTCTGAGAAAAAGGAGGGAGCTGCAGCTTCGGACAATTTCCTCACCAACTTGACATTGAAGGAATGGTCAAATCCAGAATTTGCATTCCTGCAACCTCGTCACGCCCACTTTGCCTACTTCACTGCCCTGGTGGATGGCTACCGGAGTTTCTTGCCGGGGGGAGAGGATTATGAGAGGGCAAAGAATAAGGCTAGGATAGAAGCCAAGAAGGAGAGGTTGGCTCATATGATAATTTCAGATGATGATAAATCCAATGTGACGAAAATGAAAAAGAAGGATGTTGTTCATGAATGTTTAGAGAGTGCGGCTTATCGTGCAGAGTATGAACGTGTAATGGCGGAACGTAAGAGAGAGGCCGCTGAAGGGGAAGGGGCGATATTTGGTAGTGCGACTATCGACTGGCATGACTTTGTTGTAGTCGAAACGATCGAATTTGCAGTGGACGAGGTTGTGGAGGCGTTGCCACCGCCTAGTTCTTTGCGCCTGGCGGCGTTGAATAAGGAACAAGCAATTATTGACAAAGAAGCAGCAGAAAGGGAAACACAAAAACCGTCAGAAGAAAAAGAAGAGGATATGGAGGAATCTTCATCAGAGGAAGAAGTGGACATGGAGGAAGACGAGGAGGAGGAAAGGGGAGAAAAGCTCAAGGTTGTGTCAAATTACCAACCCAAAGTCGTATCGACCAAAGACATCACTGGAGATGCCTCCCGGACGCACATCATCGATCCCATCACTGGAAAATCTGTCGCCATCGCCGACATGCCTGAGCATATGCGCATCCAACTTCTCGATCCGAAATGGGCCGATGAACGTCGTCGATTCCTCGAGAAACAGCGCGAGACGAACTTTGTCGCCGGGGAGGATATCGCATCGAACATTAGCCGATTTGCACAGGCTCGGGGGGACATCTTTGGCTCGTCCGAAGCGGACATTCACGATCAAAAGTTGGATTCGGAGCGTAGATTGATGGAGGCGAATCGTCTCATTCGAGAGCAGGCCCTGCAGCAGCCTCAGATGCAGCCTCAACCAGCGACGGCCCCACCGTCAGGAGTGCCGCCACCACTCCCTCCTCCTGGAATGCCTCCTGCACAGCCATCATTTGCACCCCCTCCTCCACCCCCACCACCTCAGCAGCAAATCACTCAGTCAGAGGAACCAGCGGCTAAGAGGCTAAAGACCGATGACTCTCAAGCCTTTCCGAATCCGCCACCTGCTATGCCAGTAATGCCTCCTCCAGGCATTGAAACATCAGCTCAGCCTCCTCCACCTCCGCAACCTGCTGAGAGCCAAATACTATCAGAATCTGATTTCATCGCCACCCTTGATAACCCTGACGAACTCCCCATTTGCATTCGTATCCCACACGATCCATCCAACTCGAAATGGAATTTCAATGGCCAGACTATCGACCTAACGGTAAATGCTACGTCCAAGGTGAAAGAATTAAAGGCCAGTCTGAAGGAGCAGTTAGGAGGCATGCCCATGAATAAGATGCAGATCAAGCACCCTACTTCTGGATTTATGAATAAAGATGGACTCTCGATGGCACATTTCAATATCGGGCCAATGACCACATTAGACCTTGTCCCGAAGACTCGTGGTGGGAGGAAATAATGATGCTGAGACAATGCAAATAATTTATATAAATCTGTGAAACTTGAATTATTTGTTGTATCAGACATGACGAATTATGCAGAGTACCTTGCTCTTCTGACCCCATTTTAGAACCATCACATCATTCATCAAGCATTCCTTTTCATTTTTGCAAGTATTCTCTCATTGATGTTTCAGTCCAAGCTCTATGAGGGCAAACGCAATCATCCCTCCATCTTTGCATCTTTTGTTGGCTCATCTGCACTTGCTCTCATGTTGGCTACCCGCTCAACAATCTCTAACGTCTCCTCTCGTGTCAGGTTAGGGACATCATCGGCATTTGCCTTACCATCACCACCATCGCCGCCACACTTTTCTTTCATCAGATCCCTCAAAATTTCATGTTGTTTCTCAGGTTCCAAGAATCGCATCGTAACACCCGGATCATTCAAATATATGCCGCGCTGACTCTCCTCTAGTGGAATATGTATCACCTAGACACGCCCAGCTCTCCTAA
>NODE-884-length-10392-cov-7.86011_pt1 | contig 10392 bp, 9 predicted proteins | sample MGYA00139097_ERZ477577 | MGnify/ENA metagenome assembly ERZ477577 | reverse complement strand
GCAGATAGGCTTCGACCTTAATCTGGGTTTGATTGTAAAGCAACCAGGCACAGAACACCGTAATCCCGGCCGCGAAGACAATCAGCGCCAGGCCACTGACGATCTGATCGGCTTTAAACGTAACACAGACAACGGCATGCACCAGCCCCAGCAGCATACCGGCCAAAATTGCTGCCATGAGGCCGCCCCAGGGACTGCCGGTGGCGTTGGTAACAGCAACGGCCGTGAAAGCACCGGTCAACATCATGCCCTCCAGGCCGATGTTCACCACCCCGGAGCGCTCCGAATAAGTGCCGCCCAGCCCGGCCAAAATATAGGGAATTGCCAGTCGAATACTGGAGGCCAGGATTGCCAGGATCGGATCCATTATGGCTTAACCTCCTGCCGTTTCTGAATGTTTTTGATCAAGCGTTTGGTTATCTCACCACTGACAATGACAAAGATCAAAATCGCCGCTTTCAAAACCAGCACGATTTCCCGGGGCACTCGGGTCGAGACGTCAATCGCCAATCCGCCATGATCCAGGATGCCGAACAAAAGCGCCGCCAGAACCACGCCGAACGGGCTGTTGCGCCCGATAAAGGCCACGCCGATGCCATCGAATCCCAAACCTTCGAACACGCCGTAGCGAAACCGATGTTTGTATCCCATCACCTGGTTCACCCCGGCCAGGCCGGCGATGGCACCGCTGATAGCCATTGCCAGAACCGTATTCTTAGCGACGCTGATCCCGGCACATTCGGCGGCCGTCGGATTCAAGCCCACCGATCGTATTTCATAACCGAGCTTGGTACGCTTTAAAAGAAAGGCCGCAAAAATAACCGTGCATATGGCCAGCAACACGGCTGTGTTCAGTAAATTGCTTTTCGGGAAATTAATGCCGATGGCATTCAGGTATTCGGCCAATCTTGATAGCTGGGCGCTTTCAGCAATCTTATGGGTATGCGGAATCCAGGACTCTTTGGGCTTATAGGCCATGGTAAGGTACTGCGTGAAAGCCACCGCTATCCAGTTCAGCATGATGGTAGTGACAACTTCATGCACACCACGCCTGGCTTTCAAATAGCCGGGAATGGTCGCCCACATGGCCCCAACCAGTGCGCCTCCTATAATGCAGAAAGGAATCAGCAAAAAGGCAGGGAGCTTTGTGAAGGTAAATCCAATCCAGGTAATCGCGAAGCCGCCCATCACCATCTGGCCTTCCCCGCCAATGTTAAATAGACCGCATTGAAACGCCAGCGCCACCGCCAGACCTGTAAATATCAACGGTGTTGCGCGATATAATACGTTGCCCCATCCATCCCGATTGCTTAGTGCTGCCGTAAATAGTGCGTTATAGACCTGTATCGGATTCTCCCGGATCTGAGTTTGTTCCGCAATCAGGGCACCATATAACTGGTAGCTGCGTTCGCCGATTGCTGATTTAATATTCTCCTCAAAAGCCGATTTGTTGGAAAATTCCTTGCCTTTAAAGGCCTGCAAACTTACCAGCACGTTGGCGGGGACGCCCTTTTCCTGCAACGCCACAAATGCCGGCGGCGTAAATACAAAGCTTTTGATGAACACCAGAATAATGATCCCGCCGACCACAAATGCCAGCATCACGGCTACAATCGGTGAAAGAATCCCCAAAAGGGTTTGGTATCGGAAAAGTCGACCGACTTTCAAACCAGCACTCCTAATCTTTAATTCAGATATCGTTGATTGGTTAAGTGGTTGTGAATATGGATTTATGGCATAGCTGCAAAATAATTGGGCACTTCATTTTTCAACAATCGTTACCTTCGCAAATTATTACTATAATTTGCCTAATCAACCATTCAACCAGTCAACTTAATCAACTAATCAACCATTCAACCAGCTATCTATTCAACTATCCAGCCCGCCGGTCATCATCAGACCCAGATGCGCTTCAGTAGCCTCTGCCGGGTCCAGGATACCGACGATTTGCCCTCCATACATCACAGCGATCCGGTCCGATAGGGAAAGGATTTCTTCAAGATCCGCCGATACCAGCAAAATGGCCTTACCGTCATCGCGTGCCTGCAGCAGTCTTTGATGAATGAATTCGATGGAGCCGACATCGATGCCGCGGGTTGGCTGGGCGGCAATCAGAAGTTTGGGATTCTGGTCAAACTCCCGGGCCACAATAACCTTCTGCTGATTGCCGCCGGACAAATTGCCGGCCGGGTTTTCCTGATCCGGCGGGCGGATGTCAAATTCCTGCAGTAAGCGTTGTGCTTTTTCCCTGATTGGGCCGAAGTTGATCACGTCCAACAGGATATGTCGCACATACGGGGAGCGGTAATGAATACCCAGGACCATATTCTGGGCAACCGAAAAATCCAGCACCAATCCCCGTCGATGCCGGTCCTCGGGTATATGGCCTGTGCCGCCTTCTCTGATCATGCGTGGCGTACAATTCGTGATCACCCGGCCGTTTAACTTCACCTGGCCGCCTTGCGCCCGCCGCAGACCGGTCAACACCTCAACCAACTCGGATTGACCATTACCCTCAACCCCGGCAATGCCAAGAACTTCACCCTCACGAACGGCAAACGATATGTCGCGCAGGACCGGCAGATTTTTGTTGTTCAGAGCGTTTAGATCTTCGACCGTCAAAACAATTTCTCCGGGGTCGGCCGGGGTGCGCTGCACCCGGAAAAGCACCTGTCGGCCTACCATCATTGTCGCAATTTCCTGTCGACTGGTATCCTTAATGGGAACGGTACCGACGACTTGGCCACGCCGCATGACGGTCACCGCATCGGAAATTGCCATCACCTCCTGCAATTTATGGGTTATAAAGATAATGGTCTTGCCCCGATCTTTGAGCGAACGCATGATTTCGAACAGTTCGTCGACTTCCTGGGGAGTTAAAACCGCTGTGGGTTCATCCAGAATAAGAATTTCCGCGCCGCGGTAGAGGACCTTGATAATTTCGATGCGTTGTTCGATGCCGACACTGAGCGTTTCGACTTTAGCCCTGGGATCCACTTTCAGTCCGTACTGCTCTGAAAGCTCGCGCACGAGCTCATTGGCCCGGGAGATGTCAACCATACCGCAAATGGAAGGCTCCTGGCCCAGGACTACATTTTCCGCGACCGTGAATGGCGGAATCAGCATGAAATGCTGGTGCACCATGCCGATGCCCAGCCTGATGGCATCACCGGGATCGGATAGGTGCACCTCCTGACCGTTAATAAAGAGGGTACCCCCGTCCGGTCGCAAAAGACCGTATAGGATGTTTACGAGCGTGGATTTGCCGGCCCCGTTTTCGCCAACCAGGGCATGTATCTCCCCTTGTTGCACGGTGAAGTTCACATCATCATTGGCCAAAACCAGGGGAAATTTTTTGGTAATGTGACGCATGTCAACGGCGTAATCCGCCACGGCACCGACTCCTCGCTTGAAGTTGACAGAGATCAGGGGTCAGGGGTCAGAGGGCAGAGGACAGATATCAGAGGGCAGAAAACAGAGTTCAGAATACAGAGAACAGAATACAGATAACAGAAGTCAGAGGATAGAGGTCAGAGGACAGATATTGTATATCTGTTTTCTGAATTCATGCACCTTGGCTGATATAACCCCGAACGTCTAAACCTCCGAACCCCGAACCTCTGAACCCTGAACCCCGAACCTAACCCTTATTTCTCAGGCACTTTGATTGCGCCGGACAGAATCTTTTTCTCGGCCTCTGTGACTTTTTCGATGATGTCCGGTGAGACCAGATCTTTGTTGTAGTCATCCAGGGCGTAATAGACCCCGTGATAGGTCTGACCCTCGATTTGAACCGTGTCTCCCAGTCCGAATATCCTGACACCCGCGTTGAATTTTCCTTCGCTAAGGTCTTTGACGGTCAGATACACGGCCACATCAACCTGTTTCAACATACTGGTGAGGCCGTAGTTTTTGCCGGTCTCCTTGTCGTGGCCGAGATGGTTTTGGTTGGAATCGACCCCGATGACATATGCTTTGCGTTCTTTACCGGCTTCATAGACCCCGGCGCCTGTCAATCCAGACGCATGGTAGATTACATAGGCGCCCCGATCAATTTGGGCCAGTGCCAACTCTTTGCCCTTAACCGGATCGGCAAACGCCGAAGGGGTCGTTCCGGCATAATCACTTAAAATTTTGCATTCCGGGCAGGCATTTTGCACGCCGGCCTTGAAACCGGCCTCGAATTTATGGATCAGCGGCACATCCATGCCGCCGACAAAACCGAGCGTATCCTTGCCATCGGCTTTAGCCTTCATTCCGGCAATAACCCCCACCAGGAAGGATCCCTCATGCTCGGTGAACAACATCGACGAGACATTGGGTTTATCCGGAATGAATCCGTCTATGATGGCGAACTTCGTATTCGGGAAATCATCGGCAACGGCTTTGATCGCATCGGTAAAAAGAAATCCGACGCCAAATACAAGATTGAACCCCTGGCTGGCAAGCATCCTTACGCCGGTCTCGCGGTCGGAATCCGCACCCGGTTCGATCTCAACGTGCGAAATATCCAGCGTTGAGGCCCATTGCAAGCCGCGATAGGCCGAATCATTGAAAGATTGATCTCCCTTTCCACCGATATCAAATACCATACCGATTTTGAGCTTGGCAGCCCAGGCGCTATTGACCGCCATGCCGCACCCTAAAACCAAAATGCATATAATCGACAGTGTTTTTCTCGCCATAACTGACCTCCTTTTTAATGTTAAGGTAAGGTTGAACGAATCTGCCACTTGCATCACCAAAGTTTATATTAGTAAATGAAGGGCGGATCAAGTACAAAAGAGGAATGGACCCTATTATAATTTTTGGAATAGGTCCCGATGGAATGGGATGAAAAGATGCCACCCCGATGAGATAAAGGATACTAAGATTTCATTAGGCAAGTTGGGCAAGCAGGATTTGCAGGATTAATTGGATTTATTGATAGCCAATCTCAAGACTTTGTGCTATTTCAACAATAAATCCTTTGCCTTGCGGCGGATCCAAGTGAGTACTTATTTATTGAAATTACATCATGATTGCACATGATTGACGGCCTATCCAGATTAAATATTTAAGCAATTCTATCGATTTAAATCGAAAAGACATAGCGAAGCATCCGGCTCGTAGGGGTTGTTGCCTCTCTCCGAGCTGTATGCTGCGCGAGAACTCTGCGAGCAGGAAGCCGGCTCGTAGGGGTTGTAGCGCCTACGCCTCGGAGAGCGATACCACAAATCGTCAATCTTCAATCCCGGTTTGTCCGGGTTAGGATAATATGATGCCAAATTCGAATGTTCGCGCGATCATTTGGGATTATGACGGGACGCTGGTGGATACCCGGCATAAAAATCTGAATGTGACCCGAAATATAATTGAAAGCATAATCGAGACCGATGCAGAGGAATTTTCTGCCTTGCGATCGTTGGAAAATTATTCTTCAGCCAATCGCAGGGCATCGAATTGGCGAGAACTCTATCGACAGGAGCTCAATTTAACCGAGAAACAGATCGACGAGGCGGGTCGACTGTGGACGGCTTATCAGCTCAATGACAATACCGAGGTCGTTTTTTATGAGGGAATTGAGGCAGTTATTAGTGATTTAGCAGAATTTCCACATGCTATTGTTTCTCAAAACTCCAGAAGCGGTATTTTGCAGAATCTGGAGAAAAAACAGTTGCTACCCTATTTTAAATATATTGTAGGTTATGAAGAAGTCGATTTAAGTAGGCAGAAACCGGCGCCGGATGGTTTGTTGAGTTGCATGGAAAAACTGTCAGCAATAGAGTCAGGCTATGTTTGCTATATCGGCGATCATGAGACGGATGTACGATGCGTCTGGGCCGCCAACCGCGTGTTGCAGGAAGAAAATGCCAATGTTAAGATTTTCAGTATCGGCGCATGTTATGAATCTGGAATGGATACCTCGACCTGGGATGTCCGTCCGGACTTTGAGGCCCAAAAGGTTGAGGATATTTTGGAAATTGTTGATAAGATTAAGTGATGCTCTGCTCGCAGAGAGGGTGGCATGAGGATAAAGGGAGTTCGTTTTGGCTAAGCTTTATTTCCGTTACGGTGCGATGAATTGCGGTAAATCTACAGCGCTAATCCAGGTGGATTATAACTATCGGGAACGGAACATGAACACGGTAATAATCAAACCCGAAACCGACACCAAGGGAAGCGACAGGGTCATCTCAAGACTTGGGGTGGAACGCAGGGCGGATATTCTCGCCACGGACAAAGACAATTTTTATTCAATGATTGCAAACTGGCCCAAAGAAAAAGGTCCTGTGCACTGTGTGCTGGTGGATGAAGCCCAATTTTTGACCCGTTCCCAGGTGGATCAATTGTTTGAGGTGGCGGTGATCCAGAATATTCCGGTCATCTGTCATGGCCTGCGTACCGATTTCCTGTTAAACGGATTCGAGGGAAGTGCCCGCTTGCTGTTAATGGCGCACAGTATTGAAGAGCTTAAGACCATCTGCAAATGCGGTCAAAAAGCGATAGCCAACGGCCGCAAAATCGGGGGCCGATTTGTCTTTGAGGGCGCCCAGGTCGCCATCGAAGGTGAGGCCAGTGTTGAATATGAATCCCTGTGCGCCCGCTGCTATTTCAAGTATAAAAAGGATTACGAGAATCGCAAGCGATCCTAGTTCCGAGATTTGATTTCTTAAACCCTATCCAGTCGCCATTGGGATACGGGAACGGATACATGACCGATCAATCCTTAATTTCAACCTGATTTTATGCTGCGTAACACGATGGCATCTTCAGGGCAGACCTCATGGCAACAGAAACACCTTATGCATTTTGAATAAGTGACCTCCGCCATGCGGCCCTTCACCTTGACGGCGTCTTTAGGGCAAATACTTTCGCAATCCCCGCAAGCTATGCATTTATCCGTTATAACGGGACTCTTTTGGGGAGGTTTTTTTCCGGTCAATAGATGATCGGCCGTGTTTGGTAGGCGGAATCCTTTATAGGCAACATCCCCGGGCCTTTGCAGTGGATAGTCAATTCTCTCAGGCCACAAACCGCGAACCTTGGCCCTTTTAAGTACCGGTATGCCGACGGGCTCGATGCCTAAAATTTTGCATACCGAAATATCCATTGCCACACAATCTGTTGATGCAAGTACCAAACCCATTTGTACGGGATCACCGCTGCCAGGTCCCTGGCCCTGCATTCCCAGAATACCGTCCATGATAAATAGCTGTGGCTTCACGATGGTAAGAACATCCAGCATCATGTCCGCAAAACTGACTTTTCGCGGGAATTGGGCATGGTATTTTGCCTTGGTGAGACCGGGAACGGCGCCATACATGATTTTGCAGGCCAGAGTCAAATATTGGAAGGAGTGGGTTTTGAGCTTTGGCAGTGCAATGATCTTATCGGCATTTAAGGCATAGTCACAGAAAGGAGACCGATGCAATCGTTTGCCTTCCGGGATATCAAGTTTCTTGACACCGGTATTAAAGTTCAAAGGGACCTCTTCTTCTTGTGCCAGATTCTCAAGTCCCGAGCGTTTATAGGCCTTTTTAAGACTTCTTTTGGAAAAGGGTCCTGCGGGAGAATCTCCAATATACGGTTCTGCGCCGGCCTTTTTGGAAGCCTTAGCCACAGCTCTTACCAATTCAGGGTGCGTGGTCACGGCCTTTTCCGGCTCTTTGGCTGATAATAGGTTAACCTTGAGCAGGACTTTTTCGTTCTGTTTTACAAACTGCCCCATTCCACCAAAGGGCGCCAGGAGGGTTTCCAGCGCTATATCCGAATAGGTTGCCTTGATAATGCTGACCGTTGCCATGCCTTTATCCTTTTAGCAATTTTATTTTGGAAAAATATAATAGATATACAGTCCGCCGCGTTGTTTTTCAAGATCATTTCTATTCTGCGGTCGAACATCTGGCAAGCCACCGCCAACCGATTCGGATAGCAATGTGCTGAACCCTGTGTGTTTATTCCAGTATCGGAATGCTTTTGGTCACCGGGGCTGACCGATATGAGGATAATGTCGAAGGTATGTTTACAGCCTTCGATCGGATTGTGGATTTTTTGTTGGTCAGAAGATCTGGTGAATTGTACGTGGGTGAGTGCAGCGTGCCTTCTGAGTTATCTGAAGATATCAAGGATAAGGCTTTAAAACGGGCCCGATCTTTGGTGGGCTGATACATTCCAGTATTTACAAAACTTTACATCTCCAATATACGGTTCTGCGCCGGCCTTTTTGGAAGCCTTAGCCACAGCTCTTACCAATTCAGGGTGCGTGGTCACGGCCTTTTCCGGCTCTTTGGCTGATAATAGGTTAACCTTGAGCAGGACTTTTTCGTTCTGTTTTACAAACTGCCCCATTCCACCAAAGGGCGCCAGGAGGGTTTCCAGCGCTATATCCGAATAGGTTGCCTTGATAATGCTGACCGTTGCCATGCCTTTATCCTTTTAGCAATTTTATTTTGGAAAAATATAATAGATATACAGTCCGCCGCGTTGTTTTTCAAGATCATTTCTATTCTGCGGTCGAACATCTGGCAAGCCACCGCCAACCGATTCGGATAGCAATGTGCTGAACCCTGTGTGTTTATTCCAGTATCGGAATGCTTTTGGTCACCGGGGCTGACCGATATGAGGATAATGTCGAAGGTATGTTTACAGCCTTCGATCGGATTGTGGATTTTTTGTTGGTCAGAAGATCTGGTGAATTGTACGTGGGTGAGTGCAGCGTGCCTTCTGAGTTATCTGAAGATATCAAGGATAAGGCTTTAAAACGGGCCCGATCTTTGGTGGGCTGATACATTCCAGTATTTACAAAACTTTACGAGCTCCGGGGGTCGCCAAGGTAGAACGTCGCCAACTAGGACATGAGGATAAATGCAAAGCCATTTTAAGGTCTTAGAATGTCCTTTTTACTGTTAAAAAGATGCATTTAAGGGTAAAGGCAGCTCAGTGCAAGTTCTATGGTTGGCTTTTACTTAAACCGCCCTTTTTGAGGTCTAAAATATCGCTTTAAGCCCAAAAAACGGTATGATTTTTAGCATACATCATTAACTGTCAGGCGTTCACCGTGGTCCGACCCCATCTCCCTTGTATTACCTCAAAAAAATATGCGAGCGCACTCCGCACCGCGATTGATCCAAACCTCGCGTCCAACAGCAAGAACATCCTGCCGGGAGACCCAGTGGGCTTTGAAAGCAATGAGACCACCCATTTTTCGATTGTCGACAACTTTGGCAACGCTGTGGCAAACACCTACACCATAAACTTCAGCTATGGCTCCGGTATCGTCGTGGAGGGGGCCGGTTTTCTTCTCAATAACGAGATGGATGACTTTTCTGCAAAACCGGGTGTTCCCAATGCTTATGGGCTGATTGGCGGAGAAGCCAACAAAATCGAGCCTCATAAACGTATGCTGTCCTCCATGTCTCCAACTATTGTCATAAAGGATGGCAAAAACTTTCTGGTTGCCGGATCACCTGGAGGTTCTCGGATAATAACCACCACCCTTCAGGTCATCATGAATGTGATCGACCATCGTCTCAATGTTCAGGCGGCGGTAAATGCTCCCCGCATTCATCACCAATGGCTGCCTGATGAGATCAGAATTGAGGAGGGAATTAGCCCCGATACGATTCGGCTGCTTGAGGCCATGGGGCATACGGTCAACGAAAAATCTTCAATGGGAGCTATTCAGAGCATCATGATTGCAGAGGACGGTACCATGTACGGCGGCGCCGATCCAAGAAGAAGTACATCTGCCGCTATGGGCTTTTAACAGCCCTTGGTATAGATCATGATTTGTTTAAAACAGAAGGCTCATTTGCGATTAGTATCTCCTATTTAAACCTCAGACTCTCAATGATTGTTTTTACTATTGTGGATTTTTTAAATTGGTGGACTGCTATATAAATACTTTTGCCATCCTTATAAGTCGATACCAGATTAGTTGTTAGCGGTGTGCTATTATTGAGCAACCATCTAATATCTGTTCTGTATGCTTTGGTACCACAGCTAAGCGTGATTTCTTCATTTGATAAAACGGTGATATTTGAGCCATTGGTAGATTTAAATTATATTGGGTCCAATCATTGCTCTTTCTCATCGTTATAGTACCGGCCCATTTGTTTACTGAACCATGATTGCAGTCCAATCCTGATGTCATCATTAGTAGGTCTTTTAAAGTCATTAATCTTTTAAGCTTGTCAAGGTTATCGATTTTTTTATTGGGAAAGAGCTGGGTGATCGTTTGGTTAACATCTTTAATGTAGCCTTTATCTATTGCGATGCCGATTAATGCAGACGTAACACTTTTGGTTACCGAATACGTTTCGTGCTTTTGACCTTCTTCAAAAAAATTGATGTAGGCATCTAAAACAAGATATCCATTACGGACGATTGTTATGCTCTGAATGTTATATC
>NODE-883-length-10393-cov-5.55427_pt1 | contig 10393 bp, 8 predicted proteins | sample MGYA00139097_ERZ477577 | MGnify/ENA metagenome assembly ERZ477577 | reverse complement strand
TAAAATCAAATACTCGATATCTCCGGTGAACTGCCTGATGCGTGTGAGGTCATAAGTGCCGCTGACATAAAGAGATAAAAATGACCTTGTTGGGAATCAAACAGAAGGGAGTTCATCAGGCTGCCACTCATAATTGCCAGTATAACCCCATGCAGGAGCATCTGTTTTTTTGTGGGGATCGATCTGGCAAAGAAAATCTGGGTAACAATCAGCGAAAAAAACAATAGTAACCCAAGCAGACCAAATTGGATGGTGAGAAACAGAAATTCATTGTGTGGATTATCGGTTTCTTTAATCTTAGAATTTGCTGTGACTCTTTTTTGAACGTACGGGTATGAGCCGGTACCATGGCCCATAATTGGTTTTTCTCTGATTAAAGAAACTCCGGAACGGTACCAGTCAAATCGCTGTCCAATTGAAGTCCTCGATTTTCCCGGTTCATAATTGTTAATTTCGATGACGACTTCTTTTATACGACCGGAGAAGTTCTCCGATGTGTAATATATAGCAGTAATTAATGAGCAAAAAAGAATAATTGCAACCAGGAATTGCTTGAGAGAAAATCTCTGGACCATGAACAGAATCATGAGACAGGTAAAAACGAGCATTCCGGTCCGGCCGGGAGCGATGTAAAAAATGTTAATAACGGAAAGAATAAAAATCGTCAGCCAGAACCATCGATATTTGTGTGAGTCAAACGTATAGTGCAGTGACCAGAATGAGAGCACGGCCATAAAAAAATTATGAGTAATATGGAATACAATTGAATGCCCGTATCTGTGTTCAGGCATTATTCCAAATATAATACTGTATGAAATAATCATAAGGATAATGCACCCTGCGATGAAACTGTATTCCGCCCATTCTCTATATTTTTGTGAGATTGATAACATCGAAACAAATACAGGCAGCAAAAAAAGTTCTCTGTATTTTTTTAAAATATTAACGCTTTCTATGGTTTCAGCAGGAGAGTAAGTGATTGCAAAAACCATATAAAAAAAGAGCACTAGAGAAACAATAACTGCTGGATATCGCTTTAAATAATCGACGATATGAAGAAAATGTCCAGAGATGATCCAGCAGAGTACGGCCAGCCCTGAAGAAATGCCCATCAATGAAGTCGATAACGGAGTGAAGAAACAGGCAACACAGGTGAATAAACAGCCAAAACGTATAACTCTGTCGCCCATATTGCTGCCCCAAAAAAAAGGTTGTGGTGAACTCATCTTGGAGAACAGTCTGCACTGAATGCAGGGTAAATCCTGTGTGACAGGTTAATTGTATTGCATTTTATAGAGCAGTTCATATTCACCATGTTTAAAGAGAAGTTCATCATGGGTGCCGTCTTCAGCGATTATCCCATTTTTTATAACAATAATACGATCGGCATTTTTGATGGTGGATAAACGATGGGCGATAACAAAGGTGGTTCTGTTTTTCATCAGGTTTTCAAGAGCACTTTGTACCTCGCGCTCGGATTCAGTATCAAGAGCTGATGTGGCCTCATCGAGAATCAGGACGGGAGCATTTTTTAACAGTGCACGGGCAATCGAGATTCGTTGACGTTCGCCACCAGATAAACGAGCACCTCCCTCACCAATTATCGTATCAAAACCATCCGGAAGATTTTTGATAAAATCAATTGCATGGGCTGCTACTGCAGCGTTTTCAATATCTTCCATGGAACTGTCAAGACTGCCGTAAGTAATATTGTTTTTTACGGTGTCGTTAAATAAAATTGTCTGCTGGGTAACCATGGCAATCTGATCCCTGAGAGAACGGATGGTGATATCTCTGATATCAACATCATCAATCATGATTGATCCTGAAGTTACATCGAGAAAACGTGGAATAAGGTTGGTGAGTGTTGTTTTACCGCCTCCGCTATGACCGACAATGGCAAGGGTCTGGCCTCTTGGCACAGAAAGCGAGATATTTGAAAGAGCCTGGGTGTTGTCACTGTAACAGAAGGTTACCTCTTTAAAGACAATCGATTTACTGAAGGGGAGAAGCTGTTTCGCGTCATCTGAATCTCTGATCGCAGGTTTAATATCGAGAATAGTATAAACTCTCGCTGCAGCGGCAAGTCCTTGTTGTATTGAAGCATTTATCTTGCCTATCCTTTTGACCGGGTCATACGCCACAACAAGTGATGTCATGAGCGCAAAAAAGGTTCCAGGAGAAGAAGAGCCATCAATAACCCCTTTGCCCCCGAACCAGATGAAAAGTGCAATGGAAATACCGCCGATAAACTCCATCAAAGGATGTTGCAGACAACGAAATTTTGCGTTCTTAACCTCAACATTGAAAAGTGTTCCTAATTGATCGCGGTATCGTCTGTTTTCATAATCTTCCATATTGAATGCTTTTACAATCCGATTACCGGTAATCGTTTCATAAAGGACGTTCGATACCTGAGCAGTTTCCTCTTGAGCATTTGTGCTTAATTTTCTAAAAACTTTACCGAACATGTAAATGGGATAGGCCGTTATTGGTAATACGGCGAAACTAAACAGGGCAAGCTTCCAGTTCAGGAAGAAAATGACTCCAAGCAGTACCACAACGGTAAAGAAATCTCTTAACAAGCCAACCAGAGCACTCGAAACAGCCTGTTGCATAAAGGTAACATCCGAGATTACTCTCGAAATGAGCGTGCCGGTCGGGTAGCTGTGAAAAAAGGAAAGCGGTTGAACGTGAATATGCTTGAAAACTCTCGTCCTGAAATCTTTGATAATTGAAAGCCCGACCTGTTCAAGGAGGTAATGATAAATGTAATAGAAGAGACCTTTGATTCCAAAAATTATGACGACAAGCATCGTCAGACCGAACAGGTAATATTCGTTTTTGGCGATAAAGATTTTATCTATTAGATCTTTGACAAGATATGTCTGTGATCCAGTAAAAAGGGCAACAAATACCATTGATATCATGGATATGATCAATTTTGTTTTGTAGGGTTCCAGTGCCTTGAGAAGGCGCTTGAAGATAATTTTGTTTGTCATGAAAATGATTTATTTAAAAGATGATATGTCGTTTTGAACTAAGCGTAATGATTGTCAAGAACTGAACAGACTATCTTGTTGGTTCAGTTGAAAACAGTTCTACACCAGAGATACTGATTTAAAAAGAGATATTTTGACGGTGTATCAGCTGAAGATTTGCCAGAAGCTCCTTGGTACTTTTGGAGGATAGCCATCTTTTTTCCAGAGGCGATGAAAGAGGCTGAACCATTGAGTAGGATATGAAGTTATTGTCTTCTGATATTTTATGATACTCAGGTTACTGATCTCCTGAATATTTGCATCGGAAATTTCATGGTACTCAGGGAGCTCTACCTTTTCAAAATCAATATGAAGTCTCCCTTCTTTAACATAATAAACACTTGTGAGCACGGGGGCCTTTGTTTTCAGATGAAGGAGTGCGGCTCCTCTGGCACAGGTAAACTGATGATTGAAAAAGGTAACGGAAGTTCCGTTGTCTGTATAGTTTTGATCCAGACTGATGATGAGTATCCGGTTTTTTTCAAGAGCCTGTGTGTATACAGAAAACTTTTCAAGGCTGTGGATATGGTCAAGATTGTGACCGTATCTTTGTCTTATTTTAACAAAAAAGGAGTCACAAAGAGGATTGCTCTGCTGTTGATATATCAGACTGGTCGGTCGCCTTCCTTTGCTGAACCAGGCAAAATAAGTCTCAAACCAACAGCCATGGTAGGTCGTTAATATGACACCTTTTCCTTCTGCCAGCGCTTCATCAACGATGCCAAGACCACTGATTTCTGCCTGATCTACAAGATGTGCGACCTTTTTACGATGTATGACAAAAATGAAACCAGCGGCATAAACAAACTGGTTATACGCCTTCCTTAAAATCTTCAATTTTTGCGAATGGCTTGCCTCAGGGAAAACGATACTGAGGTTATCATAGGCAACCGTTATCCGAAATGGGATAAAAACCCATGCGATCCAGCTAAGGACCAGCGTAATAAAATTAATCAAAAAAAGAGGCAGTAAATTAATAACAAAATAGGCGGTGCGGAGAAGGAGGTATTCTATTCTGTATTTTAATTTCATAATGGCTAGATTGGTTGAGTCAGAATCAAAAAAAAAACCGGGACAACAGGTTAAAAAATGTATTCGGTAATACTGTACTTCTTTACATATGGCACGTAAAAATTGTAATTTCTGCAGGTCAAACGAGCACGCTTGTCAAAACTCAACTGGTAACGATGCTGTCACCTGAGCGTAATGCTTTATTATAGTAATGAAATTTTCATGCCATGCTATATGATATGGATTGTTTAACTGAGAATAGTATTTTATCCCGGTTATCCATAAAGTGTTAGGTTGAAAAATGAAACCCTTGAGAGTATGGTGCCTGATCATTTTTACCATGAACTGATGAAACAGGATTATGGTGCTGCCATGAGCTAAGGAGCAATCGTGAAATTATCTATTGTGATACCGATATTTAATGAAGAAGAAAATGTAGCCCTTATTTACGAAGAGGTGAAGGGTGTTCTAAACGGCATGGGAGTAGAACATGAAATTCTCTTTATAGATGACGGCAGCACAGATAATTCATTGAATATACTCAAAGATATCAAAAATAATGATCCCTCTGTAATCGGTATTAGCTTTAGAAAAAATTTTGGCCAGACTGCAGCAATGTCCGCAGGTTTTGATTATGCGACTGGTGATGTGATTGTTACCATAGACGGTGATCTGCAAAATGACCCGCATGACATACCCCATATGATTCAGAAGATAGAAGAAGGATATGATGTGGTCACCGGTTGGCGTCACGACAGGAAAGATGCATTTATCAACAGAAAACTCCCTTCTATAATCGCCAACAAGATAATTTCGTGGACGACAAAGGTTTCTCTTCATGATTATGGCTGTACTCTGAAGGCTTTTCGCAGAGAGGTTATAAAAAATATAAAACTCTATGGGGAGATGCATCGATTTATACCTGCCATTGCAAGTGGGATGGGAATTTCGTTTACTGAAATAAAGGTGAATCATCGCCCCAGGAAATACGGGACATCCAAATATGGGATTTCTAGAACAATAAGGGTTGTCCTTGATCTTATTACGGTTAAATTCCTTCTCTCCTATGCAACAAGGCCGATACAGGTCTTTGGTCTGCTTGGCTTTGCAAGCGGATCAGTCGGGTTTCTTATCGCTTTGGTCATGACCATCCAGAGACAGTTTTTTGGCGTTCCCCTCGCTGACAGGCCGCTATTGTTTTTAGCCATCTTGTTGATTTTTGTAGGTATTCAATTTGTATCTCTCGGGCTTATTGCAGAACTGCAGGCGAGGACCTACCATGAGTCCCAGCAGAAACCGGTTTATTATGTCAGGGAAGTTCTCAACGCCAATACTGAAACCAATCAGAATGTTTCCTGAAACCGTTTGGCAGGTTGATTGTGATTGATATTATTATTCCCAACTGGAATGGCAGAGGTCTGCTCAGAACCTGTCTTGATTCACTCCAAAGACAATCATTTCGATCATTTCGCACTATCGTCGTCGACAACGGCTCAACCGACGGATCTGTTTCGTTTATTCAACAGAATTACCCTGAAGTATCAATCATACAATTAAATGAGAACAAGGGGTTCAGTGCTGCGGTAAACAGAGGAATTCTCGCCTCTGATAAAGAATGGGTGTTGCTTCTCAATAATGACGTCGAGGTTGCAGAAGATTGCCTGCACGCTTTAGCTCAAATTTGCAACCAGGACCTGGAATACCAGTTTTTTGCTCTGAAGATGATTGATTACCATGAAAGATCAAAGATAGACGGGGCAGGGGACTGTGTTATGCGAGGAGGAGTGGGGTACCGGCTTGGCACCATGGAAAATGATAGCGAACGCCATTCAATTAAGCGAGAGGTATTTGGATCCTGCGCCGGAGCGGCCCTTTATCGTCGCGCCATCTTTACTGATGTCGGCCTTTTTGATGAAGACTTTTTTGCCTATCTGGAAGACGTAGATTTTAATTTAAGAGCGGTGAAAGCGGGTAAAAAATGTTGCTATCTGCCTGATGCCAGAATTTATCATATAGGAAGTGCCTCAACGGGATCAAAAGTAAACAGTTTTACTATCAGGCTCTCAACTCGCAATAATGTCTTTGTGGTATTAAAAAATTTTGGTCCTGTTCTCTTTATTCGTTTTTTGCCATCATTTTTAATATATCAATTTTTCTGGCTGCTCTTTGTCATCAAAAAAAGACAATTTATCCCCTACCTCTCTGGACTCGCGGAAAGCTTGAAATATTTAAGAACCATGTTCAAAGGCTATGGAAACAACCAGAAAATTAGTACACTGTCTGCAAAAGAATTTGGTGACCGCATTATTAATTCTGAAAAACAGGCAATCTCATCAATAATTAACAGGAGATCGCAACAGGGCAAAAACAACCGGTTATTTAAAATCTATTTAAATATATTTTGCTGATGGAACGGTATTAATATGAATGCCATTGTCAGTATTATTATTGTGACACATAACTCACAATCTTTTCTCCCCCGCTGTATTGAGGCGATTGATCATCAAACTGTCCGTCCTTATCAAATAATAGTGGTAGACAGTGGTTCAGATGATTCGTCTTACCTGGACGAAATCTCAGAAAGAGATTTATGTGAAGTCAAAAAACTCAGTAATGTCGGTTTTGCTGCTGCAAATAATAAAGGGCTGGAAAGCCTTGATACAGCGTGCGATTATGTTCTCTTTATCAATCCGGATACTTTTCTTTCCACGGTGGTAATAGAAAAATCTTTGGAGATCATGGAACGTTTTCCTCGTGTTGCAATCCTGACCGGTTTGCTGGAGGGGTATGATCTTTCCCGTTCCTGTAAAACTGGAAAAATCGATTCAACAGGAATTTTCAGAGCCTGGTATGGGCGGTGGTACGATCGAGGCAAAGGGGAAGCTATCGGGCATAAATATCAAGATCCAGAAAATGTTCCTGCTGTTTGCGGTGCGCTCATGTTCGCGAGAACCAGCGCTCTCAGGCCTGAACTGCCAGAGTTGTTTGATGAATCCTTCTTTATGTACAAGGAGGACATTGAACTCAGCGTCAGGCTTTCCGAAAAGGGCTGGAAATTACATTATTCACCTGAAATCAGGGCTTTTCACTGTCGTGGCTGGAACGATAGTCGCAGGGCGGTTCCCCGGAATATGAGAATAATGTCTGCCAGAAATGAAATAAGAATCTATCAAAAGCACCCATCAATTTATATGGTCTGGGCCCAGTTTAAATATCTGCTGGTTCGGATCTTTAATATTTAGACTGAACTATCAATAGGATAAAATGAGTCACGCTGAGACGTCAGATACTCGTTCACCATTTTCTGTCATTATCCCGACTTTAAACGGGGCGGAGCAACTTCAGGAATTGCTATCATCCTTCAGGATACAGACGGTGAAGCCACACGAGGTCCTGGTTATTGATTCATCTTCTTCTGACGATACTGTTGAGGTTGCTCAACGATATGGCGCCCAGGTTCTGGTTATAGACCGGGACGATTTTGATCATGGTGGGACCAGAACAATGGCTGCTCGTCGAACTCAGGCTGAGTACCTGGTTTTTTTCACGCAGGACGTGCTACCTGCTCATCGCTTCGTATTGGAAAACCTGATTGAACCACTCATTACTGACAGTACAATTGGTGTCAGTTATGGCAGGCAGTTACCTTGTTTTGATGCAAGCGAAATTGCAAGACATCTGAGATTATTCAATTATCCGGCGAAATCACAATTAAGAGATTTTGCGGATCGATCCCATTTGGGCCTTTCAACCGTGTTCGCTTCAAATTCCTGTGCTGCATATAATAAGAAACTTCTCAGCGATGTTGGCTTTTTCAGGGATGGTCTCATTTTTGGTGAAGACACCTGTGCGGTGGGAAGGTTACTCGAAAGCGGTCACAAGGTCGCCTATGTCTCAGATGCCGCTGTCTATCATTCTCATAACTATAGCTGGAGTGAGGAATTCAAACGATACTTTGATATCGGTGTGCTGCATTCTACTGAAAAATGGCTGCTGGACACCTATGGAAATGCTGAGAACCGAGGTGTCAATTATATCAAGTCAGGCGTGTCCTATTTGTCCTCAAGACGTAATTATAGTCTGATCTGCGATTTTATGGTAAGAGTGGTATTGAAATTCATAGGGTATCGGCTCGGAAGACGATACTCCTGGTTACCCGATAAAATCGTGCCAGAAATAAGTATGCACCAGAAATGGTGGAGAAAATCATAATCGCTCTCATTTAGTACGCTCATTTGAGCGTTGTACATATTTTATCTATGCTATCAACAAATCTGCGAGAGCAGAGTTCTATTATGGCCAGGGTCCTTCACCTGGTAGACTGTCTTATCGCTGTTGGGTACCTGTTTGCCCTCGTAAGCTGGTACCGGGTCCCATGGAGCATTTACTACAGTCGTCTGGTTATCATCACCTTCGTTCTTTGTCTTATAAGCTTTCAATCCTTCCAGCTTTACCGCTCCTGGCGGGGATGGAAATTTTATACGGAGTTTTTTTATATCCTCAGAGCCTGGGGCACTGTTGTAGGTTTACTGCTCTTTTACTTCTTCATTTTCAAAATTTCAGAAGGGTATTCAAGAGTTGTGTTCATGATCTGGTCCACAACAACACCGCTGCTGATTTTCTTTCTTCACCTGACCGCACGAAAAATATTGCGTTTCTTCCGGCGCAGAGGAAAAAACGTCAGACGTGCTGTTATTGCCGGCGCCGGTGATTTAGGTATCAACCTGATACGGGAACTCGAAACCATACCCTGGGCGGGAATCGAGATCATGGGCTTTTTTGATGATAAGATTACCGTGGAACCAGATTTAACCGTTATGGGAAAGCCCGTATTGGGTGATATATCCAAATTACCTCAATATTTAACCATTAACGATATAGATTATGTCTACATAGCTCTGCCGATGAGGGCGGAGCGCAAAATATTTTCTATACTGCGGGAGTGCCGTTCACTGGGCGCGCGTATCTATCTCGTACCTGATCTCTACATATTTGGATTGCATCACGCAGAAATTCAGTCACTTGGCAAGATGCTGGTGCTTAATTTCAATCCCCATACTGAGTGGAAACGCAGCTTCGATGTGCTTTTCTCATTTATTGTTCTGCTTATCAGTCTCCCCGTAACACTTTTTATCAGTCTGTTGATAAAATTAGAGGACGGCGGCCCAGTCATCTATCGCCATAAAAGGATTACTGCAGCAGGTAAAGAGTTCGACTGTTTGAAATTTCGAACAATGAGGCAGGGTGCGGACCAGGAGTTAAAAAAGTTGCTCAAAGATGACCCGAACCTCAACCAGGAATGGCAACAAAATTATAAGCTCAAAAATGATCCGCGTATTACACGGATAGGAAAAATATTGAGGAAAACCAGTCTTGATGAATTCCCTCAGTTTATAAACGTCTTGAAAGGTGACATGAGTGTTGTCGGAGCCCGACCGATTGTCGGTGGGGAGCTTCAATCTTTTTATCGTGACAGTGCCGGGCTCTACTGCTCTATGAAACCCGGCATTACCGGGCCATGGCAGGTTGGCAAACGATCTAACGTGGAAGATTATCAGGAACGGGTTGATCTTGATGACTGGTATATATTAAATTACTCACTCTGGACTGATATTAAAATTATCATCCGAACCGTCTATATCATGTTTAAACGAGATGGTGCGTATTGAAAAAGATCACAACACACTTATAGTAGAGTAAAAAATAAATTTTAAATAAAAAAGGAGTTATAAATGCAGTCAACAACACAACCTATCAGCATCAGCCAGGCCAAACAGGATGCCGCTTCGATATTTCTGGCCAAGGTCTTTAACTGGATGGCAATGGGATTGGGAATAACCGGTATTACAGCCTACTTCACCGCATCAACAGGTCTTGCACGAGTTATTATCGGTTCCCCACTTTTTCTGATAATCGGTATCGGGACTATTGGACTGGTTTTCTTCCTGTCAGCCCGGATTGATAAAATTCAGGCGGGCACAGCGTCTACTTTGTTCATTATCTACTCGCTGTTGAACGGCCTGTTTTTCTCTACTATCTTTCTAAGATACACAGGTTCATCTATAGCCGGAACATTTTTAATTACTGCAGGAATGTTTGGAGGGATGGCTGTCTATGGACTCATAACCAAACGAGATCTATCCGGTTGGGGGTCCTTTCTCTTCATGGGCCTGATAGGGCTCATTATCGCCTCTATTGTAAACATTTTCCTGAAAAGTCCTGGTATGTACTGGGTAACATCAATGATCGGTGTACTCATCTTTACTGGTTTGACGGCATACGATGTCCAGAAAATAAAGAGAATGGGCGAAGAAGGCATTATGCAACAGGGGCAAGCGGCC
>NODE-882-length-10393-cov-6.1745_pt1 | contig 10393 bp, 13 predicted proteins | sample MGYA00139097_ERZ477577 | MGnify/ENA metagenome assembly ERZ477577 | reverse complement strand
TTAGGTTTCGCGTACGTTACACAAATTAGAGGAGATATGATATGAAAGGCATGGGTCAGTGCTTGTGTGGTTCCATCAAGTTAGAAGTAGAATATGTCAGTAGTGAGTTAGCGGCTTGTCATTGCAGTATGTGTAGGACTTGGTCCGGTGGCCCTATGTTAGCAATTGATTGCGCTGATTCAGTGAAAATTTCAGATGAAGCCAGCGTAACGCGGTACGCGTCTTCAGAGTGGGCAGAGAGAGGGTTTTGTAGTAAGTGCGGTACCCACTTATTTTACTACCTTAAGCCCAATAACCAATATCATCTCCCAATTGGCTTACTCAAAACTGAGGATGACTTTCAGTTTACGCATCAAATATTTATTGACGAAAAACCAGAATACTATGAGTTTAAAAATGAAACACATAATATGACTGGTGCCGAAGTTTTTACACATTTTGAAGAGGGCGAATAAGCGTCTACACTGGACAGGAATGAAAGAGAAAGCGAGAGAATTCGCAGTAGAACGCCACGGCGAACAAAAATACGGCGACCTTCCCTATTTCGTACACCTTGACGAAGTAGCGGAGATCGCATCTAAATATGGTGATAAAGCAATAACGGTAGCGTATTTACATGATGTTGTGGAGGACACAGAGACTGAACTAGAGGAAATTGAAAACGAATTCGATTCTTTTACTTCTAAATGTGTAGCGGTCTTGACGGATGAGCCCGGTGCAAACCGCAAAGAAAGAAAAGCAAAAACCTACGATAAAATGGCCAAGGTAGGTGGTGAGCTGGAACTTGCTCTATTAGTTAAGGCCGCTGATCGCTTGGCGAATTTAAGGGCTTGTGTAGCGCAAGATAATACTAGCCTGTTGAGTATGTATAAAAATGAGCACCCCACATTCAAAAGCTCTGTTTATCGCTCTAATTTATGCGAAACCTTGTGGAAGGAAATAGAGGCAATTGTAAATGCTTAACAAGCGCCGTTGCCCACGCACACTGTTTAGACTATTGTAGAGTGACCCTGCTGAGGATCCTCCAAATGATTAATTACTTTTTACCTTCTTTGGCATTGCTTCTAGCACTTGTCTATGGCTCAAATGCTCATGCGCAATCAATTAGAGACGACAGTCTCAAAGTTGCCTGTATGACAGCCGCAAAATTAAGTGGTAGTGAAGCTGACGAACAATGGTGTCAGTGTCAAAACGATTACTATGCTGACTTACTAATCGACGAGGATTGGCAGACATACACTAACGATTATTATGCCTTAGCTCGCAAACAAGCCAGTACAGAATCGACACCAGCCAACAGCTATGCTCGTCACGTTCAATTGGGTAATAGCCATTGCCGGAAATGTAAAAAAGACGGGTATCAACACTGTTTGGAAAATGATGGCAAAACACCAAATTCAGCCGCCTATTCGCAAATTTATAGCTCGTTGCGAAATGGTGAGTTTTCTGAACTTTCCAAAAGTCTGTTATTTAAACGTTTCTATGTCGACTTTCTTCATGGTTATTCGGCTTTTTGTGGTAATGCGCTGCAAAACTATACGTTACGCACCATCACTTCCACAGAATGGAAATATCAAAATCACATTTGGTGGGAAGGTGATACCCATGTTTCTCAAGTCAGAGTGGCAAACAAACACTACATGAGTTTTACGCGCTACGAAGATGAACTCGCGTCAGACATCAGCGTAACGTACTTCAAGGATTTATTTGAAGCAAAAAAAGAAGGCCGTATGCCGTGGAAAAGTGCGGAAAAAGTGATCAATGCAACCGTTAACTCTGTGGCATTCATGCGCGATACTCTTTCAGGACAGTGCGCTAGCCAAGACGTCGCAGCCGTATACGAGAACCTCTATAGATTTAATAATAATGAAGCACCCTATATCAACCCGATATTTGAACAGCAGCGTCAGGCGCTCGAAACTGCCGAAAAGAGAAAATACGCTCATATCATTGAGGCGACAAAAGCATCTCAGCTAAATTCTATCAAGGTATATGCTCAACAACGTGAAATTGAAGCGGCCAAGACCAAAGTCACAATGTCGTGCCCTAATTTGTACAAAGAAAGTGCAGAAAAGGCAACGACGCTAAAATCATTTACAAGCACAGAGGGGGCAAGCTATAAAAGTATTGAAGGTGCGTGGAAAGGTGACTTAAATGGAGACACGATAGAAGTGATTGCATGGCCTGGCTATGCTTCAGGTGATGTGCTGCCGGGCATGGCATACTTTCCACAATACGATTGTTTGATGTCGGTGCTATTTTCGTCAAAATCGAGGGTGGGAAACAAGCGAAATGTGGCCAGTTTAGAATTCAGCATGTACAGTCCCAACTGGCGCCCGACAAACTGCGAATCAATGGTGAAATACGATCGTGACAAAGAAATACATTTTTTCAATGTGCGTGGCTTTTTGCAGTTTGTACCTAACGCAAATTCTTTTACCTATTTCCCGAGTAATACTAAGCTAGGTGCAATAACGCCTCAGCAATGCAATGGGCTAGCGGTAGACTTTACGAAAGGCAAGATTTCCGAGGCTTTTTATCAAGTACTTAAAAAATATAAACACCCCGATAAGCGAGGCCCTAAATTGACCGATGCTTTTTTAGAAGGAGCTAGGTAAGTATAACGGTTGCGCGCCATATTGATTTAAACCCTGTAAGAGCAAATATGGTTGAGTATGCTGCGGACTATCCTTGGTCGAACTATCGGTATAATACGGTTGGAAAGCCTATTGAACTGATATAGTGCCTCGCGATATTTATCTACAATTAGGTTAAGTACCTGAACAACGCCAAGTCCGCTATCGGACGCTTTATCTCTAAGAAGAAACTAACATTATGCCAGAACCCAATCCATCGAAAATTATGAGCTTTGAAACATCGAAAGACCTTGGTCGATGGCTTAAAGTGAATCACGCTACTGAAAGTGAGCTTTGGGTAAAAATTTTCAAAAAAAAGACTCGTATTTTGAGTGTGACTTGGGATGATGTAGTGATTGAATCATTGTGCTGGGGCTGGATAGACGGCATTAAAAAATCAATTGATGAGCACGCTTATCTACAGCGAATTACTCCTCGTAAAGTGCGAAGCAACTGGTCAAAGAGAAACAGAGAGCATGCCGAGCGCTTGATTAGAGAAGGCCGAATGACAGAGCATGGTTTAGTGCATATTGATGCTGCCAAAGCTGATACTCGATGGGAAAACGCATATGTGGTCAGCGAAATGGAAGTTCCTGAAGACTTCCTAACTACACTGGATTGTAACCCGAAGGCGAAGCGTTTTTTTGAAACTCTTAATAAGTCGAGTCGTTATGTCATTGCATACGGACTTATAAGTGCAAAGAAACCGGAAACAAGGCAAGGGCGTTTTGAAAAGTTCATGGCCATGCTTGAGCGTGAAGAAAATCCGGGTACTGGAAGCAAAAAGTCTACAAAACCATAACCACTAGCTCGAAAGTAACTTTTCTCCGTGGCTTTTGGCTTGTGGCGAATACCACAAAAGCCTTACATCACTCAGGCAAATTCTTATTCTTGAGCGTTATGCAGCCCCCTGTTAAAACGCTCATCTTGCGAATGCGTTTACTAAACCGAAACTCAATGAAAGTTTGAAACTACTAACCTTAACCACTGAAATTAGGATTGGCTAACTGGAATGGGAGCAATTTCCTGTCATTATCTAGCTTCACAATCTCAAGCTCATCAAAGAGGCTGGTATTGCAATATTGATAAGTCCAAAGATAATCGAACCCATGTTTTTCCGACTCATACCTATTCGATACGATAATGACCTTCATAATCTCAGCTATACGGATTGCCATATAACAGAGAGCGCAAGGCTCTCCTGAAGCAATTAATGTCGCACCTTTTAAAGAAACGTTTTTTTTATTCCGAGAAGCCTCTCTTATTGCCTGAATTTCAGCGTGTGCAGTACAGTCCATATTCTTGGCGACTTGATTTACCCCTTTGCCAATCATTTCTCCATCCTGATGAACGATAATAGCGGCAAATGGCAAACCACCAGCCTTGACATTGCTAATAGCCAAGTCAATAACGTTTTCTCCATATTTTATGAAACGTTCATTCAAAATATGGTTACACATTTGTAGCCTCTTTTTTTGATGATGAAGCTAGGGATGAAGTACTCAGTTCTGATGCAATACTTTCCGCTCGCTCTTTTGCATTGGCTACTGAAATTCGATGTCTGTCATCACCAAATTCTTGGTATTCAGAGGCAATCTCATACATTATGTCCACCCCTAAATATTTACTCAGCGTCCGTAGGTGCGGTGTCAGGTGACCTGAATCTTCTCTTATACCTCCTTTTTCAAAACCAAACTCTCCGCTGGAAGTCACTACAACCAATACTTTGCCTGAGAGTAAAGGCTGTAAAGGGAAGTCTCCTCGTGAGAGATCGAAATCAAACGTTTTGTTTATACGTACAATTTGATCGAACCACGCTTTTAGCTGAGCTGGCATACCGTAGTTATACATTGGTGAAGAAATCAAGATAACATCGGCTGCCGACACTTCCGCTATCAGTTTATCTGATAGTGCCAGCCTTTCTTTCTGTGCCGAGGTTCTTTTTTCTTCAGGCGTAAACACCGCGCCAATCCAATCCTGAGTAATAAAGTCAGGTGGATTCGCTCCAACGTCACGATAAATATACTCATCTTCGGGCTGGTCGGCATGCTCTCTGTTTCCATGTATTAATAAATCGAAGAGCGATACTTTTGGATATCGAATCGTGATCTGGGTTTGGGTTGTTAGCAGTTCTAACGCTTGAGTCGATGTGTAATAATGTTCTCATGTTTATGACCTTTATTGACTAATAACAGGAGCTATTTTGCGGGCTTCTATAGAGTAGTACAAACGAAAAAATCACACTTATAGATGAGTTTAATTCATCTATAGCATCTATAAACTAGTTGTTAATTTGGAGATTCAGTTTGCAAGTATCGTTACAGGCTCTGAAAGCCTTTGAGTCCGCTGCCCGTCAGGGAAGCTTTAAGCTAGCTGCAGAAGAACTTTCGCTGACGCCAACAGCCATTTCACACCATATTAGCAACCTAGAAAGTCGATTAAATGTAACTTTGTTTCATCGACTGGGAAGGCGGATATCACTAACTGGAACAGGCTTAAGATTGGCGAAAGCAACCTCGGAGGGATTCCGTAAAATTGATAGTGCTTTGGAAGAGATCATGAAGGCTAGCACTGGGGTCAGGGTGACAACGACTTCATCATTAGCAGCGATGGTGCTGATCCCTTGCCAGCATGAATTTGAACAAGCCAACCCCAATATTTCTATGGAAATATCGACCGGTGAATCGATTGATAACCAATCATATCTTATTCCAATTCGGTTCGGAGATGTCGCAGTAGCCGAGAGTTCTGATGTCATTAGCGCTGAGTCATTCAATGTATTCGGTGCTTATGGCATGAGGTCTCCTTCTTGGTCAAATGAACCCATCACCCTATTTACCACGGAGTGGAAAAATAAATCCTTACCGGATCCTCCACTGGCTGCTTGGCTGGAAATAAATGGACTGGATAGCTCTAATATTAAATTAAAAAAATTTGATCAAGAGCTTTTCGGGATCCAGCAGGCTATGGCCGGAAATGGACTTGTGTTCTGTTCTACTACTCTCACTAAAAGGCTGTTAAAAGCTAACCTACTACAGCAATTTGAAACTCAATCAGTCAAATCAGACTTGTGCTATTACGTACCCAATAAGGACAGCTTCGAAACTAGAAGTGCAGCCAGATTTCTAAATTGGCTCGAAGAGATTTTGAACCAATAATTCGTGCAGGGACTTCTGGCCAGCTGAGTATTCTTAAGAAAAATACCAGCGTAACAAGTCGCTTCACAACAAAGAAAGTAATCCGATATCAGCATGTTAAAATCATGAGTTTTCAACAATACTCAAACTGGCAAAAACAGGTTAAAAAAGAGAAGCTAGGAATGCTGTCGGCAGAACGCAGTTCATACCGATCAGCTTTCAAAGCTTCTCTAGGTCATAGGGTTAATTTTTGCCAATGAAATTAGAGTCAGCGTCTTTATTTAAAAGGCGAAATCTAACAGGTAATGTTCCTAGATATCTCTATTGCAGTCACTGATAGTCTAATCACAAGGTTTAGTTAGTTACATTTCTTTAAGGATCGCAACAATATCCTGTGGCTCTAAGCGATGTGTGTAGTCAGCATTAATAAAATCGAATTTAATAATCCCGTCCATTCCTATGATGTATGTCGCCGGTACAGGCAACAGAAAGGTATCATCACCATTGTGAGCAGGAATATCGAGACCAGCCCCGAGGTAGATCGGGCGCAACTCTTCCGCTAGACTAAATACCAGCCCCATATTCTCACTGACGACGTTACCAGCATCGCTAAGAATTTCGATTCCGATATTATTTTGTGCTGCGGTATCCTGAGCATGCTCAGGGCTTTCTGGAGACATGCCTATAAGGCGAGCGCCAGTAGCCTTAATTTCAGGCAATGCATCAGCTAACGCCTTCATCTCAAAGTTGCAATAAGGACACCAGCCCCCCCGATAAATATTCAGTACCACTGGGGATTCTGCAAGATAATCGGCAAGGCGACGGATCTCCCCATACTGATTGGGAAGGCTGAAATCTGGAATGCGATCTCCTGCTCGAAGTGCCTTGTTTTCAATCCCAGATCCTTTAAGTTCGGATGTAGTTCTGGCCATGGTTTCCAGCACTTCAGCCGGCATTGATTCTCCTTTTTTAGCGTTATATTCATCGATTGTAGATTGTAGAGTTTGCATGGGTAGCTCCTATTAGTTATTGAATGATCACTCAACAATGTTATTTGTTATTGAATGAATGTTCAAGTATTATTTTGAGTAATCATTCAATAACTTTAGATTAGAATGGCTTGATAATCAGTTTTAACTATTCGGAGTAGTAATGGCTAGACCAGCAAAATTCGACCGTGACAAGGTTTTGGACAGGGCAATGCAAGCTTTTTGGGAGCATGGCTATTGCTCTACTAGTATGGCCGATCTTGTTGAAACGACTAAGCTGAAGCCGGGCAGTCTATACGCGGCATTTGAGTCTAAACAAGGGCTCTTCCTAGCCACCCTAGATCGATATGGAGCAGACAGTGCAGATAAATTGAGTCAATACCTGAAAAATGCTGACTCACCTTTGAGTGCTATCGAAGCGTATTTTGACCAATTGGTAGACATTATCGAGTCACGTTCTGAACAGAATAGTTGCTTTCTGGTTAATACCGTACTGGAACTCTCTAGGCGTGATGTTCAGGTACGTGAACATATCAATAAACACTTTGAAGAGCTTGAATCTATTTTTCTTACTTCGTTAAAAAAAGCACAAGAAAAAGGTGAATTGGGATCCGATGTCGATTGTGAGACTCTCGCGGCATTTCTTATGAACAATATCTGGGGCCTCAGAGTACTTGCAGGAACGCATCCACGCCCAGGTAGAGCGCGGCAAGTTGCAGGTTTAGTAAAACAGGTACTCACCAAATAACGTTTAGGTAAAAATGGAACAAGGTCTTGTCTACTCACCCTATCGAGACAAAAGCATTATCAGTAATTGTTGCACCTATTCAAAACGGAGATAAGAGGTATGGTACAAAGCCGTCTATTTGATTGGTTTGGGTCTAAACCACCTAACGATTGCTGTCTTTAAGAGGTTGAGATGTCATATGTCCGCATAGTTTCACTAACATCGCTGGCCATGATCGCATTTGCAGGCAATTCGCTGCTTTGCCGTGCCGCGCTGTTACACACCAGTATTGACGCAGCAAGTTTCACGGCAATCCGGCTGCTCTCCGGTGCGATTACACTTTGGCTAGTAATACAAATAAGAAGTGGCACTCAGAGCGGCCGAGGCAACTGGATATCAGCATTTGCCTTGTTCACTTATGCCGCTGGCTTTTCCTTTGCCTATGTGAGCTTACCCACAGCAATAGGAGCACTGTTACTTTTTGGCGCTGTTCAGGCGACGATGATCGGATATGGAATTTGGGCGGGAGAACGCCTTCTCAAATTGCAACTCCTTGGCCTTACCCTCGCGTTCGGTGGGCTTATTGTCCTATTGCTGCCTGGTCTCACAGCACCGCCACTATCTGGCTCCATATTAATGTTGATCGCCGGGTTTGCATGGGGCATCTATTCCTTACGTGGAAAAGGTTTAGGTAATTCTACTAAGGTAACAGCTGGTAATTTCCTGCGCACCGTCCCTATCGTGGCAGTAGTGAGTCTATTAACATTGAAGGACATCTCTCTAGATACAGCCGGATTTTGGTACGCGATTTCCTCTGGGGCACTGGCTTCTGGATTAGGTTATGCCATTTGGTACGCAGCATTACCTGCGCTTAATGCCACTCATGCAGCAACAGTGCAGCTCAGTGTTCCAGTCATTGCTGCTCTGGGCGGCATCGTATTTCTCGGCGAGCCCATAACTTTACGATTGGCCCTAGCCTCCGTCGCTATTCTGGGTGGAATAGCTCTGGTTATTATGGTTAAACAACACACTAGATAAATTTCATATCTAAAGTAAATATGACTCTCAAAAAGAGTTTATCGTTCTTGTAAAAGATAATGGGAAACAACTAGAATGGAAGCCATAATAAGAAGCTCAATTCAGCGCAGGAAAGCGTCTAGGCTTGCAGTACCTTAACTCGTTCAGATTCGAAACAGTGTCATGTTCGACACAAAACATAATTTTAGACTTGGCAATTTTTATCAATAGAAAATTACTAAAGAACGCTTTAATACGGACATTAATTCTTTATTTTGCCCCCCTTCTACCTCCGCGTTGAGTAAGATCATGAAACTATATATTTACATTTTAATATTCGCTTTTTCCTACTCTGCTCAATCCAAGGAACTGGACTGTGATAATGCCTTAACGACCATCGAAATAAATGTCTGTGCAGGACGAACATTAGACATTGCAGAAACAGAATTAAAAACCTATATTGCTACTGCTGAACAAAAATATGCTTCAGAAAAAAATGTAATCGAGGCACTTCAAAAATCACAGTTTGCTTGGAAGAAAAAAATGTAATCGAGGCACTTCAAAAATCACAGTTTGCTTGGAGCAATTATCGAAAGTCTCATTGTTATGCCATTTATGAAAAGTGGTCTAGAGGCACAATTCGTGGAGTTATGTTTAGTAGCTGCATGTTGCAGTTGACCAAAGAGCGTACTCATACTATTTGGAGTGACTACTTAAAATATATGGATGCTACTCCACCATTGTTACCTGAGCCAAAGTGACTAGTTTATTTAGTCTTACATTGCCCTAATATTAGGACCACAACATGAATCTAAGTTTTAATTTAGAAGATGCAAGCCAAGTCTCTATTGGGGCGTTTGCTTTAGCCGTTCCTATTTCCTTTTCAGAAGAAGCATGGAAACTAGGTGAGACACTACCCCTCATAAATCTTTTGGCAATTTTTATTTTATCGGTTATTTTTCTAAGCTTTTTTGCTTATGAAAATGTATTTCAAGCCAATATCAAATATCGTGTCCCCGTTTTCATACTCAGAATTATTATTGCCTATTTAATCGCAGCATTCATTGTGGCACTTATTTTATTTGCCTTGGATAAATTCCCACTATTTTCGGAACCCGCCATCGCGCTCAAGCGTCTTATTGTCATCACTATGCCTGCATCTATGGGCGCTATCATTGTTGATAGTTTTGATAAAGAGTAAATAATTGGAGCCCAAAATGCATGTTATCGATGCCTTAAAACAACGCCATTCAACACGAGCCTTTACACAACAAGCCGTTTCTACTGAGCAAATAGAAACCTTATTAACGGCTGCGAGTTATTCGCCTTCTGGCGCCAATACTCAGCCTTGGCAAGTTGCTGTGCTTACAGGTGATAGCAAACAAAAATTGGGGCAGCTGCTTGAACAGGCTTTTTATGCTGGTGATGAAACGAAGCCCGATTACATTTATTATCCTTCAACGTGGAAAACACCTTATATCGAACGACGTCGTGCGTGTGGATTGCAGCTTTATGCAAGTACCAATATTGAAAAAGCAGATACTGAAGGACGAAAAGCACAATGGGCCGCTAATTTTCGCGCTTTTGATGCGCCTGTCGTGCTGCTGTTTTTTATCGACAAGGTGATGGAAGCCGGTTCATTTTTAGACTATGGCATGTTTTTGCAATCACTGATGTTAGCGGCGCAAGAACAAGGTTTAGCCACCTGCCCTCAAGCAGCCTTCGCTGACTACCCTGTGCAGATTAAGACCTTATTAGGCTATGACGACACTGTAAGCTTACTCGGCGGCATGGCCTTGGGTTTTGAAGATAAAGACGCTGCTATCAATAGTTATCGAACACCGCGAGCAGCCGTGTCCGAATTCAGTCGCTTTTTCAGTTAAGCTT
>NODE-881-length-10398-cov-4.685_pt1 | contig 10398 bp, 7 predicted proteins | sample MGYA00139097_ERZ477577 | MGnify/ENA metagenome assembly ERZ477577 | reverse complement strand
TCAAAATAAGTCTTACCAATTAGCATTAGATGGTTTTTTAAAATTGGAAAATGACGAAAACTTTGGAAAGCTAGCTCCTTATTACATCGCGCAAATCTATTATTTGCAAGGCAAGTATGAACTAGTTACTGAATATGCCTCTAAAATTTCATCTGAGGGTGGAGTGATGAATGAGAAGGATTTAAACTTTTTGATTGGAGACGCCTATTACAGAACAGGCAAGTACAAAGAGGCCGTTCCTTTTTTAGAGAAACACTTTAAAGCTTCACAGACAACCAGAGATGAGCATTATCGTTTAGGTTACGCCTATTATAAGTCTGGTTCTTTCGCGAAAGCGATTCCGCTTTTTGATAATGTTAAGAAAGTGGAAGATAGTTTAGGCCAGGTTTCCTACTACCACATAGCAGAATGTCTATTGAAGCTCGACAATAAAGTGGGAGCGCGATCTGCATTTGAAGGTGCAGCGTACATGGATTTCGACCCTATTGTGTCAGAAGATGCGCTTTATAACTTTGCAATCATTTCTTATAAACTGGATATCAATCCATACGATGAAGCCGTTGAGGCGTTTGAACTATACTTAAATAGGTACCCCAACTCTGAACGACGAGAAGATGTCTACCAATATCTTGTGAATGTATACACGAGCACGAACAATTACGCTAAAGCTTTGGCTTCACTGGATAAACTCCCCAACAAGGACATCAAGCTGAAAAAAGCATATCAACTAGTAGCTTTCAATCAAGGTGTTGAACGTTTTCAAAACACTTATTACGGCGGAGCGATTGAATCATTCAAACTTGTTGAACGCTACCCAGTAGATCCTGAAATTAGTGGAAAAGCTGTTTTCTGGACAGCGGATTGTAAATTCAGAATGGAAAAATACGACGAGGCAATTTCCACTTATAAGAACTTCTTACTCTTACCTTCTGCAATGTCTCCTGGATATCAATCAGAAGCACGGTATAATATCGGATATGCTTATTTGCAGAAATCATACAAGTACGAGGATCAAGAAAAGCACGCGCTGAAAAAGAACATGCTTGAAAAAGCCATTGAAGAGTTCAGGTTATATGTACAATCTGACCCAACGTATTTAAAGAAAAAAGCAGATGCTTACATGCGAATTGCTGATGGTTACTTTGTTCTTAAGGAAAATGAGCAGGCGGTAAAGTACTACGGCAACGCATTGCAATTGGAATCTGGATATGAAGATCAAGCGCTATATTATATGGCTAAAACGTATGGCTATATGAATGGCCGCTTGAACGATAAGATCTCAAACTTGCTCGTTATCGTAAACAATTACCAACAGTCTAAGTATTTTTTATCGTCTCTTCAGGAAATTGCTAAGAGCTATAAAAACACAGGACAGTTTGATAAATCGCTACAATACTATAGGCGAATTGCCGATGATTATCCCACGTCAAATATTGCTGTAGACGCGATGATTAACATTGCAGACATTCATTACAAGCAAGGGAGTTATACGAAAGCAGAAGAGGTTTTCTTAACTGTAATGGAGCTGCACAGTGCAGATCAAAAGGTGTGCAAGCGTGTTGCAGATGGAATGAAGGATTTGTACATCGCCATGAATCAACCTGAAAAAATTGAACAATTAGCCGCTCAATATTCATGTGTAACGATTAGTGCTGGCGAGCAAGAAAACTTGTATTACCTACCAGCCGTTGAATTATATGGAGATAGTACAAAGTCTGAATCAGTACGTTACCAAGAAGCCATCCCGAAGTTTGAAAAGTACCTAGCGAAATTCCCTAACGGCACGTATAAAAATGAAGTTAAGAACTACTTGGCAAATTGTCATTATACACTTGGCGATAAAGAATTAGCTGTAGACATCTACAAGGAAACCTTAGAAGGTCCGAATACAGGATACACAGAACTAGCAGCTTCTCGTGTTGCACACTTCTTATACAACGAAGGCAATTACGAAGAAGTGATCAAGTATTATAAGAGGCTAGAGCAAATTGCTTCTACCCCAGAGGTTATTTATAATGCGAAACTTGGCTTGATGCGTAGCTATTTCTTAACAGAGAATTGGGCAAACTCAGCGGTATATGCTGATAAAGTGTTAGAGAATACGCAGCTCAACAACGAATTGAAGCTGGAGGCTTACTATGCAAAAGGAATGTCCAACTACTATTTGAAACATTACAATGACGCCAAGCCGTCATTAATTTGGGTGGTGGGTCATACAACTACAGTGAAGGCTGCCGAAGCACAGTTCTCTATAGCTGAATTAGAATTTCAATTAGGAAATTTGGTGGAAGCAGATGGAGAAGTTGCCAAGCTTTTAAAAATGAAGCCGACTTATAATTACTGGGTAGCGAAAGGGTTAATTCTTCGAAGCAGAGTTTACATTCAATTGGAAGACCTATTCCAAGCGGAACAAAACTTGAAATCAGTAAGAGATCATTATCCAATCCCAGATGATGGTGTTTTGGATGAGGCAAATCAATTATGGGATGAGTTGATGCAACTCAAAAACCAATCTAAAAATATTGAAGAAGAGGAAGCGCCGATAATAGAAATTGATGAACAAGAAGGAAATTAAGATGAAGTATATATTAACCATAGCATCCTTCGCACTATTCATGATCAGTTTTGGTCAGGAAGATGTTGAAATTGTCGCAACTGGTGAGCGTTCTGTGGAACGAACAGCAAGAATTACAATTAACCCTAAAGTAATTGACACACTTATTCCTTCTGATATTGTAAAATATCCATTGCTCGTTCTTAAAATGGAAACACAAACGGAAGTTGAGATGATAAGTCCAGCATCTATAAAAACCAAAGAACAGCTTTCTCAACTGTATAACTCCTACTTGAAGTTGGGGATAGGAACAGAATTAATGCCGCTTGGTGAGTATTATTTTGATTCACAAAGCGATCTAAGAAATTCATTTACGGAGCACATTAAGCATTTGAGTTCATTGGGAAATATTGCCGATTATGCTCCTTCTACATTCGATAGAACTGGAGCAGAAATATATGGTGGAGTGAATGAAAAAAGGTATACGCTAAGAGGTAATTTACATTACAAGAACCAGGGGCTTCATTATTACGCCATGCCAACGGATTCGATTGAAATAATTGCCGATAGTATTGCTCAGAGATACAGTGATTTTGGAATTGGCGGTTCTTTTGCTTCACACATTAAGGATAGCGCTAAATTAAACTTCATTGCAGGCTTGAATTACAACAACTACATGTCTAAAAAACCTCGCGCAGAGGAATTGTCAGACTGGAGAGCGCGAGAAAATTATTTTGGCGTAACAACTAGCGCTTGGTATAAACACAAAAGTGAAGTGTATGCCGCAGATTTCAATGTTCGTTACAACGGTTATAAATACGGAATTGAAGGAGATACTCTATCTGCATTGGACACGGGGATTGTTTTGAATAATACCGTTATTAACTTAAAGCCAACAATTACAACACGACTTTGGAACAATCGTTTTAAAGCAAAGGTTGGGGTTGACATTACGGTTGATGTCCATAACAAAACAAAAGCATACATCTATCCGCTCGCAGAGCTGAAATACAGCATGTTTAACGACATTTTTATTCCATACGCCGGCATTAGAGGAGGTCTTCAGCAAAACACGTTTAAATCGCTTACAGGAGAGAATGAGTTCATTATTCCGAATATAAACTTGCGGAACGAGAATACACCGATTGATTTTTACGGTGGGATAAAAGGAACGCTTAGTAAGAGAATGAGTTTTAATGCAGGAATTAGTTTTGCGAATGTGAGAGACAAAGCATTATTTATTACGGACACAACGTATTCGGCTGGAAATGCATTCAATGTGATATACGATACAATCAATGTGACGACTATTGAAGGTTCTATTTCTTACCAGTTATTAGAAAAATTGAAAATTGATGGAATCGGAAGGTTCTATTCGTATTCTGCACGGAACAACAACTATGCGTGGAATCTTCCACAGTTGCAGGTAATACTGCGTGGTTCGTACAACCTGTATGATAAGTTTATTTTCAATGTGGACTTAAACCTTGAAGAGGGAAGACGAGCGCTAGCATTTGATTCAACAGCCGCCAACGTAGAATTGGAAGGTGTTCAGTTGGTGCAAAAGCTTGGATTTATTGCTGACGCGAACATTGGAGTTGAATACCGTTATAACAAACGAATTTCAGCTTTCCTACAATTCAACAATGTGGCATCTCAACGTTATAAGAGATGGTATAATGCTCCTGTACATGGCTTGCAAGTTATGGGCGGGGTAACATTTAGATTTTAAACCATTTATTCGATAAATAGCTCTACATGAAAACTCTATGGATACCACTATTCACAATAATAACATTGATGTTGACAGTTCATGTCAGCGCACAGGAGCTATATTTTGCGACAACTAGCGACGATGATTCCCTTAGAGTGATAGATGTTTCCTCAGGTACCATAATTGATGCCAAAGCAATTACTGTCGTTGGGGAAATGGTTGTTAAATCTAATGGTTTGGCCAGAAATCCATCAAATGATGAATTATTCTGTTTATTGCAATTACAGGGTCAACCAAACAGGTTTCTGGCCCAGCTTGACACCGTGACCGGTGCTGCAACGTTAATTGGTGATACGGGTGATAAGTTTGCTGGGATTGTTTTTAACAATGCAGGTGTTTTGTATGGTGTTACGGGAGATGGAGGAAACGTTCCAGAAGCACTGTACACGATTAACATATCTAATGCGAGCACCACACTTGCGAGCACATTAGGGAATGGAGATGATGGAGAAACGATAGCGTATGACCCAAACAACAACTTGTTTTATCATGCATCTGGTATTGGAACAGGAAGGGTTTATGAACGATTAAACGTGGCTTTCGCAGTTACAAACATTCCGATAACGGGTGTTGATTATGAAGAAGCAACAGCATTAACCTATCGTGGTAACGGCTCCTTTTTATTAGCTTCGTGGGAACGTATCTATGATATTGATTTGGCAGGAAATGTAATACCTGTTGATACATTAAATTTCTTCCATGGATGGAAGGGATTGGTGCGAACGTACGGCTACCTTGATTTAGAAGAAATGTCAGCAACGAAAACAACTCCTAAGTTGGTAAAGATTGTCGATATATTTGGTCGTGAAGTAAAAGACGAGCCGAATAAATTATTGATCTATGTCTACAGCGACGGAACAATGAAAAAGATTTTCCGCATACAATAAGCTATTCTTCTATCGGATTGTTTTCGTTAGTAGTTACTGTTTGAACATCCTCTTTATCCTTTGGAAAGTAACGACGTTGTCTCAAGAAAACCATAGCAACACCAACAGTAATACATGCATCAGCTAAGTTCCAGATGGCAGGAAAAACCTCGGATCCACCAAAGTAAGGAACCCACTCTGGCCAAACCGCTTGGAACTTGAACATGTCAACTACATTTCCAAATAGAAAGCCTGTGTGTCTTGTTTCTACAGTACCGAAGAATCCACATTCCATAAAGTTTCCAGACCCCTCTAGTTGATTGTAATCAAGGCGGCAGTCTAAGTATTGATCTATTGGAAAGATATAATCGTAAAACATTGAGTCAATTAGATTTCCAGTAGCCCCAGTTAAGATTAGCCCTAGTGCGATTAAAAACTCAAGGCGAACGCCTTTTTTGGCCTGCTTAATCCAGTAGTAAACGATTCCACAAATTGCGGCTACCCGAAATAAACTTAAAAACAATTTACCCCACATTGAAGACCCGAATCTCGTCCCAAAAGCCATCCCTTGGTTTTCGATATATTCGAGGACAAACCAATCACCAATCATCGCATGAGATTCACCAGGGGCAAAATTAGCTTTGATATAGATCTTTATGATTTGATCTAAAATAAGTAGACACGCTACAATGGATGTAACGATTAAAATCTTTCTTTTCACTAAAAATTAGCTTTGAGCGTTCTTCGCCTCGATGCTCAGTGTAGCATGAGGAACGAGTCTAAGACGTTCTTTTTGAATTAGTTTTCCAGTCACACGACAAATACCGTATGTTTTGTTTTCAATTCTAACGAGTGCATTTTGCAAGCTCGAAATGAATTTTTCTTGACGTGCTGCAAGTTGAGCCACCTCTTCACGTGAAAGTGTATCAGAACCATCTTCCATCATGTTAAATGAACGTCCAGTATCGTCTGTACCATGGTCATCACTGTGAGATAATGAACCCTTCAATAGATGAAGATCTTCATTCGCTTCTTTTAATTTTTCTCTGATGAGTTCTTTAAACTCTTCAAGTTCACTGTCAGAATATCTAGTTTTTGCCATAATACAAAGGTTGTTTTTAGTGTTCAGTTTTGATGCTCCGCGCACCCTTGTCAAAACAAGTAACGGTAAATATAAAATTCTGCTCCATATCACGCAATATTAGGCTAATAAAAAATGTATCTTCGTTGATGTGGTAAAGATATTTTATAGCAATAGATCTTTTGTGCTGCTGTTTATTCCAGTTATGATTGGAGGGTTTATTCTTTTAAACCAACTCTTCCCACATCATATAGTAGGAAATGGAAATCATTTTGGAATGTGGGGAGACATCCTGCCTGAAAGCCATTGGTTATCGCAACTAATTGCACCTGTTTTAATCTTGCTTAACGCCACTTTTCTAAACCTCATCTTTAACCGGAATGAATTTTTGGAAAAAAACAACTATCTGGTAGCCCTTCTTTATGTCACATTCATGAGTAATTTTCACTCTTTTTACTACCTGGATGGCTTTGCAGTGGCACAATTTATTCTGGGAATAAGTCTTTTCTACTTCTTTCGGTTAAATCAAAATGAGGATGCTAGAAAAACAGTTTTCAATGTGGCCTTCTTATTCGGTTTAGCGTCAACTTTTTACCCATTATTCTTGTTTTCAATCCCCTTATTATTCTCAATGATTTGGGTCATGAGGCCTTTCGTTTTTAGAGAATCTCTATTGACCCTAGTTGGGTTTGTTTTACCGTTAGTTTATGGTGGGGTTTATGGGATGTATTTCGAAATGAAACTCGAACCTAGTGATTTCAGTAGCACGTCTTCGGAATTGAAAGTGCTCGATATGATTGTATTTGGAAGTGCAATTGTATGGTTCTTTATGTTTAGTCTGAAGACTTTGTTTAGAAAAATGCAGCAAGGATCTATTCGATTAAGAAAACTGTATAACATGTTGTTGATGCTTATTTTATTGGCTATTTTATTAACATCTATTGATTATTTGGCCTTTCACAAGGCTCAAACAGTGAGTTTAATTCTCATCCCATTAATGTTTGTGTTGCCCTATGGATTTGGGTATAAAAAGCAAAGATCCATACCTACAATGTTCTATTATGTGCTCTTTTTATTTTCTGTGGGTAAATTTTTCATTGTTATCAATTTTTAGCTTCTTATTAATCGTAATTTTGCAGTAATAAAATTACGTTATTATGAAATTTGGAGTAGTTACTTTTCCTGGGTCGAATTGCGATGAAGACATGGTTTATGTGTTAGAAACAATCATGGGTCAAAAGGTTGAACGTTTATGGCACAAGGACACCGATTTGAAAGGTGCTGATTTTATCGTTTTACCAGGAGGGTTTTCTTATGGAGATTACTTGAGATCAGGAGCAATTGCAAAGCATTCTCCAATTATGAAACAAGTTATTGAACATGCAAACAAAGGGGGCTATGTTCTTGGTGTTTGTAATGGTTTTCAAATACTAACTGAATCAGGACTTTTAGAAGGTGCACTTCTTCACAATAACAACCAAAAGTTTATTTGTAAAAATGTTTATCTAAAATCTGCGTCAGCGAATACAGCAATGACAAAGGGCTTAGATCAATCCAAAGCATACAAAATTCCAATTGCACATGGTGAGGGCCGGTACTTTGCCCCAGATGCAACAATTCAAAAATTGAAAAGCAACGATCAGATTTTATTCCAGTACTGCTCTAATGAAGGAGAAGTAACTGCTGATGAAAACCCAAATGGATCAACTGACGGAATAGCTGGAATTTGCAACGAAGGAAGAAATGTATTCGGAATGATGCCACACCCTGAAAGAGCAGCAGATGCTGAACTATCAAATATGGATGGAAAAGCAATGTTTGAATCTATTTTGGCTCACTGTTAATTAATAAATTATGCGTGTATTATTATTAGGTTCTGGAGGACGCGAACATGCACTAGCATGGAAAATGGCTCAAAGTTCCATTCTTGAAGAACTATTCATTGCTCCTGGAAACGCAGGGACAAAATTACACGGTAAAAATGTTAACCTTTCACCAAATAATTTTGAAGAGGTTAAAGCTTTCGTTTTAGAAAACAACATTGAAATAGTTGTCGTTGGACCGGAAGACCCTCTTGTTAATGGGATAGCAGATTTCTTTGAGGCAGACGAAGCTTTGAGCAAAACGGCTGTAATTGGTCCAAATAAGGAAGCAGCTCAACTGGAAGGAAGTAAAGACTTCGCGAAGCAATTCATGAAGCGTCACAACATTCCAACAGCTAAGTATGCGACATTCACTAAAGACACCTTAAAGGATGGTTATGCTTTTCTTGAGTCTATGAATCCTCCGTTTGTTTTAAAGGCTGATGGTCTTGCAGCGGGAAAAGGAGTACTCATTTTAGACAACCTTAAAGAAGCAAAAGCAGAACTTAAAAACATGCTTGCAGATGCAAAATTCGGAGAGGCAAGTTCAAGAGTTGTTATTGAGCAATTCTTAGACGGAATTGAACTTTCTTGCTTCGTGATAACGGACGGTGATTCGTATAAAAAATTACCTGAAGCGAAAGATTACAAAAGAATAGGAGAAGGAGATAAAGGGCTAAATACAGGTGGAATGGGAGCGGTTTCTCCAGTACCTTTTGCGAACCCAACCTTTTTAGATAAAATTGAAAATCAAATTATCATTCCTACGGTAAAGGGTTTAAAAGCGGATGGAATCAAATACAAAGGTTTTATATTTTTCGGCATTATCAATGTTAAAAATGAACCATATGTAATTGAATACAATTGCAGAATGGGAGATCCTGAGACAGAAGTGGTAATGCCTCGTTTAAAATCAGACTTGTTAGACCTTTTCGAAGGTGTAGCTTCAAACACCCTATCTGAAAGAGATGTTGTATTTGATGATAGAAGCGCAAGCGCGGTGATGATGGTTTCAGGAGGTTACCCTGAGGCGTATGAAAAAGGCAAAACGATCTACGGATTGACAGGCGTTACAGATAGCATTATTTTCCATGCGGGAACCGCAACTGACGGACCAGTAGTTTCAACAGCTGGAGGAAGAGTACTTGCAGCAACATCTTACGGGAAAGACCTAGCGACAGCATTAAAGAAATCATACGAAGCACTTGAAAAAGTGGAGTTTGAAGGTGCTTATTATCGTAAGGACATTGGTTTTGATGTTTTATAGTTCATGAGATTTACTATCTTTCAGTCTAACTATAATTGATGGACGTCCCGCTATTAGGCATTATTATCACCTTAATCTTTTCGGCCTTTTTCTCAGGTCTTGAAATTGCCTATATCTCTTCAAACCGATTAAAGATCGAGCTAGACAAGGCTAAGGGCACCATTAACACAAAAGTGTTATCCTATTATTACAAAAATGAATCGGAGTTCATTGCAATGTTGTTATTAGGGAATAACATCTCCCTTGTATTCTTTGGACTCTTTTCCGCAGACCTTTTAGAACCAATCATTTTGAGTTGGGGCATACAAGAGGGAGCCCTGATTTTGTTAATTCAAACACTGATTTCCACGGCTTTAGTCTTAATAATGGCTGAGTTTTTACCAAAGGCTTTTGTACAAATTAATCCAAATGGGTACCTCAGGTGGACAGCCTTGCCAATGGTTTTAATCTATGGCATTTTATATCTACCAACACAGGTGGTTGTTTCTTTAAGTAATGTTTTTCTAAAGATTTTAGGAGTTGATAGCAATAACAATAAGAAGGTTTTCTCGAAGGTAGATCTTGAATACTATGTGCAGGATATGAATAGCCGAATCCAAGTTGAAGAGGATTTTGGAAATGAGATGCAAATACTGCAAAATGCACTGGATTTTGACATGGTGAAGGCGAGAGACTGCATGATACCCAGAATAGACATCGTTTCGGTAGAATTGAATGAGGAGATTAGTGTAATACTAAAGAAGTTTATTGAAACAGGACTTTCCAAAATCATCATATACAAAGACAATATTGATAATATCATTGGTTATGTGCACTCGTTTGAAATGTTTAAAAACCCAGAATCAATCAAACAGATATTATTGCCCATAGCATTTGTGCCAGAAGCTAACTCTGGGATGGAATTGCTGCGTCTATTCTCAGAAAACAATGGAAATATAGCGGTTGTGGTAGATGAATATGGTGGAACAGCCATTATTAAGACTAAAGCCGTGGA
>NODE-880-length-10398-cov-6.21793_pt1 | contig 10398 bp, 9 predicted proteins | sample MGYA00139097_ERZ477577 | MGnify/ENA metagenome assembly ERZ477577 | reverse complement strand
ACAGGGCGCCGCCCCAATAGGTTCTTGGTTTCATCTTCATACTTAATTTCACAACGTTCCTCCTTGTAAAGATATGTTTATGACAATGAGCCATGGATCAACTCGACATGCTCGCTGGATGGTCGTTTCGCAAAGGGCATGCCAGGATGCGACAAATCAAGACAAGGAATTAAAATTACAGAAAATATTCAGAAATTAAAAAATTATTAGGGAAAAGACGGAGACAGAACGTCTACATTTTTGTCACGGATCGCAAAGAAATATTACAATTTTGTGAACATTCGTTTTAGGCGGAATTTGCCAGAGCTGCTATCCTCGAGCGACTGGCATGGTACAACAGCTCTATCAACGTTCCAGATAGACTTTAAATTTAGAAAGCCCTTCCTCGATGGACTGCAGACCAATTCCTGAATAGGCAAGCCGCACGTACTGCCTGGTTTCGCCAGGCAATGGGGTTCCGAAATGAGCCCTGGCGCACATGGAAACTCCCGTATTTTGAAGCACCCCGGTGAGGAATGACTGGTAATCCTTGAACCCTTTATTGATGAATGCTTCCGTGACATCAGGAAAAAGATAAAAGGTTGCATGAGGGCGATAACAAAATACACCATCAATATCGTTAAGCATATCAACACAGAGGTCTCGACGCTTTTTCAGCACCTTGAGAATATGCAGCACATCAGATTGATCCCCTGCCAGAGCTTCAAGCGCGGCATACTGGACGAAATGATTGGTGCAGGATTCATCATTTACGTTGAGTTTGCCGATGACGTCAATTATCTCACGCGGCCCAAATGCAGCTCCCAATCGCCAGCCAGTCATCGCAAAACGCTTCGAAAAAGTATAGAGAATCACACTTCGCTCAGCCATGCCGGGCTCAGAAATGAGGGACGCTGAAACCCCATCATAGCGAACATCAAAGTACGCTTCATCCAGCAGAACGGCAAGATCATATTTTACGGCGAGTTCAGCGAGTCGACGTCGATCATCCGGGCTGCATTCAGCGCTGGTTGGATTATGCAGGTCATTAATTATAATGACCTTGGTCTTATCTGTAATCGAGGCCTCGAGACCTTCGATATCAAAGGTAAAATTCCCATCACCTGGGATGGTTCCGTAGGGCACCCCGATACCACCATGAAACTCAATCTGCGATTCGTAGATAGGAAATCCCGGATTCGGGTACAACACCTCATCGCCTGGATTCATCACACTGAGCAAAAATTTTGAAATAACCGGTTTACCCCCCGGCTGGATGGCGACGTTCTCAATTGAGTAATCAGTTCCACGGGTTCGATTAAAATCTTCTGCCAAGGCCTCCCTGAGCTCTGGGATTCCAGCATTTGGCGTGTAACCGGTCCTGCCGTCCTGAAGTGCGCGATAGGCTGCTTCAATGATATTGGCAGGAGTCTTCAGGTTTAAATCTCCGAGGTGGAACGGATATACTTGGTTACCGGCCGCCGCATGAACTGCTGCCTGACCAGCAACAAGAAACGCCGTTTCAACACCAAGTTTTTCCACTCTATCCGCCAGCTTAATCGTCCCCATCATACTCTCCTTAACTCTTAAAAACCTGTGACCTTTAGAGGCAAATAATCAGCACCCCTCCAGCCTGCTATCCTGGGTTTTTCTACACCACCCAGCCTGAATATTCAAGGCGGAATAGCTGCCTGCCTGGTCAAAAGTTATAACCAGCTGCACTTTTGGCTCCTATTATCTCTGCACCCGGGCTCTTCTTAAAAGATCGCGATAATCCTCACTCGGCTCCCCGTTCAGATAGATAGCTTCGAGAAAGCCGAGTTTTCTTGGTAACTGGGCAGGTGTCCCGCGTGCTACCAAAAAATGTGCCGGTCTTCCTCTCGTGATTAGGCCATATTCACTTTCAACGCCAAGAAGGGAGGCACCATGCTGAGTAGCACACTGGATTGCTTCAGGCAATGAGTATCCAGCACGGATAAACAACTTCAACTCACCAACCAGTGACTCACCATGCAGTACGCCGATACTACCGGCATCGGTACCGACTGCCACCCGTACACCGCACTCTCTTGCATAAGCGAGCTGCTGAAGCTGGTGTTCGAGGGTTCTGGCCACAACGTCGCGATCGGCATCCTTCATGCCAAGTTCGACACTATCCAGACATCCTTTCATGGCATAAAGCGTCGGGACCCAGCAAATCTGTTTTGCCGCCAGTTCCTCAAGGTTTTCCTCTCCCATGAAGAACCCATGGTCTATGGAATGACACCCTGCCTCAATTGCCACCCGGACCGGTAATACACCGTTTGCATGGACCATTATCTTCAGAGACTGATTTTCAGCATAAACCACTGTATCGGCGAGTTCGCGCTGAGTGAACTGAGGAGGCGTCTGGCGGCCGTATGTTTTCAGACTGTTAACCCCTGAGTTGATCACCTTAATGTGATCGACCTCTGTCGTGTCTTCAGCAACCGCTTCATTTAATGGCTTAGATGCCTCGACAGCTCTGCCAATCAGTCCTCCATAGCGCCCTTTTCGATGCCATGCTGTTCCCGGTGATTTGACCATCACTGGCAAGGCATCCATTTCATCAAGCTCCCGGTGGTACCTGATCACACTGCAGAGCCGGTCCCCCCCATCACGGACACCAAGTACGCCATGAGATAAGTGATGGCTCAAATGCGTTGAGATTGTCCCTTTCAGATCCTCATACTCTGCGGTCAACTGTTCTTGCCGACGTTTCACGTCCAGCGTTGCCGACATACAGAGATGGGCATGACTGTCAATCAAAGGTGGTAATATGCAACAATGAGAAAGGTCCGTTGTCATGGAGGCAGCAGGGCAATCACTCTGGTTGTAGCGAGATACGTCTGCAATAAAGCCATCAACTATTTTCAACACCATTTTTTTTTGAATCGCACCGCCGCTGCCATCTATAAGCCAGCCAGCCAGAATATAGTGTCCCTTTTTACCCATGAGCATACTCCATTGGATTAGTTGAAATTATGAATCATTCTCATCAGACTAATTATCATTGGTCGATAATTCAAAATTTCCTGCCATTCTTTTACGGCCAAGCATCTCGCACTGCAGGAAAAACCTGTCAAATTTATCAATTGCGTCAACCACAATATTAGTTATTTCAAAACCTTAAAGACTACCAACGAATTACCGCTCGACACAATTCATCAATTTTGTTTAAATATCAGATAAGATTAATTGCATTATATTAGTATTTATGTTAGGCAAATCAGTGACAAACATCATGAGCAGGATAGGTTCGAATCACAGTTTTTTAGATGTTCACCCAGCCGCATGACGTCTGAGCGGCGCATTACCATACTATTTGTATAAAGAGGAGGAGAGGCGCAAACGCTGAGCTGCTGTAATACGGGTCATGGCTCAGTTCTAAACCAGCTACTGACAAGGAGCAGATCTTATGAGTGAAGACAAAAACATTGTTGAAACTTCTGAAGCGGAAATCGCGGTACACTGGAAAGAAGAGGAGTATTTTCACCCATCACCAACGTTTGTCGGGCAGGCCAACCTTACCGACGAATCAGTCTATGATCGATTCAGTCTCGATAATTTTCCTGATTACTATACAGAATATGCAGAACTGCTGACCTGGTATAAATATTGGGATGAAGTCCTGGATACCAGCGATGCACCCTGCTGGAAATGGTTCCGGGGTGGAAAACTAAACGCCAGCTTTAACTGTATAGATCGGCACCTCAAGGACAACAAGAATAAGACTGCCATTCACTTTGTTCCGGAGCTGGAAGAAGAACGCGTCCAGCATATCACCTATCAGGAACTGTATGTCCGTGTCAATGAGTTCGCCAAACTGCTGAAAGACACTGCAGGCCTTAAAAGGGGTGACAGGGTCACCATCCACATGCCGATGTCCGCAGAACTGCCGATAACAATGCTGGCCTGTGCACGTATCGGCGTCATTCACTCAGTCGTTTTTGGTGGATTTTCATCAAGTGCCTGTGCTGATCGCGTTGTCGATTCAAACAGCAGGGTACTGATCACCATGGACTCCTACTATCGCGCAGGCAAGCTACTGAATCACAAATCGGTAGACGATGAGGCATGCCAGCTCGCTGAAGAGGCCGGTCAGAAAGTTGATATGATGCTTATCTGGCAACGATACCCTGGAAAAAATTTTTCCGACGCTTCGCTGGTCACGGGGCGGGATGTTATCGTTAATGATGAATTGAAAAAATATTATGGAGCACGGGTAGAGCCCGAGCAAATGCTGTCAGAAGATCCGCTGTTTTTGATGTACACCAGTGGAACGACAGGTAAACCAAAAGGTTGTCAGCACAGTACCGGCGGTTATCTGTCATATGTAACGGCGATGTCCAAGTATATACAGGACATTCATCCTGAGGATGTCTACTGGTGCATGGCCGATATCGGCTGGATCACCGGACACTCATTTATTGTTTATGGACCTCTTGCTCTCTGTGCATCCTCGGTCATTTACGAAGGCGTACCAACCTACCCTGATGCAGGTCGCTCATGGCGAATCGCCCAGGAACTCGATGTCAATATATTCCACACCGCACCAACGGCTATCAGGGCACTCAGGAAGATTGGCCCGGATGAGCCAGCCAAGTACAATTATAAATTCAAGCACATGACAACTGTTGGTGAACCGATCGAGCCCGAGGTCTGGCGCTGGTATGAAAGTGTCGTAGGCAGAGGGGAGGCGGCAATTGTTGACACCTACTGGCAGACGGAAACCGGAGGTTTTCTCTGTTCCACGACCCCGGCAATTAAACCGATGAAACCGGGGAGTGCAGGGCCAGGTGTACCAGGCATACATCCCATCATCTATGATGAGGAGGGAAATGTTATTCCACCAGGTGCTGGAAAAGCTGGAAATATCTGTATCCAGAATCCATGGCCGGGCGGTTTCATGACCATCTGGGGTGACCGCGACCGGTTTGTTAAGACCTATTACGGTATGTACAACAAGGACCCGGACAGTAAAGACTGGCGTGACTGGCCATATCTTACCGGTGATGCGGCAGTGGAGGCACCTGACGGATACTATCGAATCCTTGGTAGAATTGATGACGTTATTAACGTTTCAGGACATCGTCTCGGAACAAAAGAGATCGAGTCTGCCGCACTTACCGTGCCTGAAGTAGCAGAAGCTGCGGTTGTTCCTGTAAATCACGAGATAAAAGGCAAGGAGCCAGAGCTCTATGTTTCTCTGAAACCGGGAATTGAGGCCACTCCTGAAATCCAGAAGAAAATTGCCGATGCCATTGTCTTCCAGATCGGCAAAATTGCAAAGTGCAAGAATGTCTGGCTGGTGCCGGATATGCCAAAAACCCGCTCAGGCAAGATTATGAGACGAGTTTTGGGTGCAATCTCAAACAATGGTGATGTTGGAAATGTTATGACGCTCGCCAATCCAGAGATTGTGGAAGAAATCAAGAATATGGTTTCATCAGCGTAAGAGCTGACGGACAGTGAAAACAAAAGAGGCCAACCGGAAGTATCCGATTGGCCTCTTTTCATTTTAATGCTGCAATGAGAAGACCTTTTAGAAACAGAGGCCTTTTAATGGCACCCCGGCAATGGCCACTGCCTGATGAACCCCTTTCGGGAACAGACTGTAAAAGTATTTCAGGCTTCCCTTATCAGGCCCATATTGTTTGGCGAGTTCTGCAGCGATAACCCTGACCATGGGGTGTTGGCTTCGCCGGGCATATGTCTCTCTGATGAACTCAATAGCCGAGATATGTTCCTCGTTGAGATTTATCTCCTGCTTCTCGGCAATCCAGTCACGAATATCATGGTCCCAGCGATCCATATTTGCCAGTTGATGCTGCTCGGTTACCAGATACTTTTTGCCCTTCACATCAATGTTATACGTCATACTTGCCATAATGTACCTCCTGATCAACCATTTACAAGCACACTCCAGTTACTCTATCCAAAATGTAGTACCTATCCTTTCAATAGCATGACAGGTGAACGAATGCAAGGGTATTGTGGCTATGAATTGAAGGCATAACTAATCTAAAACGCACATTTATTAGGACATCATGATGTACCACTTTGTCGCACAACAATTAAGTTAGGATGATCATTGATCAAACTGCAGAGACATTTTAATTTTAGGATAGAGATTTGAACAACCGGTTCAAATCATTTTCTCTATCAAACGTTCCCAGGTCCCGCCTGTTGATATAATTATCTCTTGGGTTTTTAAGATTGAGCACTTCATCAATGATGATATTATAGTTCTGAAGCAACCCAGATACATGTTCTTCTGATTCATGGGGAACCTGATAATTCTGCATCATCAGGTACTCCATTCCATATTGCTCAGATTTTTGCATAAACTCCTTGATCTCATATAATCGCTTCCTTTGATGTTCCCGCTGTTCAAACAGGTACTCGCTCATTGGCATCCGAGCTGGTATTTGATTTGTCACCGTCAGCAACAACTCAACCAGTCCCTCAAACTCTTCCAGACGATGCGCTGCCTTATCGATAAATGCCAGCATAAATTGACGGGTGCCTTCTGAAAACTGGAGATTACGACACCGAATAGAGACGTTCACACGTGTTGCGATTTTTTCCGGCAGCCGATCCGTAAGGGCTGCCCTTATCATCGGGTCAAGCGCTCTTGTCATATAGAGTTTTTCCACAAAATGACTGACGCCATCATACGTGACCGGCCAGGAGAAACTGGAACCAACTGGCATATGCATATGAATCTCGCTGATCTCATTTACTATTTTTTCAACCAGATATTGAATATTCTCGTCAGTAAGGGGGCCGTTTACCAGTAAGGGCTCTAGTTTTCCCCTCATTTTATGTGTTGGGAAAAGGAGCAGATTGATCAATATCTCCCGTTCCTCAAAACAACGATCAGTAATTATCCTCCCGAGCTCTTCTGGATTGATTCCATAGCTTGACTCTGCGAAAAACAGGGTGTCGGAAGAAACCTCAATTCCCTCTCTCAACAACTGTGTCAATAAAATCGTAATCTGCGAAGACAATGGTCTGGCTGCATTAATCATCAATAAAATCTACCCATTTTCAGCACTCAATTGTGCTAACTGTTTACATCCCCTGCTTCTACCCGCTTGACTTTCAACCATTCTCCTTTCTATTATACCAGAACCAATGTTCAAATCCCTTTTTTCTTGAGCCGATCAACGGCCGGCATGCGAATACTTTACCTGGAGAACCTCATGTTCAGACCATCATGCTTACCAATCCTCATTGGCAGTCTGCCCCTGAAAGACCATGAGGAAGCAACCAGACTGGTTTTGACACATACACCAGAAATCCCGTTATGGCCCCAGCTCCCCAAACTTCCAAGGGAAGGTATGATTCGTCAGTTCATCAATGGTTTACCTGGACTTACCGAGGATGGCGACCGCTTCTGGCTGGACAGCGACCATGACCGGTTTGCCGAAGAGATGGCTCTGTTTTACCAGGATTACCTGCAGGAAATAGAAAATCTGCCGATTTCCCCAGGATCGCGATTTGCCCTCACACCCGAGACCGCCCAGGGCTTTTTTACTTTTATACAAGCGCTTGAGAAAGACAGCCTCATGCCCCTGACTGTCAAAGGGCAGGTGACCGGACCAATGACAACCGGAATAGGGGTTAAAGATCAGCACGGTAACTCGATTTTCTACGATGATAATACAAGAGATATTGTCGTCAAACTGATTACAATGAAAGCACGTTGGCAGGTCGAACAGTTGCAACCCTACACAAAGACAATTCCACCAATCATTTTCATCGACGAACCGGGTATTGTCAGTTTTGGCTCCACCGCCTACACCAGTGTCACCAGGGAGATGGTTAGTGAAAGTGTTCGTGAAGTAATCGACGGAATAAAATCTGCCGGTGGACTGGCTGGTGTTCATATCTGCGCAAACGGCGACTGGGCCCCTGTTTTGAACTCAAATGCCGATCTTATCAGTTTTGATGCGTATTCCTACTTTGATAATTTTATCTTATACAAACAACCGCTCATAAATTTCATCAAGCGTGGAGGAATACTCGTGTGGGGGATTATTCCAACAGGTGATCTGCTCGCTGTTGAAAACGAATCACTCGACAGTTTGTTCAGTAGATGGGAGCAACAACGTGAGGAGATGGTAAAATTGGGTATCCCTCAAAAAAATCTCCTCGAACAGACCTTAATCGCACCATCGTGCGGAACCGGCTCATTAACCGTCACCCTGGCGAAAAAAGTGCTGTATCTCACAGGCGAGCTGTCTAAAAAGATCCGAGAATATCATAGAGTACCAACTCAAGACACCATCTAACAAGGACATCAGGGACACTAGAGATGGTCATTAAATCGTTTTGTAACCATGCCTTCTCAGGAAGGTTCAGATTCTACTGCGGTCAAATATTAAAACAGCAGCCGATGCCGGATGATCTTAGGGGCGTGAGCTCCAGCGGAAGCGATAATAAAAGCGGCGAGTATGGTGATTGTCTCAGGCAGAAATCCATGATAGGCAGCGCCTATCAGGATCAGCTTGATAAAGGTACTCAGGCCAGACACCTCCCGGTAAATCTGGCGATGCCTCATCCCTTCAGTAAAAAAGAGCATGCATCCACTGATGATCGTCAATAGAAGATAACCCGGCGCTGGACTGCTCAGTTCATCGATAAGAAAAGATGCCAGGAAAACAGCAGCTCCGACCTGATGAACCGCCCGGATAAAAATTGACAGACTTAAAACCCAGAATGGACGATCTCCCACACGACCCAACTCAATCCGGCCTACACCTTCTCTATCTTCCATATGTGTCACACCCGCTGCTGTCCTGGTTCGAAATAGACCGCTGGTTCCTGACCAATACTCATACATACCAGACAGACCGGAAATAAATCAAAGAAATTTCACTATCGGCAACAGCATATAAAAAACCCGCTACCAGGAAGGAGGGAAAAAGGATAGGTAGCGGGTATAAACACTATATGTAAGGGAGAGTGTTTGCTTAAATAGCTAATCACCGAAAAGTTCTCAGTCAAGGGGCAGCGCGTTCGTTTTCAGTCCAAAAATTTCCTGAAATGCGGAAATATTATCTGATTTTCCTCACATTCCGAGTAATAAATCATACCCTCCAGAACAACGTTCAACCCTAACCGTTTGGATATAATAGAATAATTTATAAAATATTTTTTGGCACATATCTTGATTGTGCATTTAATGTAGTACTGTAGTTCTGGCTAACCTCATCCATCACCTTCTCTTAAGGAGCAAGACATGGCTGGACAGCTTAAATCCTGTAATGTTAAAGGCGGCATGATCCGTGTCACCTGCATGAGATGTGAAAAAACAAAATACGTTGAGGTTTCCAAGGGTACAAGACGAAAAATCGTTCGCTGTACATGTGGTATGTCTGGGACGTATAAAGTCAATTATCGTGTGGCTATCCGGGAAACGTCGAATACCAGAGCACATGCAATTTTATCTAATGCGAGAGAAGCAGTAATTCGACTCTGTGACACCTCTGTAACAGGCCTCGGCTTTACTGTTCCACGGGAGTACGCTCACTCATTTTATCGCGGCCAGGAGGTCAGGATCAAATTTCGCGGCGGCTCAGGGTCTATGGCCCACAGAAGAATTCGTGTTCAAAATATCAACGGCAACAGGGTCGGCGGTAAATTCTCATAACTCGCATGGGGTCAGGTCTTGAAATGTTGCATTTCAAGACCTGACCCCATTTTTTTTAAATTCACTGCAGCGATGGTTCTGTGATACAATCGGGTTCCTGGTGGCCTGGAATAAGTTGGCGTAACTGCTTCCACCAACAAGTTTGTCCACGATACGCGGCGGGTTCACCCTGCACTCCCCATATTCATTTTCAATTAATTCAAACCAAATACAATTGCTACAGCTGATATCAGACATGACGCTCCTCCTTCCTTAGTGCAATTCTCAAGCTGCTGACCTGATATTATTATAACGGTATTATTCTATCATTTCCACTTTTCCGAAACCAGATATCGGCAACATTTTATCTATTTTTCAATGGAGTTTTGCAATTTCGACCTTATCCTGTATTTTACTGTCGGTGACCACGAATAGAGAATACGTGCTCACGGCTCATCTAAATCCAACTTCTTGTTTTATAAACCTAATTGAGAGAGGAATCGTATGTTTAAAAAATCCGTTCTAGCCCTGGCAGCGGCCCTGTTCATGGTGATAACCACCCTGCCCACCGACCAGGCCTCAGCTGAAACAAAAAAACTAAAAGTGGCTTTTGCACTGCTCTGGACCATTGACGACCAGGGGTGGACCACTGCCCATTATAACGGCATTAGATATCTGCAGGAAAAGATGGGTGACAAGATAGAGGTAGCATATACGGAAAAGGTTCTGGCTGCAGATGCGGAGCGTGTCTTTCGTGATTA
>NODE-879-length-10404-cov-6.28602_pt1 | contig 10404 bp, 10 predicted proteins | sample MGYA00139097_ERZ477577 | MGnify/ENA metagenome assembly ERZ477577 | reverse complement strand
AACGATTACAGAGGTATTACCATGATATTTAAAATTCAAAAAGCAATTTATAATAATCCATATATTCTTAATGTCGCATAATGTATATTATGTAAAATAAACATATGGTGCGTGAAATGGCGGCCAAGGCGCTCGTGGCCACCGTTTACCCCGTGTTTTAAACTATCCCCTCACCCATGATACCGACAGTTCAGCCTTGCTTGGTCTTGGCCGTGGCCGACCTGACAACGATTGGCGAAACCGGAAAGTGACTGCGGGCCCGACTGTGCCCGGTAGCTGGCTCTTAAAGTTGTATTTTTATGCATACGATAATGCGTGAATGTCCTTGAAATTACATACTAATTCACGCTTGGCGTTAGCGCCAAGCGTTTTCGATTCGTAATTTCCAGCTGCTATTATTGTTATATGTATCGAGCATATGGCTATACTTCACTGAAAAGCAGTTGGTATCAGCTTCACGAGTAAATCTATCTCCAACGTTAAAACCGATAAATGGAACATTCTTGTATTTTCCTCTGATCATCCCTCGTATATGCTCTCGATTCTTTCCAAAATGCTTTAACGTCACAAAACCAACCTCTTTATCTATAAATACAGGCTTAGGATTTCCTTCCCCCAGAGGCTCTAATTGCAATAGATTGGTCAATAAGTCGGGATTAAAGGCTTCAGAAACAGATAAATTCAGTATTTTGCTATTTATTATACTGTTATTATTAGGTTTATTTAGATACTCTAATTGTGACGAATTGTGTATCGCTTTTCTGAATTCATCAAAATATTCAGATTTTAAAGAGAATCCAGCAGCTGCCTGGTGTCCTCCAAATTTAAGAAGAAATCGTGAACAGGATTTTATCACCTCATACAAATTGAAACCATCAGGCGCCCGTGCCGATCCTTTGAGATTCTCCCCTGTCCCATCGTCGCAACAGACAAGTGCTGGAATATTATATTTTTCAACAAGGCGCGAAGCTGTTATTCCCAACAGACCATCGTGAAACGAACCTTTTATAACAATTGATTTCTGAGCTTCGCTGTGAAAAGCGCTACAGATATCATTTGCGATTTCAAAATCACGAATACCTATCTTCTTTCTTGCACTGTTTAAAGCGATCAGTTTTCTGCTAAATAGCTTCGCTTCTTCACCGCTGGAGATTAATGCTTTAAGTGCAGTGACCGGTTCCCCGAGTCGACCAGCTGCATTGATTACCGGGGCGATTTGGAATGAAATAGTTTCAGCATTGAGGCTGCTCCTGGATATGCCAATCTCATCAAACAAAGCAGCAATTCCATCAACCGACGAACAAGCCAAAGACTCCATACCGGCTTTTGCGAGAATCCGGTTTACACCGACAAGAGGAACAACATCAGCTATCGTTCCAAGCAGAACAAGAGCCATAAATGGCTTCATATTTGGCTCGTATATGACTGGATTTATGATTTTATTATCTCTTATTTTCGAGCGCAGTGCGGTGGCAAAGTAGAAGGCAACCCCGACTCCGGACAATTCCTTAAAAGGAAATTCGCACAATACCTGCTTGGGATTTAAAACAGCGTCGGCATCGACCGGGGTATCTGGAAGATTGTGGTGGTCTGTCACTATAACCTTAAAACCGAGACTTTGGGCGTAGCGGACCTCTTCATGATTTGAAATTCCGCAATCGACAGTTATGAGGAGTTTTTTACTATTTGATCGCTCGGAGATATCATGGATTTTTTGTTTATTGAGGCCATAACCTTCAGTAAGCCTGTTGGGAATGTGAAAATTTACCGTAAGGTTGAATTTCCAGAAAAAGAGAATCAACAGAGCTGTTCCGCTTATCCCGTCGACATCATAGTCACCCCATATAGTAATTTCTGCCTTCTCGCTGATTGCCTCCATAACCAGATCTGCTGCTTTTTCCATGTCTTTCATCAGGAAGGGCGATGGCAGATCCTTGAGCATCGGGTTTAAAAAAAGATTTATCTCGTTATCTGTTACCAGTCCGTTTTTATTGAGATGTTCTTTTATTGATGGATGAACCTGGTTTTTTACCGAATTCGCAGTCATTATTTTTTGTAACCTATCCCTTAGTTTTCCTGAAGCCAGGATTTTGTAAAAGAAATTAATCTGTTATCATCCTTATGATTGAACCACACGACCGATTCATCCCTGTTGAACCAGGTGTATTGTCTCTTAGCGTATCGCCGGGTATCTTTTGCCAGGTTGATTTTTAATTCCTCTTCAGACCAGTTGCCCGCCAGATAGTGCACCATGTGGCGATAGCCGATAGATTGCATTGACTTGAGCTCTGGGGTGTACCCCATATTGAGGAGGCTTGTCACTTCACCTTCAAGCCCGCCTTCCAGCATGGTGGCACTCCTCTGGTTGATTCGTTCATAAAGCCTGGTTCGGTCACAGGTAAGTCCGATGGTGAGCATGTTGCTGAAAAGAGTACCGGGTGGAGGCTGGTTTTTCTGATGAGTGGAAAGTGGGGTTCCGGTCGAGAGGTAGACCTCGAGGGCCCTCACTATCCTCGAGGAATCATGTTTATGTATTTTTGAAGCGGAAATACTGTCACATAAAGATAATTCATCATGTAAGACATTAACCCCGTCAAGCTCTATACGCTTTAGCAGTTTATTGCGAATCTCAGGGTTGGCGGGGGCACTGTCGAAAAAACCATCTTTTAATGCGCGAAGGTAAAGCCCTGTGCCTCCCGTTAGAAGAGGAATAGAAGATCTATTATGAATGTTTCTTATGGTCAGCAAACAATCCCTGGCGAACCGAACGGCATCATATTGTTCGTCCGGATTAACAATATCTATCAGGTGGTGTGGAATTGATCGCCGCTCAGACAGCGGTATTTTTGCAGTACCAATATCCATAAACCGATAGACCTGCATGGAATCGACACTGATAATCTCACAATTAAAGGTTTCTGAGAGCTGAAGAGAGAGCTCGGTCTTGCCAATTGCCGTTGGACCAATCAGAACAAGTACAGGAAGCGTTATTTTTTCAGGGATAAAATCGTTATTCAAAGTCGAGCCATTTTGTCAGTTTCTCTTTTCGTTTTTGCCCGATTCCTGATACCGAAAGGAGCTGCTCAGGGGAGTCGAATCCCCCCTGCTCATCACGTTCTGTTATTATCCGTTTAGAGAATTCAGGGCCAATGCCAGGTATTATTTGAAGAAGAGCTGAGTCTGCCTGATTGATATTGATCTTTTTAAAAAAAAATGGCGCAATGCGAGCCGGTAATTCATGTTCGCTGGGATTCATTTTGCCGGTTGTTATTACAAGCGAATTATTTACCCATCGCACCTGATACTTGGTATCTGCTGCTGATTTTTTATGCGCCGGACGACTGTGCAACCAGGAATTAAGGCCAATCGCCAGGCAGAGCATTAACAGCATGATTATTCTCGTATCAAGCTTGGTAAAACTGCTTCTCTTTTCCCTGGTGATGTGGCTGTTCGATGTCATGAATAAGCGATAAAAGTCTCGTTATAAAAACAAGATTTCATTTTTTCTAAAGTGTTTTAAAAGTGGTGCCAGCAGGATTGTGTTGATTAAAGTAATGTAAATATTTATTGGACAGAATATACACATAAACCCCAATCTTTGCCAAATTTACATTTAAAACTTGTTGTGTTTCGGAGCAGACTGTATAAAGCAGGTCTTGTCGTTTTTAAGCATGTACAGAGTAGCGTATGACTGAAGAAAAAAAATCATCTTTTAATATTGTTCTGGTTGAGCCGGAAATACCTCCAAATACAGGTTCTATTGCGCGCCTTTGCGGGGCAACGAACAGCATCCTCCATCTGATCCATCCACTTGGATTTTCAGTTGATGATAAAAGGGTGAAACGGGCTGGGCTGGATTATTGGAATTTTGTCAGCATCAAACATTGGCAGAATTTCGATGAATTTGCCGAGGCTCACGATGAGGAAAAATTCAAACTGTTTACCACGAAAGTTGAAACATCGTATACAAGCGCCCTTTTCAATCCTGGAGACTTTTTGATATTTGGCAAAGAAACGAAAGGCTTATCAGAAGATATACGGTCCACGTACAGGGATCTTTGTTTCACCCTGCCAATGGCAAACCAGCATATACGGAGCCTCAATCTTGCAATGACTGCAGGAATTGTTTTATATGAGGCGATCAGGCAGCAAACAGACAATCCCGCCTAAAGGGTTCCTCATCTTTAGCTGATGAATAGTAACAAACTATACACAAGTAGGAGTTTTTCATTATGACAGATAGAATTTTTAATTTTAACCCGGGGCCGGCAGTTCTCCCTGTTGATGTGCTTCGCCAGGCAGCAGATGACCTTGTTGACTATCAGGGCGTAGGAATGGGTCTTATCGAAATGAGTCACCGTTCCAGTGAATTCATGGCAATCATGGAAAACGCTGAATTATTGTTGAGGAAGTTGATGGAAATTCCTGACAATTATAAAGTATTGTTTCTTCAGGGAGGTGCTTCAAGTCAGTTTTACATGGTGCCGATGAATCTTCTTGGCGCTAATAAAGCCGCAGTCTATCTCAATACCGGAACATGGGCTAAAAAATCGATCAAAGAAGCGCAATCATTTGGTAAAATCAGTGTTGCTTATTCCAGTGAGGAGACGAATTTTAACCGTGTTCCCCGGCAGGATGAATATCTGGTAGCAGATGAGGCTGAATACCTCTATCTTGTCTCAAACAATACTATCTATGGTACCCAGTTTCCGTCTTTCCCTGATACAGACAAAATGCTGGTAAGTGATATGTCTTCAGACATATTATCCAGGAAGATAGATGTCAGCAGGTTCGGGGTAATTTTTGCAGGAGCACAGAAAAATCTGGGACCAGCCGGTGTTACTATTGTCATTATAAGAGATGATCTTCTGGAAAAATGCCCTCCATCTATTCCGACAATGCTTAAATATAAAACACATGCCGACAAGGGGTCAATGTTTAACACCCCACCCTGCTTTGCGATATACGTGGTAAGCGAAGTTCTTAAGTGGCTTGTCCAAATGGGCGGTGTAGCGGTAATGGAAAAACGAAATGATGAAAAGGCGGCACTCCTGTATGGTGCAATCGACGGGACATCATATTACCGGGGCCATGCAGAAAAATCATCCCGCTCCAGGATGAATGTTTCATTTAATTTGCCATCTGCTGAGCTCGAGACCAGGTTTATTAGTGAGGCTGCTGCAATTGGTTTACAGGGGCTAAAAGGACACCGATCAATTGGCGGCTGTCGTGCATCAATTTATAATGCCTTTCCTGTTGAAGGGGTCCAGAAACTTGTTACCTTTATGCAGGATTTTGAAGCAGCAAATCCAGCGTAATTTTAACTCCTATGAATTATGAAGGAATCATTATTCGACCGCCCAGTGAGGCTGATTCAATAATTCTGCAGGTTACGGTCGGCTGTTCTCATAATCACTGCACCTTCTGTGGAGCCTATAAAGGCGTGCCTTTTCGATTAAAAGAAGACGCTATCATTGATCAGGACATCGAATTTGCCTCTCGTCACTGTACACGACAGAAACGTGTTTTCCTGGCCGATGGCGATGTGCTCATTCTGCCCCAGCACAGGCTTGAGAATCTTTTTAAAAGAATCAGAACCCAGCTGCCCCAAGTGAAAAGAATATCGCTGTACGGCAACGGAAAATCAATCAGGAACAAGTCTCTTTCTGAGCTGATATCATTGAAAAAACTTGGACTCAGTAGAATATATCTTGGCGTCGAAAGTGGCGACGACCATGTTCTTGCCGAAATTAAAAAAGGGGAGACGGCGGAATCGCTCGCAGCAGCAGGCAAGAAGGTAATGAAATCCGGGATATTTCTTTCTACGACAGTAATTCTGGGTATCGGCGGCTTCAAATATTCAGAAAAACATGCGTCAGCAACGGCTTCCCTGCTTAACAGGATCAGTCCGAATCAGATTGCAGCCCTGACCTTAATGGTTCTTGAAAATACACCACTGGCCGGACAGGTTCACAATAAAACGTTCCTCCTCCTTGATGCTTCAGGATATTTGAATGAATTACGAACGCTTGTCGAGAATCTCTCCCTTGACAGAGTTCAGTTCATGGCAAATCATAGTTCAAACTATCTGCCCATTTCAGGTAGGCTTGCACGAGACAAAGAGCGGATACTTTTAGAAATCGATCAGGCTATATTGGGATATACTGATCTCGTCCCAGACCGGTTGAGAGCACTGTGAAAACTGATTGTAAGAATTTGAACCAGAATGATCTCGTTACATTTGTCGAATCACTCGGGCAGCCTGCATTTCGTGGTCGACAGATCATGTCCTGGCTCTATCGCCCCGGGATAACAACATTTTCTGAAATGACTGACCTTGCAAAGTCTTTCAGGGCTGTTCTGGCAGACCATGCCTTTATCTCATGTTTTCCACCACCTATCATAGAAAGATCGGAAGATGGGTGCGCTAAATTCGGATTTATGCTCGATGATGGAAAGGTTGTTGAGTCAGTCCTGATACCGGAGATTGACCGCAATACCCTCTGCATCTCCTCTCAGGTTGGGTGTGCAATGAACTGCTCTTTCTGCAAAACCGGTACGATGGGTTTTGTGAGGAACCTGACACCCTCGGAGATTGTTAACCAAGTCTGCTCTGTTCGTGACTTTCTATTAAAAGAACAGGATGAAAATCTGATCGGTCCCCGGAGTATCACGAATCTCGTGTTCATGGGGATGGGCGAGCCGCTTAATAATATCGACAACCTGTTGACCTCCCTGTCGATTCTGACTGATCAAAAAGGGCTTGATATGGCTGCTCGCAGAATTACTGTCTCCACGTGTGGAATCATTACAAATATGGAGTTATTAGGGCTTAATTCTAATGTAAATCTGGCCATCTCGCTTCATGCTGTTGACAACGAAACCAGAAACATGCTAATGCCCATCAATAAAAAATATCCAATTGAAGAACTCCTCCAGGCATGCAAAGACTACCCTATCCAGAAACGAAAAAGGATAATGTTTGAGTATGTTCTTCTCGAGGGGGTCAATGATTCAGACCGCGACGCTGAGACATGTGCCCGGATTCTTCGTGGAATACCCTGTAAAATTAATTTACTCGCTTTTAACGAAGTTGAAGGTATTCCTTACAGGTCCTCTTCACGTGAACGGATTCTCGCCTTTCAGAATATATTAAGGAACCACAACTATTCCGTATTTATACGGAGCAGCAGAGGTTCAGATATTTCGGCGGCTTGTGGGCAGCTTGCTGGCAAATATCAGGAGAAAGCAGATGAGTGACAACCTGCAGAACACCAAAACTATCACCTTCCTGAAAGATACAGAGCTCACTCAAAGCTCAATCGAAAGTTCTAAACGTCCTGATCTTGGCACGACAGGTTCATTCAAAACATACCCCGACACCCCAAAAATTGTATTGCCGAAGGCACGCTGGAACCTATCCGAGGCTCGGATAATCCCGCTTTTACAGAATAGACGTTCACGGAGAAAATTTTCGCCTGGGTTCCTGGACCTTGATGGTCTCGCCTTTATATTATGGTGCTCGCAGGGACTCACCGCAAAAGCCGGTACACACTACTTGAGGACTGCACCTTCAGCCGGTGCCCTTTACCCCATAGAAACATATCTGTCGGTACAGAACGTGGAAGGTATTTCAGCAGGACTCTATCACTTTGACCCGCTTTTGTTTCAGCTTGAACTGCTCAAAGATAAAGATATTAAGGTCGATATAGCACGTGCATTCCTCGGTCAGACATTCATGGAAAATGCTGTTGTCAATATTATCTGGACGTCAATTGCCAGAAGAACACTCGCCAAATATGGAGATCGTGGGGGACGATACATATTTCTCGACGCCGGGCACATTTGTCAAAATGTATTGATCGCTGCAGAAGCAATAAACTGTAGAAGCTGCCCTGTTGCGGCTTTTTATGATCAGGAGGTAAATAATCTTCTTGATATTGACGGAGTCGAGGAGACGGCGATTTACGGAGTGAGCATCGGCAAAAATGATGAATAGATAAATGGCGTCTATTCAGATCTTTGGGCGGCTCACTCACCAGTGCAGAACCACCCTTTTGAAAAACCTAGTTTACTATCCCTCTCATAAAAACCACATTCAGGCAGCCAATCAAAAACCCCAGCAGTCCACCAAATATATTGATATATTTGAATTGCTCCTCCATAATAGACAAAAGCAGCATCTCCAGCCTTAAGAGATCAAACGAATCGATTCTGTCAGTTACAATTTGCCTGATATTGAGAGATTTTACGATGCCAGGCACCTCAGAGGTCAGCATTTTAGTGGCCATTTCCTGCATTGATTTGTAAAGGCCGTCCCTGACGCCGGCCGGAACAAGATTTGCGAGACGCCCTACCGGTTTCTTGAGCAGCTGCTCGATCATACTCTCTAAAATATGGTCAATTACCTTTTTGGTTTTTGTTGATTTCAATACATTTCTGATCTCCCCTGTCACCCATATTTTTGAGCCTTCTCGCCCACGCTCACCAAACAGCTCCGTTACGATATCACCAACAGTACTTGAACCGCTGTTTATCTGGTTTTCTAAGTGGTTTTTGAACAGATCATTAATAATGCCTGAAGTCCTGGGGGACCGTACTGCTGAGAAAAGGATGGCTGTTAGCTCCCTGCTGAACGTGCGAAGCTGTAAAATGTTCTGCTGTGCAGTTATCGATTTAATCGACGAGTCGAACAGTAGACTTGCTCTCTGGGTTAAGGCCTGAGACACCCTGAGTCGAACATCCTCACCTGTTATTAATTCGGCTATATCATCCTGTTTTTCGTTAAAATATTCCTTTATTTTTTCTTCCACCATGGCCATGTCCAGGAAATTTTTAACCATCGCAGCCATCGGCCCCAATGTCTCTATAAATTCCTCAATGCCCTTCATAATTGTATCAACAATTTTTTGCTGTATTTCAGGTTCTTCTAGAATTTTAACTCCCTGGGCAAGGAGTTCCGGAGTCTGGTCATCGATAACCTGAAGGATCGACTCAATCATCGATTTCGGAAGGATTTCGCCTAAACGTGTTTCGTTGTTTGCCGAGTCAATTATTTTCCGATAGATGTAATCTTCTACCCAGGTCTCAGTGGATTCTTCCTGTAAAATTCGATGTATCTGAGTATCAACTGATTCATAGAGTTTTTCTCGGAGCATTGGTGAAACGATCTCGTTCAATTCTCTTGAAAAAAGCTCATCCATCCATTCACTGGTCGATTGTTCGATGGCCACTGAGCATTGTTCCGTGCTTAAATAATCCGATACCGTTTCTTTTATCTGGTAGGTCACTGTTTTCTTAGCAATATCGAAGTAGCTTCGATAATCCCGGGGAACAAGTGATTGCAGCGGACCAAGATCTTTTTTCATAAAAGATCCGACCTTGGCCTCGATAAGTCGATACAGGTGGTCCTGAAAGCCGCTTTTTTGGAGGGATCGATTTATTTCATCACTGGTGAGCAGATGTTCTCCGACCATTTCACCGATATTGACAGCAAGTTCATGACGTTTAGAAGGAATTACACCGGGAGTCATCGGTACCCTGACAGGACCAATTCTCCATTGCTTCAATGGCCGAAACAGCATCCTGATAGCAACCCTGTTGGTGAGATAGCCAATAAACGCCCCGACAACAGGCGGAGTGGCATAAGCAAGATAGGGCGTGAGTTCGTTAATGTTTACTGACATAATGTATTAATTCCTGAGGTGAACCGATGACGAGATCTGCACCTGCTTCCTCGAGTTCAGTTTTTGTTCTAAATCCCCAATCTACTCCAATAGTATGCATCCCTGCACGGATACCGGTCTCTATATCCACAGATGAATCACCGACAAATACACTCTGCGCTGGATGAACTTTAAGAATAGCGAGCATTTTTAATGTGGATAGCGGGTCGGGTTTTGAAGGGGCATCATCTTTTTTTCCTGCAACAGCGTTAAAATTGATTTTTGGAAAAAAGAGATTTACACACTTTTGGGTAAAATTATCAGGTTTATTTGACAAAACTGCCATATTAACACCTGATTGCTGAATTCTTTCAAGCATATCCACAATCCCGGAGTATGGCCTGGTTTTATTACTCCATCTATTGTTGTAAATCGACCGAAAAGCTTCAATACTCTCCTGTAGCGCAGATTGAGATGAACCATCAGGCATAGCACGCTCCATAAGCATCGCCAAGCCATCACCGACAAAATAACGATAGGCCTCAACTGCATGAGATGGAGCCCCTCGTTGTGTAATAGCTTGGTTTGCGCTGTCAGCGATATCCTCAAGTGAGTTCACCAGCGTTCCGTCCAGATCGAATATGATGGCTTTGATATTTTTTGTCTTCATTGGATGGTGTTTTGGACTTAGATATTTTTTTAAATAGAGGTAAAAAGAAACCTTTTTTTTTACTAATTA